>JGI24698J34947_10001539_pt1 | contig 12190 bp, 2 predicted proteins | sample TergutMp193P3_FD_34947 | JGI IMG/M metagenome (IMG submission 34947)
CTGACCCAATATCAGAAATACAAAGAGACCCAGACGCCAAAGGTGAAGTGAATCATGACCATCAACCTTTGGACCTCCCAGCTTCAGCAGGTCGTGCCGAACAGCGGCCAGTCGGCTTCGTTCAAAAGCGCCTCGGACTTCAATGACGGCGCCCAAGGCTTGGCCGCCCTGGCCAAGGGCCTGGGCGAGTTCAGCGCGACCGTGTTCGACAACGACATCCGGGAACGGCAGACGCGGCAGGAAATAGCCCTCCTGGAGGAGATACAAAACCGCCACCGGCGCTCGAATGAATTTATAACCAACTTCGAGGCCGAAAACCAGGGCAAGAGCGGCATAGACGCCCGGGCGGCCTACCAGGCCTTTTTTGAGAATGAGGCCGCCGAAGTGGATAAAACGTGGGCCGGCACGGGCTCGACGGCCCAAAAATACTTGACTCTGCATATGGGCAATATAGGGGTCGCCGGGCTCGACCGGATGGGCAAATTCGGCCAGCAACAGAAAAACGACTGGATGCTCTCGGTGGCCAACGGCGGGCTCGGCCTGGCCTTCCAGGACGCCCAGAGAGACCCGGCCAATTACCAGGCCTACCTGGGCCCGGCCCTGGACACTCTGGCCGTGGCCCTGCGCAAGGCGGGCCAGAGCGATGAAGAGATCGCGGCCAAGCGGCGGGAGATTCAGGCTAAGTGGGAGCGGGTTCAGGGGGCTAGAGGCATGGCCGAGGCGGCGGAACTCAAGAAGCAGGGTCTTGAGGCTCAAAAACAATTGATTGAAATGTCTTACGGGCTGGATGGGCGGAGATTGACAGAGGATGAAGTGGTGGCGCGGCGGGACTTATTATCGCCAAGCGACTACGAGAAATACATAAAGGGAGCCCAGGAAGGAACTTCGCCGCCGGCTTATTCCAACCCGGAAAGCGTTGACACTCTCATGCGGATGGCCATAAACGACGACTCTGATTTGCAGGACGCGGCTTACGAGGAACTTCAAGCCGGCCGGCTGACGGTTTCGGACTACCGGGCGGCCATTAAAGAAGGCCAGCAGTTCCGGGATCCGGTGATAAAGCAGGCCCTGGAGGAAATTCGCTTGAAGACCGGTTATTCCGAAATGAATCCCTATCCATACGCCGGCGGCAGCTTCATTGACGCCAAAAAGGACTTTTTGACTTGGCTGGATTCCGATGCCGGGAAGAAGGCTTCCGATGACGCAAAAATCAATATGGCCAGCAGAACTGCTAACAATTACCGGATTATTGATGACGAAAAAGCGATACTTTCCGCGCCTGCCCCCAGGTTCCAGGTCGGCAGCCGACTAGCCCCGGATATTCAAAAAAACCTTGAGGCGACCCAGGCCGCCCTTGAGGTAGGGGAGATAACCCAGGAAGAATTCGCGGAGCAAGTCGTGCGCATAAAACGCTTGGCGGATATTTTGGAGCGGCAACGGGCGGCCGAAGCGGCTGACGTGAGGCGGAACGGGGGCCAGAGATGAGCGGCGATTTTTTGACCGATGATTTTTCAGCCGAATATTTGAACGGTATTCAGCAGGACGAAAAGGCCGCGGCCGTGGCCTGGGCTCTGAAGCAGACGGGGGGAATAAAGCCGAGCCCAACATCGGACGAAACGGCCGGGGCGGCCTCCGATGGTGGGGCCGCCCGGCCGGCCGACTCCGCGGAGGCCCTCATGGCTGAATCGCTCCAGGCCGGCCTTGATTCCCGGGCCGATGTTGACTATTTCAGGGCCGGCCGGGATGCCTCCCGGTTTACGGCGGGCGTGGCCCGGAATCTGGCCGAGATTCCGCGCGGGGCGGGGCATGGGGCCATTGCCGGCGTCAACGAGGCCGTTCGGACGGTTTACGACCTGGCCGACTGGGCGCGACAGGCGGCCCCGGACTGGCTTAACAGCCTGATGGACCACGGCATAGAGTTTGATTTCCGGGACGGCCAAGGCGGCTACAACCTGATTCCCAAGATTTCCACCTACAGCGGCAGTCCTGGGCCGGAGCGTGTGCCCCAACTGCCCAACTTTTCGGCCCCGGAAACCCCGGTGGGCCAATTGACCAGCAACATTGTCCGGTTCGTGGAGGGTTTTGTCGGGGCGGGGAAGGCGCTGAAGTTTGTAAAACCCGCCGGGCTCGGCGGCCAACTTGCCAAGGCGGCGGCCCAGGGGGCCGTAGCCGACTTTACCGTATTCGATCCACTGGAAGACCGGCTCTCCAACCTGGTTCAGGAAGTGCCGGCCCTGGCCAACCCGGTGACGGAGTTCCTGGCGGCCCAGGAGGATGACGGCCGCCTGGAGGGGCGGCTGAAAAACACCCTGGAAGGCCTGGGCCTGGGGGCGGCCACGGAAGGGCTGACCAAGGCCCTTGGAGCCGGACTTCGAGTCCTCAAAAAGGTGCGGGCGGCCAGGGAGGCGGCCAAAGCCGGACCGGAGGCGGCCGAGGCTGTTTCCAGGGGCATGAAGGACACGGCGACCGCGCATCGGGCGGCCGATGCGCAAGTTGTGGATGCGGCACCGGTACAGCGAACGTTAAAGTCCGATCATCCTTACGGTTGGAGTGGGCCAGATCGAGACATTGTGCCGGTAGAGATTGAACATTATGCTTTTGACGCGACTGTCGAAGCAAGTTCACAGATCCGGCCGATAACTTCCAAACTGGTTTACAACAATGACGGCAAATTAGATATAGGGAGTAGTCGAAGCGCCATTGAAAAAAAAGCTGGCGAAGTTTTAGAGAGCATGGGGCTGGAGCCGGCGCTTGATAAACAAGGAAACCAGCTTGGGGCGCGCAAGGTTCTTCCAAGCCATGAGCAGACTGGCTGGAAGGCTGAAATAGGCCAAAGCGACATTGGGAAAATTCTTAACAGCGCCAAAGGCGAGCATGATTTGCTGGCTATTGAGGCTATACCAGAATTATGGCGAACCTCGGCCTATATCAAAACAATAGATGGAAAAAAATATGGTGCTAAAGCCACACATTTTTTTGAAAATCGAATCAAAATTGGAGCCGACAATTACCGGGTGGAGATCAAAGTCAGAGAATTTGGTAATGGAAGGAGCTATTACTATCAGAAACTTACCAGAATAGATGAACCTGTAAGTCAAAGGCGGGCGTCTGTTTCCGAAGAAGGCGAAGCGTCCCGCGACATTACAGGTTCTGGAGATAATATAGCACAGGCCGGAGAAGAAATCAAGGGAGCACCGCCCGTTCTGCCGCCCAAAAAGAGCGGCGGCGGAGATGATCGAGGCGGAACTGGCGGCAATTTTGGCGGGTCGGCCGGAGAAGGCCCCGCAGGGCCCTCGGCCGTCAGCGGAACCGTCAATCCGGAAATCGAGGCCTTGGAGAAAGCCGGCTTTCAAGTAGACCATGACGCTTATGCCGCCCCGGCGACCCAAGACGGAAAGCGCCTCTACGGGATCAGCCGGCGGGCCCTGGAGGCCGAGGGGACATTCGGCGACCGATGGACCAACATTGTCACCGACCCGGCGGCCTGGCCGGAGAAGCCGGCCGCGGGCAAAGGCCTGAGAGGTCAGCTCGCCCATCTTTGGCGAGAGAAGGGTTGGGCGGTCTTCAATAAAGTCCGCGGTATCTACGCGGTGGACAAGACCGGGGAAAAGCTGGTGGTCGGTGGTGAAGGAGGCCGGCACCTTCTTGGGCAAAGCCAGAGACCAGAAGCCATTCAGGCCTTGCCCCATCTGCCGGAGATAATCAAGAAGGCCTTCAAGGTCGGCGAATACAACCCGCATCCATCTTCAGCCGCGAAGCCGGATATTAGGCGGGCCGTGATATACCGGTCGGCGGTGGTTATCGACGGTGAGCCCTACAGCGTTCAACTGGTGGCTAAAAGAAAAAAGAGAGGGCTTCTTGAACTTGATTTTTACGATCTGCGGGCCAATGAAAAAACGGGAAGACCCGCAGAGACTCAGGTTTTGCCGGGAGGTCCGGTTGAACCTTCGCCGACCCCGATTCTAACGGATCTTCCCGAGAAAGGTGCCCCCGCCGGAACTCGCGAGATGTCGACTGGACCAACCGGATATCCGCCGGCCCCTGAGAGCGGAGGGCTTTCCGAAACCAGAGTAGCGGATTTCTTTGGGGACGTCAAGGAGATTGCGGAAGAAGTTCCGTCTATCCGGCCGGATGACGGAGGCGGCCATGGCCGGCCCGGAGGCCCTAGGGGCTCCGGAGGTGAAGGCGGCGGCAACTTTGGCGGGCCGGCCGGAGAAGGCCCCGCAGGGCCCTCGGCCGTCAGCGGAACCGTCAATCCGGAAATCGAGGCCTTGGAGAAAGCCGGCTTTCAAGTAGACCATGACGCTTATGCCGCCCCGGCGACTTTAGACGGTAAGCGGCGCTTTGGAGTAACCCGGCAGGCACTGGAAGCTGAAGGCGTTTTCGGTGATCGCTGGACCAGAATTGAAACCAAGCCAGATGATTGGCCGCCTACGCCGGAGAGAAAAAAACTGCGCGGTGAAATAGCCCATGTTTGGCGTAAGTTCGGCAAGCCCATATATGACAAGGTGCGGGGTGAATACAAGATAGACAAGACCGGGGAAATCATCATTGTGGGCAAAGAGGGGGGAGAGCACATTTTCGGGCAAGGCCAGACCCCGGAAGCTATTAAAACTCTGCCGCATTTGCCGGAGATCATCAAGAAGGCCTTTAAATTCGCCGAATACAACCCCAAGGCCAGGGCCGGGGCCAACCCTGATTCTCGTATAAAGGCGGTTTATCATTCAGCGGTGATCATTGACGGTCTGCCCTCCGATGTGCAGATGCTGGCCAGTAGGCGAGAAGACGGCGCCTTTGTTTTGGATTTGTATGATGTGCGGGCCAGAGAAAAGGCGGCAAGGTCCGCAGGGACTCACGATATGCCGGGGGCTCCGGTTGAAGCCGATCCGACCATGACGCTTTCAGACCTTGCCGGGAAAGCGGAAACCGGAGGGGCTCCCCGTCTTGAAGGCGGAGCAACCGGACCCCACCCAAATGACCTTTCCGAGATAAAAATAGCGGATTTCTTTGGGGATGTCAAGGAGATTGCGGAAGAGGTTCCGGCGGTCCGGCCGGATGACGGAGGCGGCCATGGCCGGCCCGGAGGTCCTGGGAGTTCCAGCGGTGAAGGCGGCGGCAACTTTGGCGGTCCGGCCGGGGAAGGCCCCGCCGGGCCCCCGGCCGTCAGCGCGGTGGCCGGCCAGGCGGGGATGCAGAGTCTGGGGGACGTGAACGCGCCCTTGGTCCGGCCCTTGCGGGTCGATGAGGTGGCGCCCGGGCCGCCTATTCAAAGCACGGCCCATGAAAAAGGCGTGACGGCCCTGCCCAAGAACAACCGGCGGATCATGGATTCCGCCGACTTCAAAAACGCAAAGGCCGGCGACGGGGAGGCCGCCCGGCGCGTAGCGGACAAGTTGTGGACGGAAAAGCAGACGCAGGAACTCGCGGCCAGACTCGACCCGAACAAGGAAACGATTTTCATTTCCATGCCGAGTACGACGGGAACAAATCAAATTCCCAATGCCTTGGCAAAGAATCTCGCCGGCAAAATGGGCGGAACACATGTTGACGGGAAAAGCCTATACCGGGTGGAAGCCCATAAGCCCATGAAGGAGATTCCCGTCATAGACCGCCCGTTTTCCCCTCGCGGCTATACCTTGGAAAATCCGGAAGCCTTGCAGGCGCTCGCCGGGAAACAGATTGTAGTGGTTGAGGATATTTTGACCACCGGCGCTTCGGCGCGGCAATTCATAGCCGCGCTGCGTAAGGACGGCGTGGAAGTGACCACAATCGCCGGGCTGATGGGGAACCCGCGCCTTGACGCCTCTCCGCAACTGGTGAGCAAATTACAAGCGACGCTCCGCAATGCCGGAATGGATGTAAAGGGCCGCCAGTTGGCGGAGGTCTTGTCCGAAGGCGAAATCGGGGCTATAATAAGGCGCATAAATCAGACGGGGGACGCCAATGGACGAGCAGAGCTTGCCGCAAAACTTCGAGGGCTTCTCGACAGCGGAACTGCTGAAAATGTGGGCCGCAATACCAATCCCGGCCAAGTGGGATCCTCAGGACCCGCCGCCAGGGAAAGTGGCGGCTATGCGCCACATTCTGGAGAAATACAAACTGGCTCCGAACGATTGGAGCTGGGACAAGGAAGAACGGAAGGCGGACATAATACAGGCCAGGAAACTGCTCGCGCCCTTCGGGATCGAGCCGGCCCCCTGGGCGGACCAGGAGGGGAACAGCAAGCCTCCGGCTTCTTCATAAATTTTTCCCGCATCGACGCGCCGGAGGACGTCAAGACGGTCATGCAAAACATGGCCGACGGCTTCCGGGCGGACCTTGAAGGCGCCCGGCGCGGCGTCCGCACCTTCCAGCAGACAACACTTTCCGCCGAACAGGAAGACGCCTGGAAAATCCTGGCCGGCCGCCGCACCGGCGAGCCCCTGAACGCCGAGCAAAGCCTGGCAGCCCGGAATCTCTGGGCCAGTTCCGGGCAAAAGCTATCCGAACTGGCCGAGCTGGCCGTCCAAGCCCCCACCGAAGAAAACCTCTTCGCCTTCCGCAAAATGATGGAAGTCCACCGGGCGATTCAAAATGAAGTCGTGGCCGCCCGGACGGAAACGGCCCGGGCCCTGGGTGCATGGCGCATACCCTCCGGTCCCCGGGAATTGAATTTGCGGCAAATGGCGGAAATCTTGGAGACCGAGGGAGGGTTCGAGACGGCCCGGGACCTGGCGGCCCGGGCGGCCAAGCTTACCCAGGCCGGCATGGTCCGGGAACTGGACGCCTTCGTAGCCAAGACGGCTGGCCAGATAACCCTTGAAAGCCTCCAGGAAGCCTGGGTCATGGCTCTTTTGTCCGGGCCGAAAACCCATCTGGTCAACACGGGCAGCAATATGCTGGTGGCCATGCAACAGGTCTTTGAGCGGGGCGTGGCCGGGAAGATAGGGGAGATACTCGGGGATCAAACGGGCGTCGCGGCCGGGGAGGCATTAAGCCTCCTGGGCGGCCTCGTGGGCGGCGTCAAGGACGGTTTGCGGCTGGCCTGGAAGGCGCTGCGCCACGGCGAATCCAGCGGCCTGGTGGGCAAGGTGGACACGGCCCACGCGCCGGCCATCAGCGCGGAAAACTGGCGGCTGGCCAAGGATGGGGCTTTCGGCAAGACTGTGGACGTCATCGGCAAAGTGGTACGGGCGCCCGGCCGGGCGCTCATGGCCGAGGATGAATTTTTCAAGGCCGTGGGCTATCGGGCGGAACTCCAGGCCCAGGCCTACCGCCAGGCCACCCGGGAGGCGGCGGCCGGGAAGATCGGCCGGGACCAGGTGCAGAGCCGAATCGTCGAGATTCTGGAGAACCCGCCGGACAACATACACATCGCGGCCGTGGACCACGCCACCTATTCCACATTCACCAACGCGCCGGGGGATTTCGCCAAGGCCTGGGCGGGCATCATACGCAGATACCCCCCATTAAAACTCATCACGCCCTTCGTCAAAACCCCGGCCAACATCTTTAACTATGCCGTGGCCCAACGCTCGCCCTTTGCCCCCCTGTTCCGGAGTTTCCGGGAGGATTTGGCGGCCGGCGGCGCCCGGGCGCAGTTGGCCCTGGCCCGGGCCTCCACCGGGACAACGCTCATGCTGGCCGCGGCCGATATGGCCTTCAACGGGCAAATCACCGGAGGGGGGCCGGCCAACCCCGCCGAACGCCAGACCCTGGCCCGGGCCGGCTGGCAGCCTTACAGCGTGAAGGTCGGCGACAGGTATTTTTCCTATAACCGGGTTGACCCCCTGGGTAGTTCCCTGGGCATCGCGGCCGACCTGGTCGAGATTGTGAACCACATGGACCAGGAAGACCAGGAAGTGGATATCGGGGAAGCCTCGGCCTACTTTGCCGTCACCCTGGCCTCCAATGTTTTGAGCAAAAGTTACCTTAGCGGCCTGGCCGAGCTTATAGAGACTTTGGCCGATCCGGAGAGGCGGGCCGAAGGTTTCGCGGCCCGCCTGGCCGGCTCTTTTGTGCCTACGGTCCTGGCCGAAGCCGCCCGGATGCAGGACCCCTACCGGCTGGAAATTAATTCCATGCTTGACGCCATGAGGTCCAGGGTACCGGGCCTTTCAAAAGGTTTGCCGGCCCGGAGGGATTTGTGGGGCCGGGCTATCAGCTACCGGAGCGGCCTGGGGGCTTTTTACGACGCCGTCTCACCGATTTACAGCCGGCGGGAAAACCCGGAGCCCATTGACCGGGAAATGCTTCGCCAGGAAACGTATATCGCGGCGCCCAAACGGCAGGTGAACTTCGACGGCGTGACGGTGGATTTGACGCGGCCCGAGTTTAAGGGCGCATATTCGAGATACGCGAAACTGGCCGGGAACGAACTGAAACATCCGGCCTGGGGCTTGGGCTGCATGGATTACCTTAACGCCGTGGCGACGGGCCAAAGCCCTATGAGCAGCGTTTACGGCCTATATTCCGACGGGCCGGAAGGAGGGAAGAGCACGTTTATCCGGGCCGCAATCACGGAATATAGGGATATGGCGAAAAGGCAGCTTCTTAAAGAATATCCGCACTTGCGGGATTATGTGCGCGAGAAGAAGGCGGCAAGGCCGGGGAAATATGCTTTTTAATCGGAAGAGTCAGGATTATGCGAACTTTTTTCGCCAAGCTTACCATTTTGCTGGAGGGCGGGCAAGGGGTGGTCTGTTGGCCGGGCTGGGCCTTTCTCCGGAGGCCTGGAGCGAGGCCGTAGCGGCGGCCGGGGATTTGGAGATCGACCTTGACGCCTCCTTCCCCCTGGTGAAAAACAACGCCCTCTGGGACGGGCTGGTGGACCTGGTGCATGTTGAATCGCCCTCGGCCGCCCGGGCCCGGGAAGCGGACCTGGCGGCCCTGGATCTGCCGCCGGCTATCCTGGAGCGGGCCGGGGCCGACGTGACCCCGGAGACCCGGGCCGATTTGGTGAAACGCCTCCGGGCCGCCGGCCGGAGCGAGGCCCGGGCCAAGAAGGATATGGAAATACTGGCCCGCTTCGCTTCCATCATCAGCCGGATCACCGGGACAAACCCCAACGCGATGATTAAAGAGAGGTTCCGGTTCGGGAAGGAAGGAGCGGGGGCGGGAGTGGCGGCGAGCCTTTCTCAAGCGGCGGCGAATATACCCGCCTCTGACCCCAGGGTCACATTCAGAAAGGGAATGAAAAGTCTGTCGGAGGTGAAAATCATTGATGGCGGATTTTTAGATGGAGAGATAACTTTTGAGCAGGCCAAGGCGACGGCCGGTAAATTCTCCCAACAGACCGTTACCAATGCTGATCTTGGCCAATCAATAAGAATTACCAACTCCGGAATTCAGGAGACAATGCGGCATCGGCCCAGTCAAGCCGACTTGAAGGCTTTCAGCGTTTTGCCGGAAATGTTGGAATCCGCCCAATGGGTCAGAAAAGACCCCAATATCAAGGATAAACAAGGGCAAGCGGAAATTTTATTTCTCTACGCGCCGGTCAGATTGGGGAATAATGTTTATGCGGCGCAGATAAATGTGAAACGGAACGTGGATGGGGCGTTGCAATATTATGGGCACTTTTTGAAAAAAACTGAAGGGGGGCCAGCAACCTGGGGTGGAGAATCAAAAAATGACTCAAGCCCCGCTATGGCTCCCCTTCAGGCCATCAGAATAATCGATCTGTTGGAAAAAATCAAGAACCGTGGCAGCCGCCTGCCGGCCGACATTTCCAGTTTATACCAGGCCCGGGAAACCGGCCCGCGCGGCCGGCTGGAGATTCTCGCGGATCGCTCCTTTCGGGTCATCTTCACCGATGCGGCCGACGTCTCCACGGCCGTTCACGAGTTCGCCCATCTCTTCCGCGAGCTGGCCCAGTGGACCCTGGAGACGCCGCCGGAAAAGATTGTCGATCAGGACGCCTTCCAGCGCCTCCAGGAAGGCTGGCGGGAGGTGGAGGCCTGGCTGGCCCGCTTCGACGATGAGGCGGCCCTTAAGGCCGAATACGACCGCTGGCTCAAGCCGAATTTCGGCGGCCGGGAGTTCGAGGCCCTGACCCCGGAGGAAAAGGCCCGGGCCCGGGATAGGGCCGGCCATGAATATTTCGCCCGGGGCTTCGAGACCTACCTGATGGAGGGCAAGGCCCCCACGGCCGGCCTGAAGCGCCTGTTCAGCCAAATGAAGCAGTGGCTGCTGAACCTTTACAAAGACCTCACCGGCGGCCTGGGCGTGGAACTCAACGACGGTGTGCGCCGTTTCTTCGACAACCTCCTGGCCACGGAAGAAGAACTGGCCATGGAAAGCTGGCGGGGCCAGGAGGTTTTCAGCGCGGAGGAGATGGGGAGTTTCCGGGAGATCGACCCCCGGGCCATGGCTGAATACGAGGCCGCGGCCGACCAGGCCCGGCAGAAGGCGGCCGAAGAGATAACCGTGGCCCGGGTGGCCGGGCGGGAAAGCCTTCGGCGCCAGTGGAAGCGGGAGGCCAAGCCGGCGGCCCGTGAGCATCCAAGCCAACGGCTCATAAACGACATCATCAGCCAGGGCGGGATAAATCTGAAAAGCCTCCGGACCAGCTATGACGATGACAAAATACGCCCCTTGATTAAAAAACGGCCGGGCCTGGTCTCTAAAAACGGGATCGGNTTTGACGAACTGGCCGAGATGTATGGTTTTGACTCGGACGATTTTATCCAGAACCTCCTGGACAGCCCGAATCTCAAACAGTTGGCGGATGAATATGTGGCCCAACGCGAAGATGAATACGAGCATTACGAGGGGCGGCTGGAAGCGCCCATAAGCGATGCCGAGATAGAGCTTTGGGAGAGGGAACGCAACCTCTGGGCCAGGTTCATGCTGCCCAAGGACAGCAAATACGCCCCCCGCAGCGCCCGGGATCTTCGGCGCGTCATCGAGGAAAAGACCGGCCTTCTGACCGTGGACGAGATAAAGCGGCAAAACGCCCAGGACTTGAAGGCCAGCCTGAAGGCCCAGGCCCGGGCGGCCCGCGAAGGCTACAAGGCCGGGCTGGAGGAAGGCCAGACGGCCGGGTTGATGGCCGGGGTGAGGGAAGGAACACTGGCCGGCCGGCGGGAGGGCCGGCTGGAGGCCCTGGAGAAGCGCCTGGAACTGGGCCTGAAATACCAGGAACAAATCAAGCGGCAGCGGGAAATAGCCGCCTTCGAGGCCCAGGCCGGGCGGATAAGGAAGCAGAAGACGGCCCAGCCGGACAGGTTTGGCGGGATACTCCCGGAATATCACGATCAGGTCATCAACCTCCTGGCCGCGGCCGGGTTCTGCACGGATGTTCCGGCCTCATCGTCACTGGCCGAATTTGCGACCCGCCTGGAAGCCGACGGGGTCGGGGTCGAGGTGGCGGACTGGCTGAGGGACGGCCGGGCCTGGACCGACCCCGAGACCGGCAGGAGGCGGACCTACCGGAGCCTGAACCTCCCGGACCTGCGTGACCTGCGGAAGGCCGTGGACAACCTGACCACCTTGGGCCGGCGCCAGCAGCAGGTGCGGGTGGACGGGCAACTAGTGGGCGAGAACGAGGCCCAAAAGAATATGGAAATCCCGACCCGCTTCACTTCCATCATAAACCGAATCACCGGGGAAAACCCCAACAGCATGAGTAAAGAGGGGTTCCGGGTCGGCACGGAAGGAACGCAGGGAGCAGGGATAAGCTACCACCAGTTGACCCCGGAGCAAATCCAGGCCGCTGATACGGCCTTGGCTAGGGATGTGGCCGCCTGGGAAAAGACGGTCGATGACTACATTGCCGGCAAACTCAGTGAAACTAAACAAGTGACCATGCTTCGGCAAACGCCCTTGGTATTGCAAATGATCGGGGCTAAAAATCGTCGTCTGATGGTCAATTACGGCAAGTTAAAAGAAATTCTGGTAACCAAACATCAATTGCCGGTCGAGACCCTTAAGCAAGTGCCCGCCGCCATGACCGACCCGATCATGATTTTTAAATCCGACAGTCAAGGCGGTGATTGGGTGATGATGCTGGATTTAAAAGATCAGCATGGAGCGACCGTGATAGTTCCCGTTCTCCTGGAAGGCATAGGAGAAAGTGGGTATGCAGTAAACATCGTCAAAAGTGTTTATGGCCAAAAAAATACAGAGACACTGCGGCCGAATAACCACTGGTTCGCCAACCAAATTGCCAAGGGGAATCTAATATACCGCAACAATAAAAAAAGTCGCG
>JGI24698J34947_10001540_pt1 | contig 12190 bp, 9 predicted proteins | sample TergutMp193P3_FD_34947 | JGI IMG/M metagenome (IMG submission 34947)
CCCCGCAATCACTCTTAGATAATCGGAAAGATCAGACAATAAAACAGCCTCTATTTGAACCTGTACGGGAACCATTTACTCAAGCCGTCGGCTTGAACGGTTCGCGGGCAGGTTCTTTTTATATAGCAGGACGTTATATGCCGTTAAACCCCAAGGGTGAACAAAATCAAGCATATAACAATGCCTTGTTGCCAAGGCAAAGGAGATAAAAATGGCAAAGAAAGGACTTCTCGTATTGGTTCTCGCGGTGTTGGTCGCGGGAGGGGCGTTCGCCCAGGTAAACTTCAGTTTCGGAGGCGGAGGTTTCTTCGCCAGCGACTTCGGCGGAGGCGTTGAGGCTTCGTATATGGGCGATTTTATGAAGTTTGAAACGCCATATAACGGCGGAGGCGCGTACCTGTTTGTGGTCTGTTTCCGCCAGCCACAGATGGGAATTTTCCGCCGTATACAATGACCTCTTCGACCCAATACCCGTCATATTCGCCGCCGGTAATTTGCTGGCCTATAACTAAATCATTATCAGTCCACGGATTGACATCAAGTATATCTTTCCTCTCGACTACTACGCCTTCTTTAAGCTGATCCCATTTTTTTGGATTAAGCTGTATTTCCTCCTGTGTTTCCACGCTGGTAAGGGCTGCCTTAGCCTGAAAGAACGCATAATCATCCCCCTCTAAATGCCACATGACAACAGCGTTTGCCGCGTAATTTGCTCCGGGGGTATATGCCGTATAACCGGGGATTGGAGTTTGACGTAATCTGTATTCCGACGCACGGTCATTCCATTCTTTCCATTCGCCTGGTCAGTGCTTATCTATAGGGGATAATGCTCCGGGCATTTGCTCTACAACGTCTCCTACGGGATGTTCCATGTCAAATAACATTTGTTTAATCGCGTCAAGATTGATTTTTCCTTTCCCTCCCAACTGGGGAAAAACATATTCGGGACCGTCCGTATCAGGATCGGCGCCGACGACGTATCCGCCCATATTTTTGCCGAACGCAGCCAAGTCTCCCGGACCTTGATCGTTCCATTCGAAAATCGGCGGATCGGTATCCTGCGTGTTAGTAAGAATCCATGTGTGCCCGTTGTTCAGGTTTTTTATTTTTGTCCCGTTCCAAATCTGCAGCGGATCGGTTATTGATGTAATCTGCGATAATGCTTCATTGCATAAATCCTCCTGTAAAGGCGACGGCGTTCCGAAATCAAAGGCGGTTAAGTATCCGCCGCGCCCTATCCATGCGTTGAAGTCGGTTTGCAATGCATGCAGATTTTCGTTTGTCTGCGATATTGAGCTGTCGGCATGGCTTTTCGCGGAATTCAATGTTTCCGAATCGCCCTGCCTCCGCTTCCGCGCTTCGGACGCGATTGCCTGCTGCCGTGTCTGGGTTTCGCCGTCAACCAGCGCTTGATAATTTTGATTCTCCAGTTGCCGTACATGCGCTTCATTGTCAATCGCTTCTCGCAGTTCCTGGTCGGCATCCGCTCTTGCCTGCGCCTCGCTTTCAATCCCTTCCGGCAGTATTTCATCAATCGCTTCCCGCAGGGCTTGATCAGCCTGCCGGCGCGCCTGCGCTTCTATCTCAACCGCTTCCTGAAGTTTGTCGGAAAGGCCGTGGATATTGTCTATGTCAAAATATTTCAAATCGTTCCAAAGGTCTTTTCCGTTCCCCAGCTTGGCGAGGACTTTCCCGTCTTTTGTTTTCTCAAATGCCCATACCGCTTCATACAGTTTTGGGTTTGCAATTTTCCATTCATCCGTGGTTCCGATGTGATGCTGTGTTACTACTTTCATTTTCTTCCTCCCTGTTATACGATCTTCAGTTCCGCGATTACCGCGTCCTTTGCGTCTCCCAGCGTTTTCAATACCTCCGGTATTTCCATCGACAATTGTTCGTTGTACCGAATCGTGTCCGCTGCCGACTGTATTTTCTGCATCCGTTCAGTCAGCGCGAGTATCCGCCCAATACGATCATCCGTTCCGCCTTGTCCAAAAATTTGTTCCAACATTTTCTTCCTCCTGTTATTTTTTTCCCCGATTACTTCGGGTCGAACCCGAAAATAATCCACGGGTCTTCTTCTTTTACCGCTTTGATGATCCTGTTAACCTGTGACACGGGCAGTCCCACTCCCAGGCCAAGCGCGTTTATTGCGTCCCTTACCGCTCCTTCCATATCTTCTTCCGTCAACCGTCCCGGTATGTTCAATATCCGCCACGCAAGATCAAAATAACGGTCCTGATAAATAGTTCCTTCGCCGGTAACAAGTTTTTCAGCCGCGCCGGAAACCATATTCCCTATTAGCGGCGTACTTTCGGCAAAATTGGATACGACCATGTAATAAAAGACACGGCGCATAAGTTCGTCCTTGTCCATGTCTTCGTCATCTTTCTTCGCCAGCCCTCCGCGCAGGGCGGCCACTATCAGCGCAGCCGTTCCGTAGGCGGTGATCTTGGCTATAGTACTGCCGAAACTTTTTTCACGGCTTATAAAACTGTCGTATGTCAGATTTTGCCACACCACGCTCAGCGGCTGCGTGAAGCGAAGAAACAGCCCTCCCAGCCCCTGATCCTTGTACCTCGGGCTTGTCTCCAGCGCATTCAAATCAGGCTGCGTTTCCGCTGTAATCTCGTCGGCAAATACAACCGCGTCTTCCTCGCCCATGCCCTTTTTCAACGCCGTCTGATACAATGCCCACCAGCCTATCGCCACCATAGTCTGATCCGCGTGCCGCTGGCCCATCATGCCTATTTCAATAAATTTCGCGTGGAATTGTTTTAATTTTCCCGGCTGCTCCGCAAGGTGCTTGCGGTATTCTTCCGCCACGTTAATCACGCGCTGTTTTACTTTGGGGCTTTTCTCAAACACTCTTTCCACAAGATCGCTGCCCGGCTTCATCATCTCAAGGCAGGCGGATAAGATGAACCGGGCATCGGCTTTTCCAAAGAACGCCGCCATCGAGTTCGGGTACTGCGCGATCCACGCCGGAATGTTATACGCAATGTACGCCACTCCCGCGTTGCCGGCAAGCATACGCCCCATACCGGCGGCGTTATCCCAGGCGTTGTTCAATTTGGCTGACGGAGGCAGCCCTAGCATGTTGATGTGCTGGTAGAGCCGTTTAACCGCCCATTCTCCGTAAACATCGGTCAGCTTGCCGGCTAACTGTTTGCTGTTATTGTTCCGCCCCCTCAGTACGGTATTTATATCTCTCACGTACGGCGCGAATTTGGCAAAGTGTTCCTCGCGCTCAACGCCTTTGAAAAATACTTTGAATATGTCAGTCTCAATTTCCGTCTGGTGCGTAGGGCCGATGTCTATACGGCAAAGATTCATGCCTTTATCAGGGCTTATCCGCACTTGGTAACTGCCCTGCGTCAACGCTTCAATCTCGCTCTGCTTTTCCGCTTGGGCGTTCTTTCCCCCGGTGATAATAATCGGCAGGTAATTATCCTGCCCCTCCACAGCCTGGTTAAACATATCCTCGTATACCGCGCGGGTTTCCGGTCAATGCGCTTCAAAGTCGTCGCGTATAGCGTCCACGATGCGCATCAATTCCCCTTTTACTTTTCTGCCGCCTTTACCGTCTTCTTCGAACAGATGCTGATTGATTGCCTCGCAGAGCCTGGCTTCCTTTTTATTTCCGATTTCGATAATTTCCGCCATTATATCCGCCGGCATTGTTCCGTCTTCCTTCAGGAATTTTTCATAATACGCGCGTTCGTCATCGCTCCACAAATTGCCGAACAGGTAATGTTCACGGGAAAACTTGTTGTCCAGGGCTACCGACAGAAACATCAAATCAGCTAACGAAACATCTATATTTGTAGGCGTTTCCATAAGCTCCTTTTTTTCTAATTGAAATTCGCTTCCATATTCCCATTCCCGCAGCATTCTGCGCGGGCCTACGCCTTCAACGGCGATATTTTTTTCGCCCAGTTCCTTTATCCGCGGCTTCGCCCTCTCCCGGACTTTCCGCTTTTTCGCTCCTTCGCTTAAGTTTTGTTCCTCTGCCTGCTGTTCCGGCGTTCCCTGTCCCAGCATATCCAGTATCCGGCCGGTCCGCTTCTCAACCGCAACGTCGCGCCTGTTCGCGTAACGCAAGCGTTCCCGGATAATAAAGTTGTATAACGCGCGTTTCCTGTCGCCGTCCATCATCTGAATCAGGCGTTTGTCATCCCAGTCTTCCCACCAGCGCCGCCTAAAGTCTTCGCCCTTGGCAAGCAGCCGTTTCCGTTTTTCTATGTCGCGTTCTTGCATCGCCTTAATGTACCGCTTAATCGGACCGGTTTTCTTTTCTTCTTTTTCCAGTTCGTCATTTTGGAATAAAAACGTTTTTATAAGTTCCTGCTGGTTAAAATGTATGGCAAACTGCCGCCGTTCCCAGTTCGCCCGTCCTTCCTTGTTTAACTGCTGTATCACGGCTTTAACTGCCAGCAGATCTTCCTGGCTCATGCCTCTGGCAATGTTTACCGCGCTCCATTTCCGTTTTTCGCCCAATGATTTCGCCGACGGCGCGCTCGTGCGCAGCGCCTTGCGGAGCTTGCTGTCCATAAACCCGTAACGGATTTTGTTTTCAAAAAACTGCTGCCGGAATTCTTCAACGCTCATGGTCTTGCCGTTAAAGACAATCGTTCCGGTATCAACAGTGTCGGCTCCTTCCCCTGTCTGTTCGGTTTCTACCCCGGCAAGATACGGGCCCATTATTTCTATTTGTTCCCGTTCTGATTTTAGGATTTTCAGTTCGGCTTCGTACTTGTTTATTGCCGGCTGCCTGTCTGTTTTTGGAGCGGCATTAATTAATTTTTCCAGATTTTTCTTTTCGCGTTCAAGTTTTTTCGCCGTTTGATTAATTAGCGAATACTGTTTTGTAGACATCAAACGTTCCAATTCAGCTTCAAGTTTATCGATGCGCCTCTGCGCGTCTGTTTTCCGCGCATCCGCGTTTGCCTCATTGTTCTCTGCCCCTGCCTGCCGCTTCCTTTCCCGCTCAAGTTTTCGCGTAACGTCTTTAATTTTAGCGTCCATTTCCCGCGCCTTGGCCGCGATCTTGCTTGTATCGAACAAAGCGTTCTGTATTTCTAGAATAAGTTCACGCTGCCTCACCCATATATTCATCCCTATACGGTCGGCGGACATGATCCATGAAGCTATTTTTTTATTCGTTTCCAGATACTTATTCAAAGCTTTCTTTTCCGCAGCCTTTTTCTTCCGCTCGGCCTCCTTCTTATCCAGCTTTTGTCTCCACTCGGCCCATTCCCATGTTTTTTCCATACGGCCCTGTTTTTTCGCATAGGCAGCGTCTTCTTTCAGGCGTTTTTGCAGTGCGCGTATTTCATCCTGTTTGGCGGCAAGTTTTTCTTTTAATTTTGTTTCAGCTTTCTCCCTGCCGGCTTTTGCGCGTTCGTCCGCGTTTGCCTTTGTTTGTTTTGAGCGTTCCAGTTTTTTATTGAGCTGTTCGGCTTCCTTCTTCGCCGCTTTCAGTTCCGTCCTAATTTTCAGGTACTGCCTGTACCAGCGTTCCGCCTCGGCTCGTTCTTCTGCGGTCTCGCCCTTCGATTGTTCCAGTTCCGTCTGTATGCTTTTTATTTCAGCATCCATTTCACGGATTTCTTCATCCGCGCGTTTTAAATAATCTATTACTTCTCCGTTCTCCGCTTTTTCCGCGCGGATTTTACGCCTGATGTCCTTGTCGATAATTTTTTCGGCAAGCCGCGTTCTTTGAAACGCCGTTAGTCCCTCAGCCTGCGCCGCCGCCCGCTGCGCTTCGCCCTGTACGCCGGCATCCGGGACTTCGTTTTCGGCGTATGAAACAAATTCCTGATCTTCAGTCAGCGAAGTGTAAAGCTCTCTGTATACTGTGGCGCCGCTTTCAAGGCTCCGCCGAATATGGCTCATCGCCGTCCGCCGCTGGGTGTCGTTAAGGATTTTGCCTGTGCTCATGCGCAGAGCCAGTCCGCGGATGTACGGATGCGTTTCTTTGTAGATTCGTTCTTTGTCCCGCTCTATCTGATCCCGTGCCGTAACGTCCTCTGCCGTTACCGCCCCAAAATGTTCTAATCCCGTCCGCATGGTCTGGCCGATGATTATAAGAAAATCGTCTATCGCCCGTGGCAGCTTTTCGATAAGCCTCCTGTTTGCTTCGCTCGCCGTTATCGGACTTTTTTTGCCGGCTTCACTTTCGCTGTCATCTATTTCTTTACTGTCTTCGGCGTTTCCGTTTTCTTCCGCAGAATTCTCTTCGACGTTCGTTTCCTGATCGTACAAGTCCGTATCCCAATCCAGGCTTCCGTATTCCTCGTCAAGCAGCTCAGGATTTACCGCCTCGGCGTTTGTCGGCATCCGTATGCCGCCGTCTCCCAGAGCCGCTTCACGCGCCAGTACCTGCGCCTCGTTCCAATTCTTTTCGTACCAGGCTTCGATTTCCTGCTGTGCCTGCGGTTCCAGTGCGGAATCGTCCTGCCGGAAAGACTTATCCCAGCCCAGCGTCTCCGCAAATATTTCCGCTTCCATCCATTTGCGCCATGACGAATAACGCAGGGCTTCCGCCTGTATATCCTTGCGGGTCATCTGAAATAACATTCCGTAGGGAACCAGAGCGCGGCTCTCAACCTTTGGTGCGCCCATTATCTGAACATCGCTGTCGCCGTAAATGACGTAGTTGTAACCTTTCGGCACTCCTATTTTTTCAGTGCTCTTGTCAAAATATTTTGTTCCCTTAACGCCAAGATGATCTAGCAAGAGCGACGTTTCTTTTGCGCCGATGCTTTCCGCAAGGGTGTTGTAAAATTCTTTTCCGGTTAAAGTTTTTTTAATTTCTTCTTTCGCGGCGGCCTGCGCTTCCGCTGTGGTCGGCCATTTCATTTTTCCGTTGATAGACCTGTAGAAACCGTAACTATCGTCATTAAACTTCCTTAAATTGTAGGCTTCATTGAAATCGGAAGTACCGTCTTTTTTCCATGAAATAAGTTTGTCCGCAGCCTGCTGCACTACTTCCGGCTGTTCGGATATTGGTTTTTCCCAATGCAGCAGTTCGTGATCGTCGGGTATGTCAACTTGATAGAGCTGTCCTTCCGCTCCTTTGTATTTTGATACAGCCTGCCCGAACCATTCAGCCGCTTCTTTCCGGCTGTATAGAGTATACCCCCATCCGTAACGCAGGTTTCCAAGTCCGCTCCCAACGTATGAGTTGTTTAACTTGTCAAAAACATACGGGCTGCCGTGCCATCCTGTCTGAAAAAGCATTTCATTTTCAGAATTAGGCTTGACAAAATTAAGCCACTGCTGTAACTTTAAATCAGTGGTGCCGCTTGCGCCCCAGGTTGCTGTCTTAATAATGGCAGAGGTTACATGGGGTTCAGCGGCATTATTTTTTACCTCGTATGATAAATGTACCGAATGGAATTGGCTTACCGGAGTTTTGCCGGGCTTTGCTTTTAAATTTTCAAGCGTGAACCGCGCGTATACCGGTTGCCCGTCAATTTGTATTTTCGCCGCGTAGTGGCTGTAGCCGGTAAAGTTATCATGTGCTTTATACGCCGTATCTACCGGCTCGTCGTACATATGGACGGCGTTCTCAAACGCCTCGGCGAGTATCGGTATTACTCTCTTGTCAAACCCTTTATGGCTGATTATTTTATCAAAGGAATTATTTACAAATACCGCCGTCTGTCCGGTCTGTTTGTTTTGCCTCTGTTTAATTTGCTTGTATGTTTCCTTGGCGGCTGTACTGGTAATGCTGGCTATGGGGACCGGTATCGGTTCCATGTTTTCAAGCGCTTCAGCATCGGCCCGCTTCATCGCGAAGAGTATTTCCGCCTTCTCCTCCCGCGTGTGCAAATCGCTCTGCAGTATCCTTTGTGCGCTTGTCATTTCCGCAAACGCCTTCTGCTGTTCGTTGTCCGTCTGTACCCGCGCCCGGCTCCGCGCCTCTCCTGACTGCGCCTGCCTGTTTTCGCCGTCCAGCATCGCGCCGTCCGGCCCTGCCAGCATACGGTCAAAAAAATTCTTCAGTTCAGGGCTTACGTTCCCGTATAACACAAACTGCCTCAGCGCTTCGGCTATCCGCTTAAAGAGCGCTTTCAAGCCCGGCGTCGGCGCTTCCCCGTTACGCAAATACTTCTCGTACTGTTCCGCCAGCCGTTCGTGGTCCCGCGCCGTAAATTCTTCCATCCGTTTGCCGACGGCTTCTTGCAACAGCGCCCTGTAGCGCGGGCTGTTAGGTATAACCACGTTCATCATAAAGTGCAGCCATTCGTGGTGCAGGGTAGAGGGGTTTGCGTGTTCCGTCAGCACCGTCACCGCCCGCAGCCGGTCAAAGGCTTCGTTCAAGGCTTCCTTACCGATCAGTATCCGATCATTGCCGCCGTTTTCATCCTGCCGTATTACAACCATGCCGCCCGCCGGAACCTGCCCGATCTTCTGCGCGGCTATCTTCCCCTGGTCAAGATGCCGCGTAACCTGCGCCTCGATCCCTTCCGGCCTTTCCGCCGCCGTTACGCGCAATCTTTCCTCGCTGGTAAGGCCCATGCGCCCTATCATCTCGTGAGTGTTAAGCCCGAAGTTCCTGAAAGCCGTGTTCCATGCCTCGTATATGTCGCTTGCCGTTTCCCGGCTCACATTCGCCGTGGACTCTATCAAATTAATGTCTTCGTTCATCGCCCGCGTCTGCGCGAACCTGTCGCCTGTCCGGTAGAATTGCAGGTTCCAGTCGGACCCGTGCGGATTCTCCGCGATAAGCTTGTCCTTCAGCGCGGATAAATCAACGCCGGCGGCCTCGTTCATCTGTTCGTCCGGGTCCCAGCCGATGCCCATTTCGGGGTTGGCGTAGGCAAGCTCTTTAACCATGTCGCAGATAACCGCTTCGCGGTCGGTAACCGCCTGCGACAGATCTATGCTTTCTATGGCTATCGCGTTCTCCTCTATGTCCCAGCTGAATTCAACGCTTCCCATGCGCTGCCTTGTAGGCGGATCAAAGAGCTCCAGCGTTCCCGAGCTTTCCATGCCCGCAGTTTCAGGCGACGTTATCCGCACGTTAAGCCTGCCGTCCGCCTGCCGCCGCATTTCTCCCGGCGCTTCCAGCGTCGGCATTGAAGCCAGCCGCCTTCCCGCACGGTCCGCCTCTTCCCTCATCGACTGATGGTATGCCTGCCGTTCTCCCTCCTGGCTGTCGTGCATCCGGTCTATCTGCTCGTCGCTTAAATTTCTTGTCAGAGGGTTTTCACGCGCCGCCGCACGTAACTCCGCCTTGTCGTCTATAGTGACGGCCAGATTTTTCAACTGCGCCGTCTGCCTTGCCGCCGCTGAAATATTCCCGGAAATAGTCAGCGGCAGTCCCGCAATCCCAAAGCCGATGCCCCCGGCAATGCCGCCTATAAAAGACTGCCGCAGCTCCGCCTTAAACTCGTCGCTGCCCCACAAATTCCGCTCCACGGGAGAGTCCTGCATAGCGTCCCCAACGGCGAACATTGCCTGTTCCACAAGGTACTGCAGCACTTCCTCAAAGCCTTCTCCGCCGGCCTGTTTTATAGTTTCGAGCAACGTCCCTGTCAGCGCGTTTCTTCCAACAGCGGAACTTGCGATGCCTGTTGAAATTCTTTTGATAAAACTCTTTGAAGCGGCTTCCGCAATCTTCGCGCGGGCCTCCTGTGACAGTATCCTGCCTCCTACAGCGTTAAATGCCGATCTGCCCCATCCCGCGACTGTGCCCAGCCCCGACTCGATAAGGCCGTTCAGGCTTCCGCCGATAAAAGCAAGGTCCGCCGCGTTTTCCTGTTCCGCTCCGGCGGCAAGCAGGTCTATGTACATTATCCCCGCCATTTCCGAACTTGACGCCGCGAAGCTGCCCAAGCCGTACCCGATTCTCCATCCGGCAGCGAATCCAACGCCCCCTCCGGCCAGCGCCCCAATGCCTCCTCCGGCGAGCCCTCCGGCAAGCCCCCCTGCCGCGGATTTTAGGGTTAATGGAGCGGATTGGATTGTGCTGGTGATAATTGTGGTAAGCGCGTCTGTAGGCATCCTCCGCGACAGTTCTTCGTTCGCGCTCCTTAATGCCGTAATTTGCTCCCACAGTTCGTCCGCCCGCTTCTGCAAAGCCTCCCTTTCCGCTTCGTTTGCGGTTCGCAGCCTCCCGTGCAGGTTTTGAAGCTCAATCCCCATTCTTCCAAGAGGTTTCATGTTCTTCGCTATTTGTATTGAATGGTCTGTAGCCTCTGCACGGCTCTTGAGAGTTGTATAACGGTCTTGACGCTCGCTTGAAATACCCTGCCACAGCGCGTCGAAATGTTCATACACCACTGTTGGCGGCAGACCCATGTATTCGCCCAGTTTTTTGGATGCAACAATCCTGTATATATCGTCATCGTTAATTAACCCCTGTTCCCGCCAGTCGTACAGCATACCGTATTCACGCAGGGACAGGCCCGCTCCCGGTCCCGCCTGCATCTGCTCACGAAATTCCCGGCGGCTGCGGGCATTTTCATTCCAACTCCGCCTGATTTCCTCAAAGTTTTGATTTTGGCTGCCGTATTCTTCCGGCGTTTCAGGCAGGCCGGAGCTTGGCGTAAAATTTGCGTCAGGGCGGTAATCTTCCATGCGCTCGGGAAGCCTTGAGAAAAAATTATGCTGCTGGCCCCTATTAAACAAATCGCCCATCTATCATTCCTTTATGTATGCGTCTTCAATTTACGCAAATCATTCATAAAAGCCGCGATTACTTTTTGGGGGACTTGAGAATTATCGAGAGGTTTCAGATCAACCATGATAAATTGTTCTTTTTCAAAGTCCCAGCAGTAATATTTTCCGTCAACTTCAATACTGGTGCTTAAATCAGGCATGTTCGTTCCTACATACGGCTCCCCGCTTGCCTTTCCTTCCGCAGGTATGCCGTCAAGGCTCCTCCATGCTTTAACAAGCCTGCGAAGCTCCTCTCCCCTGGTTACATTAGCGTAATCGTTAATTTCCCTTAGGGTTGCGCCGGCGGCTCTCATCTCTAATTGCTTTTTATCAACTTCCGCTCGGTGCTGTCTCAATCTCAATTCAGCCCTTTTATGGTTATCCATAACCTGCTGCATACGTTCATCCGACCATTCCCCGCGCATTTCAATCTGTAAATATGCCCAGAAATCAAAATCAAGCCATTGATCAAAAACTTTTTCTAATTCTCCTGCCGCTTGCAGCTTAGTCATAAAAACCTCCGTTCGTTTGTTATATAAAAAAGCCCCTCAATGTGGTATAATCGAACTGCCGCACTCAACTAACCCAAGGAGGGGCTTATGACCTATGAACAATTGCCGCGTTCTGAAAAACTTGCGCTAATTAATTTGACCGCAACATTAACAAACCTCAAGGTAATTAAAATCCCTACAGAACAGCTTGATGAAGAAGAGATTGTCAATTTCCTTGAGGAGAAAGCCGAATATTTATTTAGCAAGTCGAACCTCTGGAAAAAGCCGTAAGGCTTCTCAATTCAGCAACTTCCCCGTTATCAAAAGCGGGGAAGTATTTAAAACATCTCAACTCAATAACCCTTTTGCAAAAATCATCTCTGTTTCCAAATGTCTCCGTATTCACAATTTTGAGATCTGAAAATTCATAGCCTGCCGCTTTCAGCGACTGGATAGCCTCATCAAGTTTCTTAAGTTCTACTATTTCCATATTCATCCTCCTCTTGTTTATTTTTTTTCTCATTAAGCAAGTGCATCAGCTGTACAATAATATTTTTTGGGCATCTTTCTACCGGAATTGACGTACGCGTGTAGACATCAACCTGCCTGGTTTCATCGTTCCAGCAATACAGCTTGTTGCCGTCGGAAATACAGTCTTTTATGGGCATGCCTTAACCTCCGTTTGTTTTTCGCAAATCATTCATAAAAGCTGCGATTACTTTTTTGGGGACTTGAGAATTATCAAGAGGCTTTAGATCCACTAGGATAAATTGTTCTTTTTCAAAGTCCCAACAGTAATATTTTCCGTCAACTTCAATACTGGTGCTTAAATCAGGCATGTTCGTTCCTCCGCACGGCTTTCCCCCGTGTTATAATGTTTGGAGCGGCTTGCATACTGCCTGAGGTTTTTGAGGATTTTTTCTGTTCGTCAACGCTTTCCCGGCGCATAGACACTCCTGCCCGCAAATACAACGTACAGCGGAAATTTGGTTAGTATCTATCAGCGCCGGTTTTCCGGTAGCCAA
>JGI24698J34947_10001541_pt1 | contig 12188 bp, 8 predicted proteins | sample TergutMp193P3_FD_34947 | JGI IMG/M metagenome (IMG submission 34947)
AGGGATTCACCGCTCCCGNNGAGCCGATTTGATATGTATGACGCTATTTGCGATCAGAGCGACAAATTGGAGTTTGTAAGCCCCTAGTGATCAAGTACCCTTGAATATCCCGAAATATCGAAACCGTCGCTGAACGACGGAAGATATTCAATTCCGGTATTCACCTGTACGTCTCCCGTAAAGCGGTAATTCACATCCTCAAGCCTGGTGATTTGATCCAACAGAGCCCGATTCATGTTGATAAAATTCATCAGAAGCATAATATTGCCCTCAAGCGAGGATTTTTCGCGGATGCGAAGGACGTTCCTCTCTGTCCCGTCAGCCCAGTGCATGCCGTTGCCGTAAAGGGTATATGAGAAAGCGGATAGGTCTATCGGGAAAGGATTGGGGTTGTCAATTTTCAAAGCGACCCTGAACCGGGTATTGATGAGTTCCGCCTTGAGGATCGCGATTTCGGAAACAGTGAACCTGGGCGGCTGAATCCCCGGAAAGGCGGCGAGGCTCCGGACTTCGACTCTCTCAGTCAGATTGGAAGGCGTGGAATAATCCAATTCCGCAATCAAGGCGACGTTGTAGTTTTCCTTTGGCGCAAGGCCTTTCTCGGCCAGGGCGCCAAAATCTACGTTCAAACTCAGGGGAATCGTGGAGTCAAGGGAAAGGTTATCTGTCTGAGGATAATCCAAACTCAAGGCAGATCCGGCGTCCTGTCCGTCCAGCTCAACCCGCCATGACGCGATTTTCGCGCTGCTTCCTGAAGGAAGGTCGGCTTCCAAAGCAAATAACACCTTCATATTGGCAGGATCAGCCGCCTGAACCCCCTTGAACGCCAGGGCAAAAGACGGAGGCTTGAACGTCCCCGAAATCGGCTCAGGCCCAGGCGCCTCTTCGGGAAGCGGCTGGCTTTTACAGCCGGAAAGCAGGCACAACACGAATAATAGCCCGAAAAGCATCATACGAATAAAGACGGAAAATTTTCTCATGGTTCTATAATAATCGGCTTTTTTTCTGTTATTCTTATGAGAGTATCATTTTAAGGAGCACGCAATGTCGCAAGAAACTATTCCATCCCGAAAAGAAGTCGCCAAAGCGGATACCTGGGATCTTTCAAAATTATTCGTCACTGACAAAGAATGGGAGACTGGTCTCGCAAAATTTGAAAAAGAGGGAGAAAATATCCCTTCATATAAGGGAACCCTTGGCGCTTCCGGCAAGAACCTCGCGGCCTGGCTTAATTTTAGCCGGGACCTGGGCATCCTGGGGGAAAGGCTCAGATACTATTCAATGCTCAGACAGGCCGAGGACGAAGGGGACAGCGCCGCGAGGACCATGACCGGGAAATTTACCATGGCTGCCGCGAAGATCCAGGCCATTTCCGCCTGGGCCGAACCTGAAATCACGACAATACGCGGTGAGGATATGGAATGCTTCATGGCACAGCCGGAGCTTCTTGAATACCGTGTCTATCTGGAAAAATTGCTCCGCAAGAAGCCGTACATCCTGTCAGGGAAAGAGGAACGAATCATCGCCCTCCACGCGGAAGGGGAAAGAATTTTAGACGATATTTTTTCGATGCTTACCCATGTGGACATGAACTTCGGCATCATTGACACACCCGAAGGCAAGCGGCCGCTGACTCAATCCACATGGCCAGTCTTTATGGAAAACCCCGATAGGGAACTGCGGCGCAAAGTCTACGAAACCTATTATCATCACTTCGAGAGCCACAAGAACACCCTTGCAAGCCTGTATGCCGGCCAGGTGAAACTTGACGTGATCCAGGCCCGGATCAGGGGCTTTTCCTCGGCCAGGGCGGCAGCCCTCTTTCCCGATGACGTGGACGAAAAGGTCTACGACAACCTGATTGACACAGTGGGCAAAAACTTACGTCCCCTGCATCGTTATTACAGCCTCCGCAAGAAGGCCCTCAAGATACCGGAACTCAGGCACTACGATGTGTATGTTCCACTTGCCGCCGCCGCCGTGAAAAAAACGTCATGGGATGAGGCGGTGGACATGGTGACACAGGCCCTCTCTCCCCTGGGCGATGAATACACTCGCATCCTCAAGGAAGGGCTCCTGGGCCGATGGGCCGATCGTTACGAAAACAAGGGCAAGAATTCCGGCGCTTTCTCTGCCGGAAGCTATACAGGCGATCCATATATCCTCATGAATTACATGGATGATTCCATTACGGACACATTCACCATGGCCCATGAGGGCGGCCATTCCATGCACTCTTTTTATTCGGCAAAAAACAATCCCTTCACGCATTATAATTACACGCTATTTGAAGCCGAGGTTGCCAGCACCTTCAACGAGGAACTCCTCTTCCGTTATTTGCTGGACAAGGCGGACTCATCGGATATACATCCGTCTGAAAAACCACGGGAACTCAAACTTTACCTTGTAAACAGCCGCGTGGATGAAATCATTGGCACCCTCTACCGTCAGACCATGTTCGCGGAATTTGAAAACCGCACCCACCGGCTTGAGGAAGAAGGTGTTCCCCTAACGGTTGATGTAATTCGGCAGGAATACCGGAAACTCCTTGAAAAATACTTCGGAAGCGAAATGGTTTTTGAAAAGGAAAGCGACCTTGAGGGCTTTAGGATACCACATTTTTACAGCGCTTTTTACGTGTACAAATACGCCACGGGAATCTCCGCTTCACTTGCCCTTGCCGAGAGGGTCCTCTCCGGCAGCGAAAAGGAACGCGAAGATTACTTCGGCTTCCTCAAATCCGGCGCCTCCCGCTTCCCGATTGACACCCTCAAGGCCGCAGGGGTGGACATGTCATCCCCGGCCCCTGTGGAAGCCGCCTGCGCCGTTTTTGGCCGCATGGTGGATGAGCTGGAAGGGTTATTGTAAAACAAATCAGTACTTGACATTTTTTTCCATTCCGTTTATTTTAGCATATGTATGTAAAAGTAAACGGAGGATTAATTAATGGATTTTGAGAGAACTATACAGCCCGCCATAAAAAGGGCAAGTAAAGGATTCCCTATACTTTTATTAACGGGGATGAGGCAGATTGGCAAGAGCTGGGCAATGGAACATCTCGGCGGAAAAGCCCGCCGTTATATAACCCTCGACGACATAAAAATGAGAACGTTGGCGAAAACAGACCCGGAAAGATTCATCGAGGAAAATCCCCCGCCTGTGATAATAGACGAAGTACAGTATGCTCCTGAACTCTTTCCATATATTAAAATTTATGTAGTCAGGACAAAAAAGAACGGTCTTTTCTGGCTCACCGGTTCGCAAAGATTCCATTTAATGAAAGGTATACAGGAAAGCCTCGCGGGGCGTGTGGCAATACTCAATATGCTCGGTTTCTCCTATAAAGAGATCATCAAGGAACCGAAAAATTCAAGGCCCTTCCTGCCATTCCTCAATATGACAAAAGAGACATTGTCAGCCAAACCGCTGACATCGCCGCAGGTATTCGAAAGGATATGGAAGGGTTCATTCCCGAGGATCAATGCAAACAGGAATACCGGAAATATGTGGAAACTTTTTTATGATTCATATATACAGACTTATATCGAAAGAGATATAAAAGATTTTTACAACATTGAGAACAAATTAAATTTCCATAATTTTCTCGTTACGGTGGCCGCGAGGACAGGGCAGCTCCTGAATTATTCAAATCTTGCACAGGACGCGCATATAGATATGAGGACGGCAAAGTTATGGCTGGAAATTATGGAAAGATCCGGGATAGTTCAGCTTCTTTATCCGTATAGCTCCAACATTGCGAAGCGCACGATCAAGGCGCCGAAAGTATACTTCCTTGACACGGGGCTTGCTTCGCACCTGTGCTCCTGGAATACCCCGGATGTCCTCCGGGACGGGGCGCAAAGCGGGGCAATGCTCGAAACCTATGCCTTTGCAGAAATCCTGAAATCCTATTGGCATAACGGCGACAACCCGAACATATTTTTTTATCGAGATACGGATCAGAAGGAAATTGATTTTGTTATCGAGAGAAACATGACACTTTACCCCATGGAGGTGAAAAAAACAGCCAATCCGAACGCGGACGACTTTAAGCATTTCAAAACCCTGTCCGTGTTTAAAAAACCAATCGGAACCGGAGCGGTAATTTGCCTGTACAAAAGAACCATCTCCATTGGGGAAAATGTAATTTCGGTTCCGGTGTGGGAAATATAGCGCCTGACGCATAAGTGTCTGTCCGCAATTATCCTGCGGACAGAACATTAAACGAAAATCTTCCCGGGGTTCATGATGTTGTTCGGATCCCAGGCCCGTTTAAGCTGCCGCATGAGTTCAAGTTCCCCGGGGCTTACAAGGTCTTTGAAGAATTCCCGGCGTTTTAAGCCTATGCCGTGTTCTCCTGAAATTTTTCCCCCGGCTTCTTTGGTGATTGCGTAAAGCTCCCTCTGGCAGGCCTTTTCGTTTCTCTTCCACTCCTCCATGCCCATATCAGGGTCTTTAACGAGGGTGGCGTGAAGGTTGCCGTCCCCGGCGTGGCCGTAGCACGGGATCAGCATTCCGTATTCTTTCCCCAGGCGTTCCAGCTCCGGGATTATCGAAGGAATGCGGGAAATGGGCACCACGATGTCTTCAATGCTCTGGATTGGGCTAAAAACCTTAAACGCCTCCGCAATATTTCGCCTGACGCTCCATATGCGCTCGATGTTGTTCCTGTCCTCTGCGACATACACTTCCAAAGCGCCCCGGCTTTCGCATAACTTGCCTGTTTCGATGAGGTCAGTTTCAACCTGTGCCGGATCGGAACCGTCCAGCTCAATAAGGAGCATGGCGCCGCAGTCTTCATACGGGAGGCTTTCGTTGAGGTACCTGCAGCTTGTCTGTACCGAAAGCCTGTCCATGAACTCGATGCTCGTGGGCGTAACGCCCCGGCAGAGGACTTCCGGCACAAGATCAATGGCGTCTTTGGGGCTTTTGAAAAGCGCCAGAAGATCGGACTTTGCCGCCGGGTAACCGATGAGGCGGATTATTGCCCTGGTGACAATGCCCAAAGTCCCCTCCGAACCGACGACGAGGGATTTAAGATCGTAGCCTGTAACGTCCTTGGCGAGCTTGCCCCCCAGCTCCACAATTTCACCTAACGGAGTAACGAGGGTAAGGCCCAGGACATAGCGCCCGGTAACGCCGTATTTTACCGCCTTGCCGCCGCCCGCATTTTCGGCGATGTTGCCGCCTATCACGCAGGTCTGGAGGCTCATGGGATAACCGGCGAAAAAAAGCCCCTGCCCTTCTACCGCCTTTGCAAAGTCGTTGGTAACCATGCCAGCCTCGACTACGGCGAGCATGTTCTCCCTGTCCACCTCGATAAGGCGGTTCATCTTCTCAAGGGAAAGGACTATGCCGCCGTACTCGGGAATTGCGCCGCCCGAAAGCCCGGAGCCCGCGCCCCTGGGCGTGACGGGGACAAGTTCCCGGTTGGCGAGCTTTACGACTGCGGCGGCCTGTTCGGCGCTTGTGGGAAGAACCACAGCCTCAGGGCTGTGTCCGTACTCGTGGGCGTCAGTCTCATCATGTGAATAGGCGTCCAGTTTCTCCCCGTCGACAATGACATTGCCCTTTCCCACAATGCCCCTGAGTTCTTCAATGACCCTGCTTGTCAACGCATTGTAAGCGCCGCCTGATTTATTATTGCTTCTCATTTCATTCCCCGTTGATCGTCAAGACGTTGAACGCCAAGGCGTTGAACGTCAAGGCGTTGAGCGTCAAGACGCTTCCGCAGTTCTCCCAGTACTTCAAAGGCATCCCCTACAATTGCCAGATCCGCGACTTTATGGAGATTGGCGTCGGGATCGATGTTAATCGAAACAATGGTTTCGCTGGTTTTGATCCCGGCAAGATGCTGAATTGCGCCTGATATGCCGACGCCAATGTAGAGCTTTGGCGACACGGTTTTTCCCGAAAGGCCCACCTGGTGGGGGTAGCTTATCCAGCCCCTGTCCACAACGTCCCGGCTTGCGCCCACTTCCCCGCCAAGGCTTTTGGCAATCCCGGCAAGGATATCGAAGTTTCCACCCTTCTTGAGTCCCCGGCCTCCGGCCACAATCACCTCAGCTTCCTCAAGATTCGCAAAGCCTGTTTCGTCCCGGCAGTACGCCTTCACCCTGGCGCGATCATCCCTGAAAGCGGGGAAACGTCCACCGCCGGGAAGGGTGTCGCCTAACGTATAGCGGATAACGCTGCCCTCCCGTTTTGGATCTTCTGGAAGGGGGCGCGAGGAGCGGGGACGGACCGTCGCCATCTGGGGTCGATGATCCGGCGTCTTGATCGTGGCCATGATATTGCCCCCGATTGCGGGCCGGGTCTGGAGAAGACAGCCGGTTCCTTCCTCTATATCAAGGCCAGTGCAGTCCGCAGTAAGCCCGGCGTGAACCTTTACCGCAGTATAGGGCATAAGCGTGCGGCCTGTTGTAGTTGCCGCGCCCAGGACGATCTCCGGCCTGTAGTCCCTGATCAATGTCTCCAGAACGGCGGAATAAGTATCGCATGTGAAATACCGAAGTTCCTCGTCCTCGACGGCAATGACCTCATCCGCGCCCCGGCGGATAAGCTCCTTTAAGGTTTCTTCTTTCAGAGCCGGCCCTATCAATATAGAAGAAAGTTTTCCCCCAAGTTTGTCCGCGAGGCTTCTGCCCCTGGAAAGCAATTCAAAGGAAACGGCTTTAAGGGTCCCTTCGAATTGTTCCGCCAAAGTCCATACGTTCATACAAGCCCCTTTTCTGTTAACAGGGACATAAACTCATCTAGCGCATAACGGATGGAATCTTCGTCTGACGCGGCAATCGTCCTGCCTCCCCTGGAGACGGAAGGAGTTTCTATTTTTACAACCCTTGTGGGAGAACCCTTTAGGCCGAGGCAATCGGGATTCAATTCCAGATCATCCGCGGAAAATACCGGAATATCCATTCCCCGAGACCTGATCTTGCCCTTGAGGGTTGGAAGCCGTGGCGCGGCTATTTCCTTTACCACCGTAACAAGGCATGGAAGCGGCGCATCAAGCGTCTCGTAGCCTTCCTCGACAAGACGTTCCGCGAGGATGCGGCCCCCCTCTATTTTTTCAATCCTCGAGACATAAGTAACAGCCGGGATGTCAAGCCACGCCGCAAGACCCGGCCCGACCTGCGCGGTGTCCCCGTCGGTGGCGCGCTCCCCGGCGACTATGATATCAAAGGAGCCAAGCCTGGCCGCGCCCCTGGCAAGGGTGTAGGAGGTAGCAAAGGTATCCGCGCCGCTGAATCTTTTGTCCGAGAGAAGCGCGCAGTAGTCGCAGCCCATCGCGGCTGCCTCCCTTAAAACCCGCATGGCCGCCGGGGGGCCCATTGAGACTGCTGTCACTTCCCCGCCGTATCTCTCTTTCAGCCTGAGGGCGGTTTCGATGGCGTAGAGGTCAAGGGGGTTAACCACATTCTCAACCCCGGAGCGGATCATCGTCCCGGTAACGGGATCCATTTTCACATTTCCGCTTTCGGGAACCTGCTTGACGGGTACTAGTATCCGGAGGCCGGTTTTTGAAAATCCCGCATCGTCTTTCATAGATCGCCAGCATATCACTAAAAAGGCGGCGCAAGGAAGGTCTCTTTGCCGTGGACATAATGCCCTAAATTCGGTTATACTACCTCCACAGACAAGGAGCATAAATAATAATGATAAGAGGCGGCGATATAGTAAAAGGGAGTTGTCTGCTTCAGAACGGGCAGCCATTCCTGGTTGTGGAACGGGAATTCCATACACCCGGCAAGGGAACCGCGATTGCCAGGGTGAAGATGAAGAGCATCAAAGACGGCTCCGTGCTGACCCTGACCATTCCGACACAGCAGGAAGTGGAAGACGCCCAGGTTGAGTACCATACCTGTCAGTTTCAGTACGCGGATCAGGAGAATTATCATTTCATGGATACTGAATCCTATGAGCAGTATGAAATTCCCATAACGGGTAACGATGACAAAAAATTCTACCTCAAGGAAGGGGAATCATACGATTTGACCTTCTGGGAAGGCTCGGTGATCGACATCAAGATTCCATATAAGGTGGTTTTCACGGTTGCGGAATCGGAGAACTATGTAAAAGGCGACACGGTTTCAGGGGCGACCAAACCGATAGTTACCGAAACGGGGCTTACCGTCCGGGTTCCATTGTTCATTAAGCAGGGGGAAAAGATCCGGGTAAATACCGAAACCAACGAATATGTTGAACGCGTGAACGAGTAAAGTAGGGAATGGGGAGTAGGGAGTGGGGAGTGGGGAGCGAAGCTAGCAAGCGTAGCAGGTTGGCAACACGCTCTGATAACTAACAACGACCCCAGTCCCTATTCCCCAATCCCCAATCCCTTTATAAAAGAGTTATGCGTAAAATTAATGCCCTGTTGTTGTTTTGCTTTCTTCTCACCGGAGTCCATGCCCAGAGTGAGCGGCCTTCCGTTGCCCTGGTTCTTGGCGGAGGCGCGGCAAGGGGCTTCGCGCATATCGCGGTTCTGGAATTGATCGAGGAAATGGGCATCCCCGTTGATATGATAGCCGGTGTAAGCGCCGGAGCGATAGTCGGCGGGCTTTACGCGGCGGGCTATAGCCCTGCCATGATACTGGAAACACTGGAAACCAGGGATTGGGCTTCCTTTTTTCAGGATCGCCCGGTTTCCCCTTTTTGGAAAAGAAGCGAAGGGCTTCCCCTGGCCATAAGCGTGGGTTATTCCGACGGCGCCATAGTCCCCGATCTGGGAAAGGGCTATTCCACAGGCCAAAAAGCCTACGAACTCTTCAAATCCCTCACGCTGAAAATTCCGTCTTACTCCGATTTTGACGATCTTGCCACTCCTTTCCGTGCGGGCGCCGTGGAAGTTCCTACGGGTAAATTTGAATTCATTGGGAAAGGGGATCTGGCTGAAGCGATACGGGCAAGCATGAGTATTCAGGGGGTCTTTGAACCCTTTGTTATCGACGGACGGAGCTATGTTGACGGAGGCATGCTCAACAACCTTCCGGTACGGGAAGTTAGGGAAATGGGTTTTAATATAGTTATCGCGGTAGACCCCTTCGTTTACCCGGATAAATTTGATACCTCGCCCATGGAGGTTCCCGATCTCATGGCCATTCTTTACACCAGCCAAATGAGCAAGGAACATCACAGCCTGGCGGACGTGGTATTGTTCCCGCTTCCGGCGGACGTGTCCACAATGGACTTCTCCAAAGGCCACGAGATCTATGCACTGGCACTGGAAGAACGTGAAAAGCTCGCTTCTCTCCTTGAGCCGGTAAGGGAAAGGATCTTCGCCGGATCCACCGGCGGGGAATCCGGTTATTCGCAAGAAAGCCCGGCCCCTTCGGTGATCTACACTGACAAGCCCCATTTTACGCCCCAACGGGTAACATTAAAAGGGGCGCTTGAGCGGGATAATTCCTTTATCGAGAAGGCATTTTCCCGCCTTGTTATGGGCAGGGCCATGGAAGAGGAAAACGTAACGGCTTTTCTGGAAAGCGTTTACGAAACAGGTAATTACCGCATGGTCACAGTTCGGACGGATCTGCGCTCCGGGGAAGCGATGCTTGAACTCGTCCTTTACCCTGAAACCGAAAACAGGTTCCTTTTCCGTTCCGCCCTGGATTTTGAGGGGACATTCTCTTCGCAAACCTTTGGCAATACAGCCCTGAGAGGCGGCATTGAATTCCTGGGAAAAGACAATTTTTCCCTGCTCCTTGAGGCGTCGATTATGGATGAACTCTCCATCGGCCTTTCGATGCTCCGGCCACTGGGTCCCCATTTCTTTCTTGCCGCGGAAGCCGATCTGGTTCGGGAGCAGGAGCTGTCGGCAAAAGGAATAATCGGCAGGGAAGCAACCGTCCCGGACAGGCGCCTGTATTTTCGCGGGGCCCTGAAAGGGGGCCTACGCGTTAACCGCAACAACTCCCTAAGCCTGGGACCCGAGTATCTCTGGTTCCGGACGGCCTTGCCGGGTCTCGAAGGTGATTTTCGCCAGGATGACAGTATCTACCCAATAGCCGGAATCTCCGCAACCTATACTTACAGCAATCTTGATCATCCCCTTTTCCCTTCCCGTGGTTTCCATTTAAGGCTGGAAAACCACCTTCGATTCACCACTGATGATCTTGTTCCCTTTGATCTTGTCAGTGTCGATCTCAGCGCCGCGATTCCGTTAGGCAGCTATTTCAGTATTGGCATCTCGGGTTTTGTTTCTTCCATTTTTGGTGCGCCGGAACTACCATCCGATATCTCTACCTTCGCCCTTGAAAACGTTCACAGGATTTACTTCCCTCACACATCTGATGCTTTTTCGGGCGGGAAGAGGACGGCCCTTTCCATTGCGCTACGCTTCGAACCCCTGGAAAATCTGAGCCTCCTGGGTGGAAGGCTTATTTTTTCTCTGGCTTTAGCGGCCGGCCGCGCAGGCGCTTTCGCGTGGGCACTTGAAGAATGGGCTGACTTTGGGAATGGCGGCCTCATCTGGAACGCGTCTTTCGGTACTGCCCTCGTCCCCATAAGAAACTTTGGCCTCCAAATAAGGGCCGGCGCCGGCAGCGGGAAAGACAAACCTGAGCCTTTTGTTTCCCTCGACATAGGAATGAACGGTTTCCGAAAGCGATTGTTCTGACGCTGTTATGAAAATTCCCTTGGCTTGCCGGGCGGCATATAAATGCGGAGTTTTTCCACAACCTCATGAAAATCCACCGGCTTCCCGATGTGGCTGTCCATACCCGCCTCGAGGCACCTTTCAATATCATCGCGGAACACATTTGCTGTCATGGCAATAATCCGGACAACTCTGGCCGCCGGAATTTTCATGGCCCTTATCTGCCGCGTCGCTTCATAACCGTCCATCTCCGGCATTTGAATGTCCATTAAAATTATGTCGTATTTTCCGGGCGCTTCGGAGAACATCCGCACAGCTACTGCGCCGTTTTCCGCACAGTCTATCTTCAATTGCGTCGGTTCCAGCAGGGTCTGCACAATCTCACGGTTAATGTCAACGTCTTCAACCAGCAGAATATGCCGACCCGCGAAAATACCGTCGATTTCGTTATGCGCTTCCCCTGTCTGCTTGAGGCCCAGATTCATGCACTCTCTTATTACATCCATGATGTCCGACGGGAACAGCGGCTTGGAGAGGAATTTGTCAACACCGGCTTTTACCGCATCGGATTCTATCGAAGTCCATTCAGCTGCGGAGATCATTATTACGACCGATTTTGACGTTGCCCGTTTCTTCAGTTCAGACGATAGCTGTATACCGTCCATAATGGGCATTTTCCAGTCGACAAAATAAATGTGGTATTCCCCGTTACGCACAACAAGCCCAAGGGCCTCTTCGCCGCTGGAGGCAGTATCACAACATGACAGGCCGAAGCCCCCCGCGATCTCGACGAAATAATCCAAAATGTCCCTGTCATCGTCAACCGCCAAAATTCGGACATTGCCCAGACTGACATCCGGTTCCAAAAGCCCCTCGTTTATCCGCTCGCCGCGTTGTACCTGGATGGAGAATGTGAAGGTGGAGCCTTTGCTGACTTCGGATTCCACCCAAATTTTCCCCCCCATCATTTCCACGATGCTCCTGGAAATCGCGAGCCCCAACCCCGTTCCGCCGTATTTACGCGTGGTACTGGACTCGGCCTGTTCAAAAGACATGAATATACGCTTTATCTGTTCTTCGTTCAAACCAATTCCCGTGTCGCTTACGGAAATTTGCAGATGGCAAACATTGTTTTCCTCACCCAAAAACCGGGCGGCAAGATTGATGGATCCGAACTCCGGGGTGAATTTGATCGCGTTCCCCAATAGATTCGTAATGACCTGCGCTATTCTCTGATCATCACCGTTCAGGAACCTGGGTATTTCCTTGTCGATGTGGACAGTGAATTTCTGGTGTTTTTCGTCCACGCGGAAGTTAACGACATTCACAACGCGCTGAAGCATCTTCTCGAAATTAAACTCCGCCGGCACAAGATCAAACTTGTTGGCTTCAATTTTGGACATGTCCAGAATATCGTTTATAACGCCTAACAGATGGTTTGAGGCGTCTTCGATTTTGTTAAAACAATAATCCTTTCGTTCAATGCTGTCGGCTGTCTTTCCGATTGTTGTCATGCCGATTATCGCGTTCATCGGGGTGCGTATCTCATGGCTCATATTGGCAAGGAACGCGCTCTTGTGCCTGCTCTCCCTGT
>JGI24698J34947_10001542_pt1 | contig 12187 bp, 9 predicted proteins | sample TergutMp193P3_FD_34947 | JGI IMG/M metagenome (IMG submission 34947)
ATAAATCAAAATGTCTTAAAAGAATTTTTGGAAAACCATAAAAGGGAGGTTATCAGTATGTTAACGCAAGAGTGGGATTGGGGCAAGGCGTTGGAAGTAACGAAAAAAGAGGCTTGGGAAGATGGGGAGGAAAGCGGGATAAAAAAGGGGAAAATGGCGGTTGCCCGAAATCTACGAGCCAAAGGTATGGGCGTGAATGACGTTGCGGAAACCACAGGTTTGACGGTCGATGACATTCTGCGCCTGTAAGAGGAGGTTATCAGTATGTTAACGCAAGAATGGAATTGGGGCAAGGCGTTGGAAGTAACGAAAAAAGAGGCTTGGGAAGATGGTCGAATGAAGGAAAAATTAGAAATCGCCCGAAACTTCAAAGCCAAAGGCATAAGCGTGGACGACATCGCGGACGCTACAGGTCTGACCATCGATGACGTCCTGCGGCTGTAAATACACTAAACGAGTTTTAATTGAGTATGGAGGGCACCCCGCCGCTTCGCGGCGTGCCCTACCCAACCTTTTAACGCGGTCAAAATGTTAAAGTCAAAATCTACATCCGCAGCATAATTCGTAGGGGCGGCAACTCCCAGACCGCAACGCGGCAAGGGGAGTTACCACATACCTATTCAGTCCTGCACACAACGAACCGAAAACTTGTAATTCTTGTAGTAGTTGTCCACGTCCACGTACTCGTAGTTGTAGCCCATGCCCCGATAGTATGCGTAGTAGGCATTGTACCCCGTGGCGCTCCACCAGTAGCCGCTGTAGCCGGCACTGCCGAAATAGCCATCCGAATTGCCGTAGCCGCCAGGCAAGGCCGAAAATCCGTACTCATCCGTACCGTTACCGTTATCGTACCAACCCGTCGACGATTTCAACTTCGTACTAGCCCTTGACGCACCGCCAACAAAATTAGTCAACCGCGTCCACTCTGCATTTGACGGAAGATGCCAACCAATCGGACAAACGCCCCGAACCCCGCTCGGATTCGCCGAAGAACTCGACGCCCCGTTCATCGCCGTATTCCAGTCATACAATCGGCCGTACTGCGTGCAATTGCTCGCCAGATTATCATAACACACCCCAAGCACGTTACCATCTTCATCTTCACGGTAATCCAAATTCTCAGCCATCCATATCTGTTTACCGATTACAACTTTACTATATGTCTTACCGTTGCGGCTGTCTGTAAATGTCGTTTTTGCAGGCGTAGGCTTCCCTATAAGGATTATTGTCTGCAACGTTTTCATCCCTGCCGTGAGGTTTTTAAGCGTGTACGTGGAATCTTTTTCTGACCATTCCGACGATACGTTTATCTCCCAATCCCCCTCTGCCGCCGATTTTCCCAATCTTCGTTCGGGCGCGGCGTTTTCCGTCGCGGGGGATACGTTAATGTTCAAGTTCCCGCCGCCGTGCGTCAGGCGAGCGGAGAACGCGCTGCCGTCCGCGCCCTTGACGGACAGCATATAGACGCCCGCCGCTACGTTTTTGCGCGATATTCCACTTATCGTTTCCGCCGCGTCGGCCTTGCCGCGCAGAACCCGCTTGCCGTTGACGGCGTGCAGGGCAATCTCCGCGTTTTGGTACGATTGTGTCGGCAAGCGCAAAGTGATATTCCCGCGCGAGCCTGTAATCACAGGCGCGTTCAACCGCCGCTCCCCGCTGTAGTACGATACCGAAACGCCGCCAAGCGGGAGTATCAGGGTATCTCTTATGCCGCCCCTTACGGTCTTTTGGACGTTTGACGCGCCCTGAACCGCCGTAATTGTGGCGTCTACGTTTACGAGAAACGGCACGTAAGCCGTCCCCTGCGCGAACGCCGCCGATGATAATGATAATACTGCCACTGCTGAAACTGCAACTATTTTAATAATTGTGTTAAGCATCGCCGCGCCTTTTGTTAATATTGTGAAAAATGAACCCAAAAAACTATACGTGAATATAATAAAAATAGTCGGATGAAATCAACTTTTTTGCAGAAACGGCGTCAGAAAAAGCGTTTCTACCCCAAATTTAACCCGAATCAAGGGTTAGAAAAACGTTTCTACCCCAAATCCAACCCAAATCAAGGGTTAGAAAAGCGTTTCTACCCCAAATCTAACCCAAATCAAGGGTTAGAAAAACGTTTCTACCCCAAATCTAACCCAAATCAAGGGTTAGAAAAGCGTTTCTACCCCAAATCTGACCGAAAACAGGGTTAGAAAAACGTTTCTACCCCAAATCTGACCCGAATCAAGGGTTAGAAAGCGGTTTTGGCTTGCGCCGAGATAAACAAGTTGACTTTGACTTTGACTTTAACATTTTGACCGCATTAAAAGGTTGGGTAGGGCACGCCCCGCAGGGGCGGGGTGCCCTCCATAAATAATTAGCGGTCTCGTGCCCACCATATTATTATTTTTTGAACGCTTTTCTGTATTTATTAAAGTTTTTGGTTTTTTCCGCCGCCGCGTATTATATTTGTATTATCATGGAAAAGACAGGAAAGACAGCCCAGCCGCAACCCGAACACGCGCCGGCCGCCGCAAGGCGCAGGCCGCTCCCGCTATTGAGCCGTTACGTGATGTTCTCCGTTACGCTGTTTTTGATAATTTTCGTCGTCGGCAGCGTCACGTTTTTCATTTCCGCGCGGCAGATTGTCCGCGTCAACAAGGGCAAGGAGCTCGTCAAGCTGCTGGAAGTGGAGCGCCTGAAGATAGAGCGCTCCGTCGACCGCGAGATTTCCACCGTCCTGAAGGTGGCCGCCTCGCCGCAGATTGTGAAGCATTTCGAGAACCCGTCCGATTCCGCCTTGAGGAAGGCCGCGTTCGACGAGATAAATACTTACCGCCGCACCCTGTCCGGGTCGGTTTTTTGGGTCAGCGACGCCGACAAGAGGTTTTATTACGACGGCGCCTTCTCCCACGCGATTGACGCGGACGCGCCGGAGAATTACTGGTACCCGATGACGATGAAGGTTACCGACACTTACAATTTCAACATCAATTACAACCCGCAGCTGAAAGTGACCAACGTGTGGATAAACGTGCCGGTCTTCAACGAGCGGCGCGGCGCCGTGGGCATACTCGGCACCGGCGTAGACCTCTCCGAGTTCGTCAGCGATGTGTACAGGCATTATTCAAGTTACGCGCAGTTTTATTTCTTTAACGCCGCCGGCGAGATTACGAGCGCCAAAAACGTCGAGCTTGCCGCGGGCAAGAGGAGCATCAGCGACGAGTTCGGCGGCATCAGCGACGATATTTTAGAGAGGGCGCGGGCGCTTATGCCCGGCGAAGTCGTAACGTATTCCGTCCCCGCGGGGCAGGTGGCGGTAATCTCCATCCCCATGCTTGAATGGTACGCGGCGGCGGTTCAGCGCGACAGCATAGACGACTTCAAGACGGCGCTGACGGTATGCTTCTTTTTGGGGATGCTCGTCGTCGCGCTGATACTCGTCCTGTCGAATATTTTTATCGCGGGGCTGCTCAAGCCCTTGCGGGAGACGATGGAGTCCCTCGAAAACGCGCTGAGGGTCAAGAGCGACTTCTTGGCCCGCATGAGCCACGAAATCCGCACGCCGCTCAACGCCATTATGGGCATCGTGCAGATTCAAACGCAAAAGGGCAATCTGTCGGAAGAGCATGAGAACGCGTTTGACAAGATATACAACTCCAGCGCGTTGCTGCTCAGCATCATAAACGACATACTTGACATGTCCAAGGCGATGCCGGCCTCGGGCGTCATCGACGCCGAGCTTTCGGAGAAGCTGCGGAATTTCTCGTTCACGAGCCTGATACACAACACGAATATGCCCGCGGCCCGCGAACAGATGCCGTACGGGAGCGTGCTTGTCGTCGACGACGTGGAGATAAATTTAGTCGTCGCGGAGGGCCTGCTCGCGCTCTACGGCCTGCGGATAGAGACCGCGCCGGGCGGGCGCGAGGCCGTCGGCAATATAAGGGGCGGCAAATCCTACGACATCATTTTTATGGACCACATGATGCCGGATATGGACGGCATAGAAGCGGCCAAGGAGATACGCGCGTTAGGGTATAGCGGGGCGATAGTCGCGCTTACCGCCAACGCCGTCCCCGGCAACGAGGAGATGTTCCTCAAGCAGGGTTTCGACAGCTACATCTCTAAGCCGATAGACATACAGAAGCTCGACCTCGTCGTGGAGCGGTTTATCCGCGTCCGGCACCTTGAGGAGGCTTCCAAAGCCAATACGCCGGCGCTTCCGGCGGCGCCCGCGGCGCGTGTCATAGCGTCGAACGTTCCGCCCGCGCCGGCGAACGCGCCTGATACGGGTTCCGCTTCGCCGAAGGCGGCGGACGCCGCGCCCGCGATGTCGAACGCGGTGGACGGCGGCGGGCGCAAGTTTACGGCCGTTAAGCTGAACGAGAGGTTTTTCAACGCGCTGAAGCGCGACGTCGAGAAGTCGGTGGCTACATTGCGCGAGACGTCGGGCGGCGGCGACATAAAAGCCTTTACCACGACCGCGCACGGGATGAAATCCGCGTTCGCGGCGATAGGGGAGAGCGGCATATCCGAACAGGCCCTCAAGCTGGAGATGGCGGGAAAAAACGGCGATACGGAATACATATCCGCGAACGCCGCAGGATTTATTGAAACGTTAGAGGAGTTTATAAAAGAAAATGAACATGCTTAACCCGCCGTCAGGCAATACCGGACGCCGCAAGACGGTTTTTCTGGTAGACGACAACGTGACGAATTTGACGCTCGGCAAGAACGCGCTGGCCGCCCACTACAACGTGTTCACGCTGAACTCCGGCGCCCGCCTGCTCAAGATGCTTGAAAAGAACGTCCCGGACATCATCCTGCTTGACGTCGACATGCCGGAGATGAACGGTTACGAGGTGATAAAAATCCTCAAGAGCAAAAAGGAGACCGCCTACATCCCGGTCGTTTTCCTGACGGCGAAGACCGACGGCGAGAGCGAGCTGGAGGGGCTGTCCTTGGGCGCGATTGACTACATAATGAAGCCGTTCTCGCCGGCGCTTTTGCTGAAGCGGATAGAGGTGCACCTTTTGGTAGAATCCCAGAGGCTGGAGCTTTTAGACTACAACAGGAACCTGCAGGTAATGGTCGACAACAAGACGAAAATGGTCGTGGAGCTGAAGAACGCCATACTGAAGACGATGGCGGAGCTCGTGGAGTGCCGCGACGACATCACCGGCGGGCACATTGAGAGGACGCAGAGCTACCTCGGCGTGCTGATAGACGCTCTGCAGAGGTACGGCATATACAAGGACGAAATCGCGCCGTGGGACATCGGGCTGGTTTTGCAGTCGGCGCAGCTGCACGACGTGGGGAAAATATCCATACAGGACAGTATTTTGCAGAAGCCCGGCAAGCTGACGAACGACGAGTTCGAGAAGATAAAGGAACACACCACGTTCGGCGTGAAAATCATAGACAGGATAAGGCGGCAGACGACGGAGCAGGCTTTTTTGGACCACGCGAGAGTGCTTGTCAGCGCCCACCACGAGAAGTGGGATGGCAGCGGGTACCCGCGCGGGCTGAAGGGCAACGAGATACCGCTTCTCGGCAGGCTGATGGCTATCGTCGACGTCTACGACGCGCTCGTGTCCGAGAGGCCGTACAAAAAGGCGTTCCCCCACGAGGAGGCGGTACAGATAATACGGAACGGCAAGGGCACCCATTTCGACCCTGTCCTTGTCGATTTGTTCATAATGGTATCCGACGAGTTCGAGAAGGCGGCCGCGAACGCCGCGGGCGGCGGCGCGGATAACGATACGGGCGGCGATAACGGCGGCGCAACCGACAAACCGGACGCCGGCGAATGATATTATCAGTTAAACAAAGTTTGCAGCTTCTGCGCCGGACGTATGCCCAGCTCGCGTTCCTGTGGCTTGTGTATGTCATCCTTATCGTCGTGTGCTACCTGTTTGTGTCGAGCACCGTGCGCGAGCTTTTGGCGAAGGGCGCGGACGACATGCTCACCAACATGGAGGCGCGGGTCGCGTCCGATTTTCTGGAGTCGGAGACGGCCATACGCAGCGCGTCTCTGAGCGTCAGCCGCATGATTAACGACGGCTACAGCCTCGCCGACGTGCGGGAATACATGAGGGAGTTCACAGAGGCGGTGCTTGCGGACGACAGGCTCCTTGTCGGGGCCGGCGGCGGCCTGTACGGGGTGTTCGACGTGTTCGGCGGCGTGTTTTTGGACGGTTCGGGGCTGGACGTCCCGGGCAACTATTCGCCCAGGGACAGGCCGTGGNACGTGGCGGCTTTGAACGCGAAGGGGGCGGTCGCTTTTACCGAGCCGTACTTCGACCCTGACCGCGGCGAGTGGGTGATAACGTACTCGCAGCAGATTACGAACCGCAGGGGGAAGTCTTTGGCCGTGATAGCGCTTGACATGCCGCTCCGCAACCTCAAAAAATATTTTCTCGGCTCGCGTTTGGCGGAGGGCGGCTACGGCATAATGGCGGACGCGAATTTCAACATCATCGTCGGCCCTGTCGAGGAGACTATCGGGCAGAACCTCTCTACCCTCAAGAGCCCCGATATTTACAGGATACTCGGCCTCCTGAACAAGGGGGAGAACCTGCGCGGGTACAGGACTGTCAACAACCGCGAGGGCGGCGAGACCATAGTCGTGCACTCGCGCAAGCTCAAAAACGGCTGGTACATAGGCATCCTGACGCCCGTCAAAAAATATTACAGCCACCTGTTCGACAGGGCTGTGTTTATCATCATATTGGGTATGCTCCTGAACCTCGTCCTCAGCTTAATCTTGCTGCGCATCGCGGCGGCGAAAATGAAATCGGACGAGAAAGACCAGCGCAAGAGCAGCTTTTTGGCCAACATGAGCCACGAGATACGCACCCCGATGAACGCCATCATCGGGTTCGCCGAGCTTGCCCTGCGGGAAGACATCCCGCCCGCCGCCTACGAGCACATCTTCACCATCAAGCAGGCGGGGGCGAACCTCCTCTCCATCATCAACGATATTCTGGACTTCTCGAAGATAGAGAGCGGGAAGCTGGAGATTCTGCCGTCGGACTATCTGTTCTCGTCGCTCGTGAACGACGTGGTAAGCATCATAAAGATGAGGGCGACCTACTCGCGCCTGCGGTTCGTCGTGAACATAGACAGCAATATCCCCAACGCGCTCGTCGGTGACGAGACGAGGGTGCGGCAGGTGCTGCTCAACCTGCTCAGCAACGCTGTGAAGTACACCGACAAGGGGCACGTGGCGTTTGAGGTTACAGGCAAGATAGAGGACGGCGAAGAAAAAACCGTAACTCTCCGCGTAGAGGTGTCGGATACCGGCAAGGGGATAAGGAAAGACGACATAGACAAGCTGTTCAAGGATTTCGCGCAGGTAGACAAGGCAAAAAACAAGGGCATAGAGGGGACGGGGCTCGGGCTCGCCATAACGAACAACGTCCTCAAGGCGATGGGCGGGACGATTTCGGTCGCGTCCGAGTACGACAAGGGGAGTACGTTCACGGTTACGCTGCCGCAAAAGTTTACCAACACGGAGAAGCTCGCGCATGTCGAAGACGGGGAGCATAAAAACGTGCTCGTCTACGAGCGGCGCGAGGTATATTCGAGCTCCGTCGTCCGCACCATAGAGAATCTGGGCGTCAACTGCACGCTTGTGGCAAGCGGGTTCGAGTTTGACGAGAAGGTGGCGGACGGCAAGTACGACTTCATCTTCATCGCGCCGGCGCTCTACGAAGCCGTAAAAAATATTATCGCGAGACGCGCGGCGGACGCCAAGGTCGTGCTGCTCACGGAGTTCGGCGACGCCATCGCCGACCGCAACGTCACGATACTCTCCATGCCGGTTTATTCGATAAACGTGGCGAACATCCTGAACGGCGCGACCGACAACTTGGACTACGGCAAGAAGAAGGAGAGTTTCGCGAGGTTCATAGCGCCGGAGGCCGAAGTGCTGGTGGTCGACGACACCAACACGAACCTCAGGGTGGCGGAAGGGCTTCTGGCCCCCTACAAAATGCGGGTCACCCTCTGCAAGAGCGGGCCTGAAGCGATAGAGGCGGTGCAGTCGAAGCGCTACGATTTGGTGTTCATGGACCACATGATGCCCGGGATGGACGGCATAGAGGCGACGCAGCGCATAAGGGACTTGAGCACCGACTTCAGAACCCTGCCCATCGTGGCGCTCACCGCGAACGCGGTCTCGGGCGCGAAAGAGATGTTTTTGAGCGAGGGCTTCAACGATTTTATATCGAAGCCGATAGACGTGGGCAAACTGAACGCGATTTTGGACAGGTGGATAGCGCAGGAAAAACGGAAAGCCCCGACGGAAGCAAACGGCAGGACGGAGCAAACCGAGGACGACGGCGGCATAAGCGGCATATCCATCGACGGCGTGGACATAGACAAGGGCGTGGCCCTGTCGGGCGGCCAGGGGGCGCACTACCTGCGCACCATATCCATGTTCTACGAGGACGGCTTCGAAAAAATCGAGGAAATCAAAAAGTGCCTGGACACGGGAGACCTGCAGCTCTACGCCACGCATGTCCACGGCCTGAAGAGCGCCGCCGCGAGCATCGGGGCGGAGCAGCTGTCCATTGCCGCCAAGGCTCTGGAAACGGCGGGCAAGGATAACAACCTTGTATATATCAGGTCGCACAACCCCAAGTTCCTCATGGACTTGGAGACGATTTTGCGCGGCATAGGCAAAGCGCTGGACAAATTTAACAGGCAGTACGAGTCGGAAACCGGCGGCTTGGCGACCGAGGAGCTCAGGGCCGAACTTGTCAAGCTGAGGGCGGCGCTTGACGGTTTCGATTCCGCCGCGATAGACGCAGCGGCGAACGCCCTGCAAAAGTACACCCACCACGCGGATTTCGGGGCAACGGCCAAATCCATCTCGCAGAACGTCCTGATAGGGGAGTACGACGAGGCCGTGGCGCAGATAGACGAACTGCTGAAAGAGACCGCGCTTAAAGAGACAGGGGCGTTTGAAATGTAGGGGGGTTATTTCCCCTCGCCCTTCACGAACCCCGTAGGCTCGAAAACCATCCTGACAAAATCCCGCGAAACCTCCTCCCAGTCCTCAACCGCGGCCTCCTCCCTCACAATCGGAACCAGCGCTTTTACCCGCCCGTAGCATATATGCCTCAACTCGCGGTTGTCCCACAGCACGAAACTCGCCAAATAGAGCAATTTTCGCGGCGTGGTCGTGTACAGCCCGTGTTCCGCGCGGTCGGCGTAGTAGGCGTCGGTCTCCGTGCCTATGCGGATTCTGTCCAAAAAAAGCACGTAGGACGCTTCCGTCGAATCAAACGTAAAGCGCGTCCTTTTATCGGGGATTTCTACGATTATGTCCTCGTCTTTCGTCTTGAAAAACTCCTTAGTAACCAAGTAATTGTTTTTGACCGGCGCGATAAACGCAGCCTTAAAGTCGATTTCTTTCGTTAAGTCCCTGATTAGCTGCTCTTTGAAGTAGTCCCACACCATAAACCTGAGAGAGCTTGCGCTCGTGTCGCCGTCTTTTTCAATGGGCAGTTTGAGGGATTTCTTCACGTCCCCGAAGTAGACGACCTCCGGCGCTTCGTCGAGTATCACTACCGCCAAAGCCGCGTCTATGGCAAACCGCTTCTTGTACCCCGGCGCTACAACCACCTTGGACGGCGCGGCGCAGCCCGCGAATAGTATAATTATAAGGATGGCCGCGACGGCAGCGGCCGTCCGCCGGATAGCGCTCGTTCTCATAGAAGAGAAATATAATACTTTTATCGCTGACGCGCACCCTGTTTTATTGAAAAATAAAAAATATTTTTATCTGATGCGGCGGCAGTTTGGGTGGCAATTTCAGCAGTGCCGGCAACAACGGTAGCTGAGCTGGTGGAGCGCCACGGAGTACGAGGCCGACTACTTATAATGGTACTTGCAAGATGTTATAATTATATGGTCGTGAAGGACTTTGTATACTAAACGGTGTTCATCCGTAATACAGCGAGACCAATATCCCGACAAGTTTCCTTTCAGCGGTTCCGGTTTACCGATTCTTCAAAACTTATCACTGTGCCGCCGCCTGCTTTTCGGCGAATTGTATCGCCAGTTCTATGTTTTCGAAGGAGATGATATTTTTCCCCTGTTCGATGTTTTCAACCGCCTTGTAAAGCCGCTCCCGATTGGCAGGTAAGGCGGTAAGGTATTCGGTGTCATCCCTTGCCGGGGTGAAAGTAAGAACCGTACGCCCAGCCGGTATTTCGTTGGGGACGTCGATAATCAGCCGGTGGCTGATAGGTATGTCTACGGTTTGCGTTATAGTCATATAATGAAATATAGTATAAAAATATCTGAAATTGCAAATAAAAATATTTTTTTGAAATAATAATTTGAACCCTGCCGCCGTAATGGTTGTCGAAAAAATTTACGTTTGTGTCGGCGAATTATTTATATTAACTACATAATTCACAGATAAGGGCGAAAATGGCGGTTTTGCTTAAGCAGCGCTGATAACGTTGTCCGGCTACAAATAATATGAAACATCCGCAGACAATAACATGTATTCTCTCCCTGCTTCTGCTCATTCCGGCAAAAGGTGCGCTTTGCCGAGGGTATTCCATATCCCCGGCTGAGACCGACCCGGCCATAAGCAGTGCGCTTTTTGAACATTACGCGGTAAACAACCAGTGGGTGGTGCAGCGCGGCGTATTGTTTCTGTTCTTTCCGGGAACGAGTTCCCGCGCGGCCAACTACAAGATGCTCTGCGAAACTGCCGCCGACCAAGGGTTCCACGCCGTCAGTTTGCAGTACGTGAACGACGTCTCCGTAAACACGAAATGTACGAGCGGGCGCAGCCTTGAATGCTATGAGAATCTGCGCCGCGAGATACTCTTCGGCACGGATTTTTCGCCGCACGCGAACGTCAACCGCGCGAACAGCGCGGAAAACCGCTTGGTCAAACTTCTGCGTTACTTGGCCGAACACTATCCGCTTGACGGGTGGGAACAGTATCTGACCGCGCAGGACGTACCGCGCTGGTCGAAGATTATGCTCGCCGGACATTCGCAGGGCGGCGGCCACGCGGCGATGCTCGGCAGGTATTACAGCACGTCGGGCGTGATAATGTTCGCGTCGATGGATTACAGTTTCAGGTACGGCAAGCCCGGGTCGTGGGTGTACCAGAACAGCAACACGAGGCCGGGAAAATTTTTTGCGGCCGCGCATACGCAGGACCGGGTTATGCCGATAGCCGCGATGCGGCAGTACTGGAACGCTTTCGGCTTCAGAAACATCTCGCCGGTGATAAATATAGACGAGGTAGGGTATCCCTACGCGAACGCGAACACGCTGATTACGTCGATGAAACTTCCGCAAACGGCGAAACCGAAGCCTGACTACCACAACGCCCTGTGCATGGACGCTGACACGCCGTTGACGCAGGAGGGGGAGCCGTTACTGAAAAATTTGTGGGTTTACCTGCTTAACGCGCCGTTAGAGAGGTAACAGGCCAGTAAAACTATGGTGGAGGGCACCCCGCCCCTACGGGGCGAGCCCTACCCAACCTTTTAATGCGGTCAGTATTGTAAAGTCAAAGTCAAAACCGCATTGGTTTTGATTTTGACGTTAACATACTGACTGCATAAGTCGTTGGTTAGGGCTGGCCCCGTTAGGGGCCGGGTGCCCTTCATACTATTTGACTTTATTATCCCGGAAAAAACAGGTTCGCGAAAAATACCGCCGCCATTATGCCCGCCGCGTCAGCCGCCAGACCCGCTGTCAGGGCGTAGCGCGTTCTTCTTATGCTTACCGAACCGAAATACAGCGCGAGTACGTACAGCGTCGTGTCCGTTGACCCCTGCAATATCGACGATACGAACGAGGCCAAGCTGTCGGGGGCGTTGTTGATAATTTCCGACATGTAGCCGAACGCGCCTACGCCGGAGAGCGGGCGTATCAGGGCGTGGGGGACGCACTCGGCGGGCATTCCGACCATGCTTGTGTATTGCCCTATCAGGTTCGTGAAGAGTTCGAGTGCGCCGCTTGCCCGCAGCATCCCTATCGCCACGAATATCGCAACCAAAAACGGGATAATCCTTACCGCCGTTTGAAAGCCCTCTTTCGCGCCCTCCGTGGCGGTCTCGTAGACGCTTACCCCGCAAAGGTACCCGCCCAAAAGCAGGCTGCCCAACAGTATCGGGATGAGCCAAACCGACGCCGACGTTACGCAGTCCAAGACGTT
>JGI24698J34947_10001543_pt1 | contig 12187 bp, 11 predicted proteins | sample TergutMp193P3_FD_34947 | JGI IMG/M metagenome (IMG submission 34947)
ATGCTTGGCAACGTAATCGCCGACCAGCTTTCAAAATCGCGTAACTGGCCGAGGGCGGCGGCGATTTCGATGGTACTGACCGTGGTAACAACAGTGGGCGTGATCTTGATGATGAACGTACAAAAACGCGACGCTTCCAGAAAAGCGGACAAAACCGGCGAAACTGGCGGAGGCGCGGCATGAGCTTTAAAAACATCGTCCGCAACGCCATCACAACCATCAGGCCCGGCAGGATTCAGAGCGAGGCTGCAAGGCACGCAAGGCGCGCATACCGAAAGCGTTTTTCTTTTTCCAATACGGTTTTCGCAATTACGATTGTCTTTCTGTTCCTTCCCCTTTTTGTGCTTGTGCTTTATTCGTTTAACGATTCAACGGGCATGAACTGGACGGGCTTTTCTCTGCGCTGGTACAGACGGCTCCTTGATTCACGCGAACTTTGGCGGGCTTTCAGAAACAGCCTGATTATAGCGACAACATCCGCGGCAACGGCGACAGTGCTAGGAACAATCGGCGCTATCGGGGTAAACTGGTACAAGTTTAAACTGCGGGGCTATGTTCAGACAATCTCTTTTTTGCCGATGATACTGCCTGAAATTATTATCGGCGTATCCCTTTCAATTTTTTTCGCGGGACTGCAAATTCCCCTTGGGCTTTTTACAATTTATGTCGCGCACACAACCTTCAACCTGCCCTTTGTGTTTTTGATGGTAATGGCGCGTCTTGACGAATTTGACTTTTCAATAATAGAAGCCGCCCATGATCTTGGNGCGACNGAAAGAGAGACGCTTTTTAAAGTAACGCTTCCTATCTGTATGCCGGGAATCATTTCCGGCCTTTTGACCGCAATCACCCTTTCGCTGGAGGATTTTGTCATTACTTTTTTTGTCGCCGGTCCCGGTTCATCCACCCTGCCGGTATTTATCTACTCGGCCATTACGCGAAAGGGCGGCATTACCCCTCTTATCAGCGCCCTTTCCGTGGTAATGATACTGGGGACGGTTATCCTTTCGGTAATGCTGCGAAAGTTCCTGAAATTTATAGCCGCCAAATAGTCTGCCGTGCACGGACAATAATTGTGATTCATGGAGCTTCCTGGAAGCTCCTTAAATTAATTTATATCAGGAGGAAGTTATGGAGGAAAAGATGGAGGAAATACTCATCACAGACGCAGTTCGAACAAAAAGTCAAGCGGGGCTGCGTGTAAGGCTTGCGTTAGCGTGTCTTTTGGCATTCGCTCTTGTCTGCGGATGTTCAAGGAAAGAACGTCTCTACATTTACAACTGGACGTACTACACGCCGGAATCTGTCATTGAGAAATTTCAGAATGAATACGGAGTTACGGTCATTTACGACGAGTTTCCGTCCAACGAGGACATGTACGCGAAATTGAAATCAGGGGGCAGCGGTTACGACATTGTCTTCCCTTCGGCGGATTATGTGTCAATCATGATTCATCAAAATATGCTGGAAAGAATCGACAAGTCGCTGATTCCAAACCTTGTGAACATAGACCCGCTCGTTTTACAGAAGGCGGACTATGATCCTGAGATGAACTACTCAGTTCCCTATTATTTCGGAGCCGCAGGTGTTATCGTAAATACCTCAAGGGTCCCGTACTTTGAAAGAAGCTGGTCAATTTTTTCAAGGATCGACCTTAGCGGACGCATGACGATGTTAGACGACATGCGCGAAGTGATAGGAGACGCGCTTGTGTATCTGGGATATTCCGTGAACACGGTTATTCCCTCCCAGATTATGGAAGCGAGGAACCTGATCAACAGTTCATGGAAACCGAACCTTGTCAAATTCGACGCGGAATCTTTCGGCAAGGGTTACGCCAACGGCGATTTTTGGGTAGTCCAGGGATACCCTGAAGTGGTTTTTGAGGAAATTGCAGGCGACAGAAGGATGATGGAAGAAACGGTCTTTTTTATCCCGCAGGAGGGAGGTCCGGCTTATATCGACAGCATGTGCATACTCAAAGGTTCAAGAAACATTGAGCTTGCCCACAAGTTTATCGACTTTATCCACCGGCCAGAAATTTACGCGGAGTTCACGGATAGTTTCGGTTTTCCGGCAACGGCGAACATACCGGCGCGCCGGTATAAGACAGCTCCGTCAATGTATTCAGCCGAGGATCTTGCAAACGTGGAGTTAAAAAAAGATATTGGCGGTTCGCTGGATCTTTACAACAACGCGTGGTTCAATTCGATAAGAACTGGGGAATAAGAAAATTCATGTTATATCTTCGCCGCCCTGTAAATTTAGAGCGGCGGGGATAGCAAGGAGGTAAGAGAAATGATGAGAAGGAATTTCATCTTTCATGCGGTTTTGGCGGTGCTGATAATGCCCGCCATAGTATCTTGCGGTCTTGGTAAGCCGCGGTTGTATATTTACAACTGGACATATTATACGCCGGATTCTGTAATCCAAAAATTTGAAGATGAATTCAACGTGAGGATCATTTATGACGAATTTGCATCTAACGAAGATATGTACGCCAAGCTTCAGGCAAGCAGGTCCGGGCGGGGCGGGTATGACATCGTGTTCCCTTCCAAAGATTACGTTCCAATCATGATCCGCCAGGGTATGCTGGAGAGGATCGACAAATCAAAACTAACCAACCTTAAAAACATCGATCCGGAAGTACTGCGAAGAGCAAGTTACGACCCGGACATGGAATATTCTGTTCCCTATTTTTACGGAGCCGCGGGCGTTATCGTCAACACGGCGAGAGTTCCGGTCTTTGAACGGAGCTGGTCAATTTTCGCGAGAACNGACCTTCAGGGCCGCATGACNATGTTAGACGACATGCGCGAAGTGCTGGGAGGCGCTCTTGTCCATATAGGCTATTCGGTAAACACAATAGACCCGGCAAGGATTGCNGCCGCAAGGGATCTTGTCAACAATTTATGGAAACCGAACCTTAAAAAATTNGANGCGGAATCTTTCGGCAAGAGCTATGCCAACGGCGACTTCTGGGTTGTACACGGTTTCCCCGAAGTTGTCTATGAGGAAATCGCGGGCAACGCCCAGTTAATGAGAGACACCGTCTTCTTTATTCCCCGGGAAGGAGGCCCCGCCTACATTGACAACATGTGCATCCTTAAAGGGGCCAGGAATATCGATCTTGCCCACTCTTTTATAGACTTTATCCACCGCCCGGAAATCTACGCCGAATTTGTAGACACATTCGGCCTGCCCGCCACTGTCAACGTTCCCGCCCGCCAATACAAAACAGGCCTTTCGTGGTACTCCGCCGAAGACCTTCTCAACACCGAACTGGTAGACGACCTTGGAACCTCGCTTGAATACTACAACGACGCGTGGTTCAACTCTATCAGGATTGGGGACTAGAAAACGCGAACCTTCACGAACAAACACGAACCTTTTTTTTGATAACTTAATGCCGTTCGTGAGGTTTGTGTTGGTTCGCGGTAAAAAAGTTTCTCTGATTTATATTTATGTGCTATAATATAGGCATGAGCAGCATACATATTCATTTTACCAATACGCAGGAAACGATAGACTGCCCCTATGGTACAAGGGCGGCGGATATTGCCGGGCATTTCGGGATCCCTGAGGATAAGATCGCGGCAGTCAGGGTAAACAACGAGATACGCCCGCTTGGGACATCCCTTCTTGTAAACTCGGCTGTGGAGCCGGTGCTTGTAGATTCGCATGAAGGGGTCATGATCTACAGGCGGACTCTGTCCTTTGTACTGGCAATCGCGGCGCGGAACATATTCCCGAATGACGGAGTGTATGTGGGGCACTCGCTTGGTAACAGTTATTATTATACTTTCAGTTCGGGGGAAAAACCTGAAGACAAACAGGTGCGCCAGCTTGCCGATGAAATGGAAAGGCTCGTAAGGGAAAATTTGCCGATAACGTTTAACTATCTCGCCTACGAAGAGGCTTTACAGCTTTTCAAAAAAAACAACCAGACAGACACGGTTCTGCTTTTGGAACAGAGGAACTCTTCCAAAATCAAGGTCAATGAATGTCAGGGGTACATGGACATCTACATACAGCCTCTTCTTGAAAGAACCGGCCTTCTCGTCGCTTTTGAACTAATGCCCTATCAGGACGGTTTTCTCCTGCGCTTCCCGGCGGTAAACAAGGGAAAGACAATCTCTCCATTTGTTGACGAGCCTCAACTTTACCAGATTTACAGCGGATATAAAAAATGGGGGCGTATCGTAGGGGTGCGTGTCGTGGGAGAGCTGAATTCCAAAATCGCCGACAGAACTTTTCTTGACTATATACGGATTGCGGAGGCTCATCAGGCGCGTAACATGGCGGATATAGCGCGTCAAATATACGAAAGGCGGGACAGTATCAAAATTGTACTGATCGCAGGCCCTTCAAGTTCTGGAAAAACCACAAGCGCAAAACGGCTGGCTATTGAGCTGATGGTACTGGGGATAAAGCCCATAGCAATCAGCCTGGACGATTACTACAAGGGGGCCGACACTCCCAAGGATGAAAATGGAGAGCCCGATTACGAGTGCCTTGAAGCCCTTGACGTGCCGTTCCTCAACGAGCATCTTCTGGCTCTCTACCGGGGAGAGGAAATAACGCTTCCCGTCTACGATTTTAAATCAGGAACGCGAAGGGAATCGGGCGGTAAAAAGATTCGCCTTGACAGCCAAAATATGCTGATTGTCGAGGGTATCCACGGGCTTAACGATGCCCTTACCTACAGTATCGAGCGCAGCACAAAGTTCAAGGTTTACATTTCCGCCCTTACCCAGCTTAACCTTGACGATCACAACCGTATCCCCACAAGCGACAACAGGCTCCTTAGGCGGATGGTGCGGGACTCCCAGTTCAGGGGAATGAGCGCCGCCGGAACCATAAAAATGTGGCCCAAGGTGCAGTCGGGGGAGCGAAAGCACATCTTCCCGTTCCAGGACACCTCGGACGCGGCGTTCAACTCCGCGCTTGACTACGAGCTTTCAGTCCTTAAATACTACGCCGACCCGCTTTTACGGGCCGTAAAACCCAGTATGTATGAATATGCCGAAGCGGCAAGGATTCTGTCCTTTATGGAAAACTTCACCCCCATTCCGCCTCAATATGTCCCCGGAACCAGTATCCTGCGCGAGTTTATAGGAGACAGCGAATTTAAATATTAGGGCTTTACACTTTATCCGTTTTTTGGTATAAATTGATATACTGCCCGAAAGGGCCTGAAGGAAGGATATTATGTCACGGACTTGCGACATTTGCGGAAAACATACAGTTACCGGCAACAAGGTCAGCCATGCAAAAAATCATACGCGCCGGACCTGGAAACCCAATCTGGTAAAGATAAAAACCGAAGTTGACGGGACTACATTAAGCCTTAAAGTATGCGCCCGCTGTCTTAAAAGCGACTATATTACGAAAAAAGTATAAACTGTCAGTATGACAGACCCCGGACTTTTACAGGCTCTGGATTATATTCTCAACCACAGCGACGCTTCAANTATTGAAGTGCTGGCGGAAGCTGTCGCCAGACGGCAGAGAGACCTGTCCATATTCAACGCGATGGGAGGAATTGGCGACCCTCAGGGGATGACGAAAGATCTTACCGAAAGGATCAATTCAGGGATTGGAGCCGGNATTGAAGGTATGCGAAAATCGGTCCGCGAGATGATTGTAAGGATTGTCAGGGAACACGCGCCTGAACTTTCCGACAGCCAAATTGACGAACTCAGTCAGGCGTGGCTTCCAGATGCCGAAAACAAAAAAAGTAGTGTCCCCTCTGATGTGCTCGCTTCCATGATAGAGCAGTTTGTCTCTTTTTCACGGGGCACGATGAACGAATCCGTTGACAAAAGCCTTCGTGATGAAATTGGAGCGTGGCCGGAACGTTACTGGAAAGTGTTCCCCCCCGTTATCCGTCAAATAATTACCGACTTTTTAAAAGATAAAATTACCGCCGAAGATTTTAACGCAAGGATCAACGTCGCACTGGGTTAAATTTAACTGTCCCCGTTGCCAAAGTGCATCTGAATCAAATCAAGTTTAAGGGTACGAAGCCTTTCCGTAATTGACACCTTGTAAATGTGGGGGTTTAAGAGTCTTTTGTAGGTTGAGTCAAAGCGTTCAAGGTCTGAGACGGCGTGGGCTTTAATGGCGGCTAACGCCGGCATTTCGCATAACAGAGTTCCGTTTTCAATGCGTTTTTTTAACAGCTTCTGGGAGCTTTCTATAACATGGTGAAAATGACGGTAGTCGGCGGACGGATGCCAGAAACTATAACGCTGTCCTTTTTCAAGCTCGTCCTCTCCGTCAATGCCAAGGACATCCGCGACAGCGTTTCCGTCCGCGTCCTTGATTCGCCAAACCTGCTTTACTCCCGGATTGGTGGTCTTTTCAGGATTATCTGAAAATTTCATTACCGCGACAGCCTTTTTTCCTTCCAGCCGGGCGGCCAGTTTGTAAACGCCTGTAAAAGCCGACGCGTTCCCTCCCGTCACCATCCTTGTCCCCACCCCCCAACTGTTCACAGGAGCGCATCCTTTAACAAGCGTCTCTATAATGTTTTCATCCAAGTCGTTGGAAACGGTAATAAAAGCCTTGGGAAATCCGGCTTCGTCAAGCAGCCGCCTGACCTCGGTTGAAAGGTACTGAATGTCCCCCGAATCAAGGCGCACTCCAAAATTCTTCCCCTTCATGGCAAGTTTTTTCCCGGCTTTTATTGCGTTGTGTACCCCGCTTTTCAGGGTGTCATAAGTGTCGATAAGAAAGATCGTCCTGTCCGGGAAAAGGGATGCGTAATTGTCAAAGGCTTCTTCCTCAGTGTCGAACGACATAATCCACGAATGAGCCATTGTCCCCATAACCGGAATGCCGAAGAGTTTTCCGGCAAGCGTATTGCTTGTTCCCGACGCTCCGCCGATGTACGCGGCTCTGGACGCGGAAACCGCCCCGTCAGGCCCCTGCGCGCGCCTCAAGCCAAACTCCATCACGGCGCCCTTTCCCGAGGCGAGCCAGATACGGCAGGTCTTTGTGGCGATAAGGCTCTGAAAGTTGATAATGTTAAGGATCAGACCCTCAATTATCTGGCACTCAATAAGACTGCCTTCGACCCTGATCAGAGGCTCGTAGGGAAAGACAACCGTTCCTTCATCAATAGCCCACAGACAGCCCTTAAAGCGGAAAGTTTTTAAAAAATCGGTAAATGCGTCCTCAAAAACACCCAAACTTTTAAGGTAGGAAATATCGTCATCTGTGAAGGAAAAGCCGTTTAGTTTTTCTATCAGCGTCCCAAGCCCCGCGAATATCGCGTAACCGCCGTCAAATGGCTGATGGCGGAAAAACATCTCAAAGACCGCCCTCTCCTCCAGGTTCCTCTTCCAGTACCCCTGCGCCATCGTAAGAGAATAAAAATCGGTAAACAATGCTGAAATTTCCATAATTTATTTTAGTACATTCAGAAGTTCTGTGGAAGAGAGAAATTCTATTCCGTTTGATTTCATTGTTGATACGGCGTTTTCAACAGAGCCTTCGGGGATTCCTACTCCGCGTACCGCGTCGCTTACGACGATTGTTTTAAAGCCCAGTCTTCTACAGTCCATTGCGCTGTAAAATACGCAGTAATCCGTTGCCAGCCCGCCGATTATTACAGTCTGGATGTTCATCTGTTTGATTCCGCCTTCAAGGCCGGTAGACGTACAGCGGTCATTTTCAAAAAACGCCGAATAGGAATCAAGCTCCCTGCGGAAACCTTTTCGGATAATCAATGAGACCGGCTTTAAGTCCAGCTTTTCATGAAACTCGGCTCCATGCGTTCCCTGCACGCAGTGGTCCGGCCATAGAGCCTGACCTTTCACGAGGGGGGTGTCAATGACCTCCCCGCTCCTGCGTCCGTTATGCGAAGACGCGAAAGAGATGTGCCCCTCGGGGTGCCAGTCCTGAGTAGCCGCCGCCCTGCCCCCCTTGGCGGTAACCGCCAGGGAGAGGGAGTTTAACGGCGGAACCACCTGATCGCCGTCCGCGACAGCCAGCGCCCCGCCTGGACAAAAATCGTTCTGCACGTCGATTATCAAAAGAAGCGTCTTTGAAACATTCATGGACAATATTACTCCTTACCCTATTTTACAACCATTTGGCTCATTTGCCAATATGCGCCGGGGCAAGGCCGGGGCAATTGTGCCTGTAGCCGCCTGTATCAGTTATAAGGTCAAAAGCAACAAAAGCTGGGTATTTTAAAACAAGTTAGCCGCTTTCATTAAGTCAATATTATCCAGTAACATCCGGGTAATCGCTTCCTTTTCCGGAAATATGCTCGTTGAATACTCTACCAATTCATCATCGGAATAAATAGGTGATTCCAAGTTAAATTGCAAACTGGCATCTGCAATATCATAAACATTTTTATCAGATGAATCCGGGGTAAAATAGATCGTAAGTGTTCCTCCTTTTCCATTGAAAAAAGTTTTGCGTTCATAAATATCCGGTTCAAAGTACGCATGGAAAATACCCTCTGTATATCCAAGCCCCTCTATTTTGGTTCCCCATTTCGCGGTATTCCATAAAATATCCTTATAAAAATCATCCACAACAAAAATTGCGCTTTCACCATCAAATGAACCGCTCATAATCCTTTCCTGTAAAGCCGCAAAGACTATTAAGCTATTTTCATCGAAATTCATTGAAACACTGACAAATTCGTTGTTGTTTTGATCAGAAACGATTCCCCATTTTATGGAGGAACTATCAATATACTGATATCTGGCAATAACTTCCTGAAGTGTTATTTTGGGCGCATTTTTAAAATGTCCTTTTTGCGCCGACTTAACAGCATCGCCGCCGCAGGCAATAATCACCATTACAAACAGTAATAAAAACGCAACAGATTTCATCTTCATAATTTTTCTCCTTTGTTTATTCTGATATTTTCATTATCCCTTAAAAAAGGAAATAATTTGAACAAATATGGAAATAATGATAAATATTCCGGCAACAACGGCAAGATAACCATTAGATCCGCCTTTTTTCTTCAGTGCTTCAATTGTCTGCTCCTTACTCATTTTATTTGAAGAGCAGTCTTTCAAAATGCCTATATAGCGTTTGTAGATAATAAATGGATTTATCAGGGATTGTATTGCCATCAGCAATACCATTGCCGCAAACCCCCAAACTTCTCCAATGGCAAAGCAGACAATAAAGTCTATCGCTATAAAAATAGCTCCCAATGCATATATTTTCCGATAAAGCAAAGAAAAGGCCCATCCAATAATGGTTGGAAGGTCATGCTTATAACAAAGTACCCACGATCCTTTTTCCGCATATTTTGCAAATGCCTGTTTATATGTAAAGAAACTCGAACTTATTAACCCGCGGAGAAGACGCATGATTGGATTTACATTGTCTTCAATAATAAACGCTTCAAGATAGTCAAGTCTTTTTTCATCGGGAATCGATTCTTCAACAACTTCAATTTTAACAAGCGATTCAAATATCCTGCATATTTGTTCAATATCCGCGTCTTTTGCAAATTCAAAGCTGATTTCCAGAAAATTAGGATTTGCTATATCCGTTCTTGTTAATGTTAAAATGTTCATCAAAACACCTTCTTCATTAGCGCATTTAAAATGCGCTAATTCTTTAAAAGAAAGATTTCCAGGTTTTGAGGTTTTCTTCTCATTTATTAATACATGACTTGCCAGCATAGCGGCATTCCATGAAATACCGGCTTCCGTTATCGCGATACCGTCAGGATTTTTGTCATTCCAGCATAGATCAATAACGCCGACAACATTGTCTTTAGTCTTATTCTTTTCTGTGATTGATTTGAAAGCAAACTCTTCTTCATTCAAACACAACGATTTTGAATTGAACTCGTTTAATCTCTGTTTAATCTCATTCCTCTTTTCCATAATCAGCCTCCTGAATGTAAAAAAATATTGAATACTTCTTTATTAACCGTCCAAAAGACGATTTTTTACCGCACATCAAAATATTACCAATACGTTCTCTCTTCCCCTACCTGAATTGTACGCTCCACGAGCCGTTACTGTACGTGTAGGTTCCTGCTCTTCTCCCCTGCTCCCGGTAGAAATCATCAAAGCGGGAGCTAAACGCAATATATCCACCAAAATTAACATTATTACCAATGGTAACTTTAGTGATTTCATTCTCAATAAATGCATAGCTCCAAACAGTAACATTATCGGGAATGGTAACACTGGTAAGTTGGTTGTTCGCAAATGCATTACCTCCGATATAAGTAACGCTATCAGGAATGATAACACTGGTAAGTTGATTTTTAGCAAATACCTCTCCCCCGATTCTGGTAACGCCATTGCCAATGGTAACACTGGTCAGTTGATTGTTAGCAAATGCTTCGTCCCCGATTTCAGTAACGCTATCAGGAATGGTAACATTGGCCAGTTGATTTCTAGCAAATGCCAATTCCCCGATCTTAGTAACGCTATCGGGAATGGAAACGCTGGTCAGTTGATTGCTAGCAAATGTCGCTTCCTCAATTTCAGTAATGCTATTGGGAATGGTAACGCTGGTCAGTTGGTTTTTGTTAAATGCCCCACCGCCGATTTCAGTAACGCTATTGGGAATGGTAATATTGGTCAGTTGGTTATCCGCAAATGCGGTCTGCCCAATGACAGTAATGTTGTTGGGAATGGTGATACTGGTGAGTTGATTATCAAGAAATGCCGACCGCCCAATAGTAGTAACGTTCTTGGGAATAGTAACGCTGGTGAGTTTATTCCCGCTAAATCCAAAATCAGGAATAATAGTAACGCTGTTGGGAATGATAATGCTGGTAAGTTTGTTATTGTTAAATGCCCCCCATCCAATAGTAGTAACGCTATTTGGAATGGTAACGCTGGTAAGTTGATTATCCGTAAATGCGCCATTCCCGATAATAGTAATGCTGTTTGGTATCGTTACACTAACCAGTTGCTTTTTACTAAACGCTCCGTTTCCAATTTCGGTAACAGGCATTCCCTGTATGCGTGGTGGGATACGGATTTCCCATTTATCTCCTTCGTAAGAGATAATCCGTATTGATTTACCGTCTACCGGACTTGCTCCAAAATCGTTTTCATTGTCATACCCTGAGCAACCCAGTATCATCACCGCCGTCAGTATGGCGATTGCCGTAATCATGCTTTTGTTCAACATCTTTCTCTCCTTGCTTTGTCTGTTTTTCATGAAACTGTTGATTGTGTACTAAGGTCTGGAATCAAGTTAATCAACAGTTTCATTGCCAAATTAATTTTCTTTTGATACCGGTTGCGTTACTTTTTTATTAATTGTCAAAAAGCCAACGCCGCTCAAATTTGCGGTTATCGCTCCAATGAAGGCAGCAATGCCTATGTCGCCGAACATCATGCCGCCAAGTATGACACCGATACCTCCCGTTACGATTAAAAGAATGCTGATTACTTTGACTATTTTCATAATCTTAAACTCCTTTCATTCCAAGAATGCTTTTATAACCGTCTCAACGGACGGCCTCTTTTAAACCGCAAACGGCGTAAAATACAAATCATTGATTTCTCAGCCACTCGTTCCACTCCTGAACGGACATAATACGGGCGGGGTAAAGCTCCCGGCCGTCATAACGAATATCAACCACTCTTGCCGACATATTGTCGGTAATATTATCCAACGGAACAGAAAAACTTATTTCATTAAACGGAATCATGCTGAAATATCTGTTTTGGGGGAGTATTTGCAGATTTCTTCCATATCGTATGGTACTGCTAAAAGAATTATCAATGTTAAAGATAGAACTATTATATTGAAGCCGAGTGGAGTTGGTGTTGGCTATACGGATTCTGTCCTCATCATAAAGATCAACGTTTGCCCGGAAAAAAGCATAATATCCGGCAGAAATTCTTACATCCCTCCTAAGCGACAGTGAATTTGCCCATGATCTGTTTTCTTCTAAATTTTTTATCCGTTCCCACTGATCAATAACGGTTTTCCAAACGGTAAGAACCGTACTATCGAAAATCAGTTTTACTCCGGGTGTTACGGTAAGAGTAACCCTGTTTGTTCTGGCATCAAACTGATCCGATATTGTGCTGAAATCATAAACCACGATTCTCAGATTTTCATGCACATAATCGCCCAGATCGTTAAAAATCTTCTCCCATCTTGCTTTTTGAGTTACAGCCCACTCTGCCCTTTCGCGTATGCCCGCGCCCGGCGATCCTTGCCC
>JGI24698J34947_10001544_pt1 | contig 12180 bp, 11 predicted proteins | sample TergutMp193P3_FD_34947 | JGI IMG/M metagenome (IMG submission 34947)
AGTACCGCGGAATCGGGATCGAACTGGATGTTCTCAAGGCTGATCACAATGCCTTCATCGGTGACCCGTACCGAAACGTCGGGTATATCGAGACTGCGGATGTCGTCAGCTATTTCCCTCACCATGTCTTCCTTGTCCATGGGGGGCGCCTCAATCACTTCCGCCTCGGATACGCCCCGGTACTCATAGGTCTGGCCGTCCGAAAGCTCAAGGACTATTCGAAAGTACTCCTCGTAGGCCACCGCCTGTCCCCGCACGGCATCCCAGTAGACAATCTGATCGCAGGCTTCAAGGATACGCCTTGGGAACACCCTTCCCGAAACCGCTTCCGGCTCCAGAAGCACCCTGTAAGAGACGGAAAAAGCCGGGTAAGAGGTCTCCCTCCAGATCCTCTCGCCGAGGTAGGTGTATTCCGCCGTAAATGGAATCCGGTAGGGCTCCTCAATGCCGAAGTTGTCGCGGAAATCGTGAACCTCAATCCCTTCGGCGGTCCAGCTCTCGCCAACCTCCAGGTTCCTGTCAGGGAAAGCGGGCACGTTCCTGACCATCGGCATATAGTAGCGGTCGGCTATGGTAAGGTAGCCGAGCCTGTCCTGCTCAAACTCCGACTGGTAGTCCCTGTCCCAAAGGAAGAGGGGGGTTGCCCCCGGCCCGCTTTCATCCGCCACGACAGTCCTTTCGGCGGTCTGAAAGGTTGCCGAAAGGGCGGCCCTGTCCCCGTAAACCTCCATTACCTCCATGCTTATGCGGTCAAGTATCTCGGCGTGATAGCTGAGCCGCCTGTTCACGTACACGTCCTCGTTCACGGTGGCCAGGACGCGGTACTTGTCCCCGGCCCTGAACTTGTAGGTAAACTCATGCGCTTCCAGTGAAACCGGGGTGAAAACAAGGAGAAGGAATATCGTCACAAAAAAGCGCCATATCTTCATTACTATAGATGATCGGCCAACAAAGCAGAGTTTATTAGGCGATGTAACTTTTCAGCACCGCGAACCTGGGGGACTGCATTATCTTCCACAGGGCCCGCTTTTCAAGCTGGCGCACCCGTTCCCTGCTCAGGTTAAAGCGCTCACCGAGTTCCTGTAGTGTCTTCACACCCGAGTTTCCCAGGCCGTAGCGGCAGCGGATGATCTCTGCGGACCTTTTTCCAAGGCTGTCTATGATGCTGTCAAGTTCACGAATCAGATCATCGCGTTCCATAGCTTCGCCCGGTGATCTGTTGTATTCGTCCGCGATTGTGTCCTTGCGTGTAAGAGAATCGTCATAATTCGCCAGAATCGGCTCCTCCAGGGACAGCACATCCTGTTTAAGACGCATGAGGTGCTTCGTTTTTTGCACAGGCATCTTCAAAAGCCTGGCGACTTTGGTGATTTCGTCGTTTTCCGCTTCGGCTGTTTCACCCGGAATTTCCTTCACCGATCTGTCAATCTGTGACAATTCGTTTTTTTTGCTGATTGGCAGACGGATCATCCGTCCCTTCTCGCTGATGGCCTTGGTAATCGACTGGCGGATCCACCACACGGCATAGGTGATAAAGCGGTAGCCTTTTTCAACATCATAGCGCTCCACGGCGGTCAAAAGGCCCAAATTGCCTTCGCTGATCAGATCCTCAAGCGGTAAACCCTGGCCCCGGTACTTCTGGGCTATGGAAATTACAAACCGGAGGTTGGCCTTCACCAGTTTTTCCCTTGCGGCCCCGTCGCCGACGGCAGCCAGTCTGGCCAGGCTTTCCTCTTCCTCCCTGCTCAGGAGGGGAACCCTGGAAATCTCCCGCATATAGAGTGTAATGATATTCTCTTCGGGGTTGAACTCCCTCCCGGAAACCGCTTTTTTTCTAGTCTTGATTTTCTTCATCTTTTCTCTCCTTGCTTTACTTGTTACCAATATAAAAGCAAGAAGCGTGCCAACTAAGCCAAATTGCTGATAATTTTAGTAATATTTTGTAATTCTATACATAGCAAGGAATTAACTTCACAAGAACGGATTTTTGCTTATCCGGAAAAAACCGGCAAAACCCTGAAAAGACGCATGAAAGAAAAAATGACTGATTTAGTAAGAAAAGCCTCCATTCCTGTAACATAATGACGCTATGATCCAAAACCGGCGGAATAGCGGGTCAAAATGACTCACATCTTTGCGTCGCTTCTTTCTTGACTAGGGGCTATCAATTCCTGTATAGTAGGATAAATCAACTTATCATTAAGCTACGGAGGAAAATATGAAAGTTAAGCCATTAACGGACCGGGTTCTGGTCAAGCTCGAAAAAAGCGAGGCAAAATCCCCCGGGGGAATCATCATCCCTGATACCGCCCAGGAAAAGACACAGATTGGCGTGGTAATCGAGGTTGGGGATGACAAGGAAGTTATCAAGGTAAAAGCCGGGGACAAGGTTATGTACGACAAGTACGCCGGGACTCAGGTAAAAATCGGGGGAGAAGATCATTTAATTCTCAAAATGACCGATATCCTGGCGACTATCGAGTGATCCCCGTGTTCTTTCACGAATAAAAGGGGAAAAGAGGCTCTCGGCCATCCCTGGCGGCGGCCTGGAGCCTCTTGCTTTGTAAGTTTTCTCAGGCAAGCGATATTTCGCTTATCCGGCGGTGGTAAAGCTTTCCAGTTCCGCGAGTTTCGCCTTGTGCTGGTCGATCAAGCGCTGCACACGGTCGAACATGGCGGGATTTACCTTGGTGCCCCTGTCAAGCCTGGCCCTGATCCTGGTTTGTTCCGCGTTGATCTGGGATTCAAGCTGCTCAATCTCGTTTTTCAACCGGTTGTAGGTATCCGCGTTTAAGTTGCTTGTGTTCCGTGCCTTGAGATCGGTCAGAGTCGATTCAAACTGTGAGGAATTAGTCCTTCCCTGACTTAATGTTTGCTGCGCGTTTGACATGGTTTCAGCCGTTTGGGGGGGGCCTCCCGCCTGCTGGGCAAAAGCCGCCATGCTGATCACCAGAAGAATGACGGTAATCAATGAAATCCTTTTCACTTTAGTGCCTCCAATTTGGGACGATAAGATAAATTTAGCAAGGATTCAAAACCTTACTGTGTCCTTTCCATATATTATCGGACGATGTGTGGTTTTTTGTCAATAACTTTTGCCCTTTATCTCCTAACTATGGCAATTCGTACGTTTTGACGCAGACCGGGGTGGGAGCAGTGTGTTCCGAAACCTTTCGCAGCCTTCCTGTCGTCCTGTCGACGCAGAAAACGACGATGTTATCGCTGTCCTGATTGGCGGCCAGGAGAAAAGCGCCGCTGTGGTCGATGCAGAAACTGCGCGGGGTCTTTCCCCTGCTGCTTTCAATGCCCACGAGCGACAGCAATCCCGTGCCTGGATCAACCGAATAGATTGCGATGCTGTTGTGCCCCCGGTTGGAGCCATAGAGAAACCGCCCGTCAGGCGTTATCTGGATGTCCGCGCAGCTATTGTGTTCGTAAAAATCTTCCGGTATGGTCGAGACGGTCTGCAGACGCGAGAGCGACGCGTCCGTCTCGTTGAAGACAAGCATGTTTATGCTGGAGCCCAATTCGTTAATCAAATAGAGGTACTTCCCGTTCGGGTGAAAGGTACAGTGGCGCGGACCCGTGCCAGGCTTCGCCCTGTAATACGGCGATTGCGCCGCTTCCAGTGCGCCTGAGACGGCGTCCGTCTGGTACGCCATCAGCCGGTCGATGCCAAGATCGGGGACAAACGCGAAGTGCCCGGAAGGGTCAAAGCAGAGGGAATGCGCGTGGGGGCCGCCCTGCCGCGCCTTGTTGACACTGGAGCCCTCGTGCTGTATTAGCCGGCTTGCCTCGCCGAGAGAGCCATCCGCCAAAACGGGAAAGACGCATACGCTTCCGCCCGAATAATTGGAAACGTACACATGGGTGTTCTGTTTATTCAGAACCACATGGCAGGGATCGGTTCCATTTGACGGCCGGATGTTGAGCAATTTCATCTCTCTGGTCTTCAAGTCAAACGCGAAGGCGCTGATCGAGCCGGATGCCTTTCCCTCGTATTCCTTCAGCTCGTTGACGGCGTACAGGCGGTCAAGCGCATTGTTCAGTGTCAACCAGGACGGATTGACAATACCGGGGCTATCTTTTTCTCCTTCCAGAACACCGGTCTCCATATCAAGGAGAAAACTGTAGATGCCTTTCGACTTTCCCGGCTGCGTATAGGTCCCCACAAGAACAAGCTGTTTTGTTGACATTGACATTTCCTTCTGTTAGATAATAATTGTGAAAGAACGCTTGACTTTTTACAAGTCCAGTGTAATTGGGCTCACACATAATTTCAACAAGAGGAGCGGTTTTAATGAAATTCAAGGTTGGGATCATTGGCTGCGGAAATATCTTTCCCATGCACGCGTATCCGGTGCGGGCACTGGAAAATTGCGGGCTGGCTGCCGTATGCGACAACAAGGAAGATCGCGTGAAAACCAGGGCGAAAGATTTTGACTGCAAAGCGTACACAAACTACGAAGAAATGCTCGACAGGGAAAATTTTGACGTGGTGCATGTGTGTACGCCGCATTACCTTCATCCGCCGATGGTGATCAAGGCCCTGGAAAGAGGAAGCCACGTACTGACCGAAAAACCGATGTCGACTAACTACGAAGACGCGGTGAAAATGGTGGAAACCGCCGATCGCACGGGTAAAACCCTGGGGGTCATCTTCCAAAACCGTTACAATCCCGGCAGCGCGCTGGCAAAGAAAATACTGGAGTCGGGTGAGTTGGGCAAGGTGCTTGGGGCAAAGCTGGATGTGACCTGGAAGCGCACCGACGAGTACTACTCGAAGAGCGACTGGAAGGGCACGTGGGACAAAGAAGGCGGCGGCGTGATGATCGACCAGGCCATCCATACCTTTGACCTCCTGCGCTGGCTGCTCGACAGCGAGCCGGAATATGTGGACTGCCACCTCGAAAACCGCACCCACAAGACAATCGAGGTGGAGGACGAGGCAGACGGCGTGATCAGGTTCAAAAACGGAGTGCTGGCGTCTTTCTACACGATTAATTATTATTCCGAGGATTCTGATGTGCACCTTCAACTGCACTGCGAAAACGGCAGGATAGACATCGCCTCCGATACCGCCGTGATCAGCATGAAGGACGGCCGGAAATACGAGGCAAACAGGGCACCCGGCGAGAGCTTCCCCTACGGCAACGTGAAGAGTTATTGGGGGGTGAGCCACATCAAACAGATAGAGGCCTTTTACGGGAGCCTTTCGAAAGGCGAGAAACCCTTCCTTGACTGCCACGACGCGCTGGGCACAATGAAAATGATATTCGGCCTTTACGACAGCGGCAGGCAGAAAAAGAGAATAACGTTATAGCGAACCGAAGAAGACCTCGCACAGAGGCACGGAGGAATTTTACCACGAACAGACACGAACTCGTTCCTTTGGAATGCACACGAATAGGGGACATTCACTTTTTTCTTATATGGTAGCAGATACGTTTGTGTTCCCACTATATTTTGCGATATAATCTGAAATAATTTTTTTATATTGTAAGATAATATCATTTAAGTATTCAGGCGCGATATAATCCAAAAGTAAAACTGCTTGAGTTTCTTTCATTACTTTCATGTAACTGGCACGAATGTTTTTTATTTTTATTGCTAAAACGATCTCTCCGATAAGTTCCATCATTGCCAGGACATCAAGCAGCAATGGCGCGAATAAAATGTTCCTTACTTCAATAAGTGTTTTGGTGTCTTGTTCTTTTGAGCAAAATTCGACTATTTTAGCATGATATTTATCTATATTTTGAAGAGAATTTTGTAAATAATCTGTTACATCAAAAGGAACTATCTTTTGGTTTTTGGATAAATAACCCATTGGGAAATTTGAGGGCAATTTTATGTTAAGCTTATCTTTGTTAAATACATAATAATCCGGTTCAATACTGTTTTTTCGTCTGGGATTGCGGAAACGATATTTTTCATTTTCTTTGCCTTCAAAAACAACGGTATGTTTTGAATCACTGTCTGCGTTTATATTAATTCCAAGCATACAGCGTTTTTCATTTTTATCAAAATAATTCACAGCCGATTGAGGATTAAACCATTCTTCAATATAATCAAAGCCCAACGAATTTGAAAAATAATTAAACCACGGCTGTGATTGTATCATTGCCCCCGCTACATAACAATCTTCTTGCTGAAGATATAGAAATAAATATGGAATACTCAGCGCTCTAATAATTTCATGATCTTCGTAATGGAGATCGTATACCTCCAGTAGATTAGCAAATCCGGCATACGGACATGAGCGGTTAAATGTCATATATTTCATATCGTGTTGTTCGCGTGGTTCGTGGTTAATCTTCCCCTCTTGTTACCTGACCGCCGCTATCGCCTTTGCCAGCGCCGCGTCCATCAGCTCCGCCGGTGGTTCAACGATATAGCCCAGTCTCTTCATGTCGTCGACTAAAGTCCTCGCGGCTTTTATGTCCGCCTTCGTGCGGTTATACACTTCCTCCCATGAAAGCTTGATCCTCGCGACCCCTTCGTTGACGGCCTCCTGCGCGACATCGGCGGCTTCCTGCGCGTATACGTCTGTCTCTTCCATATTGGCGATAATGTTAGCCGGATTTATACCGCGCTTTTCGGAAAATTCCGCGATGGAGTGGGCGCAGCGTATCGCCATTCCGTCGGTGATCTTCTTCGCCTGAACCAGCAGCACGCCCTTGAGGATCCCCGGGAAGCAAACTGAGTTGTTGACCTGATTCGGAAAATCGCCGCGGCCTGTCGCCACGATGAAGGCGCCCTCTTCTTTCGCCGCGTAAGGCCAGATTTCCGGTACGGGGTTCGCGCAGGCGAACACAATTGCCTTGTCCGCCATGCCGCGTATCCATTCCCGTTTAACCGTATCGGGGCCCGGGGTGGACAGCGCGATGAGCACGTCGGCGCCTTTCAGCGCTTCCGAAATGCCGGAGATCTTCGCGGGGTTTGTCTTCTCGCAGAGCTCCCATTTGTTGTAGTAGCGCCTGTCGTTTTTGATGTCCTGCCTGTCCCGATGAAGGCTGCCCTTGCTGTCAAAAACAACCATCTTCGCCGGGTCGCCACCGGCGGTCAGGATGAGGCGGGCGACGGTGGTGTTGGAAGCGCCCGCGCCAAGGAGCACAATCTTCGCGTCGGCGATTTTTTTCCCGGCGAGTTTCAGTGCGTTGATAAGCCCCGCGAGGGTAACGCAGGCAGTGCCCTGCGCGTCGTCGTGCCAAACCGGGATGTCACAGCTCTCGCGAAGTTCATCGAGGACCTTGAAGCAGTTGGGCTGGCTTATGTCTTCCAGATTGATTGCCCCAAAACTGTGTTGCGCCATCTTCACAAAGTTGATGAGCCTGTCCGGATCGTTTTTACCATCGGGACCCCTTGAGTCCACGCAGAGGGCGACGGCGTCCACACCCCCAAGGTACTTCATGAGCATCGCCTTGCCTTCCATGACACCGAGGCCTCCCGGCGGCGTACAATCACTGTCGCCCAGGACCCTCGTCGAGTCCGAGATAACCGCCACCATATTTCCCCTGTTGGAAAGGGCGAAAGAAGCGTCGTTGTTGTCCCTGATTGTTGTGGAAATACTTGACACGCCGGGGGTATACCAGATGTTGAACCAGTCCAGGCCGTAAATCCCGCACTTGGGCAGGGTCTGCATCTTGCCGCCGTAAAAGCGGTGCGCCTGGAGGGAATAATTCTTCATGAAGAGGGTCTTTGCGCGGGCCTTTTGCTCTTCGGTAAAATCGGCGGGGAAAAGGTTATCAAGATCATCGAGTTTCATTTCGTGTTCCTTTCAGAAACGGTAACAGACCACCGGCTGCCGGGCCGCCTTCACGTCGTCGGGCCTTCCTATGACGGTGGTCTGCGGCGCGGCCTTGAGCGCCTCCGGCTCTTTCATCGCCCTGTCGTAAAGCGCGAGGAAGGCGTCAGCCGCCATGTCCAGGGTTTCCTTCGACTCGGTTTCCGTGGGCTCCACCATCAGGGCCTCGTGAATGATGAGGGGGAAGTAGACCGTGGGGGGATGCATGCCCGCATCTTGCAGGGTCTTTGCCATATCCAGCGCGGTTACCCCGCAGCTTTCTTTCAGGTCCTCAAGGGAGATCACAAACTCGTGCATACAGCGCCCGGCGTAGGGAACGCGGAATTTACCCTTGAGCCTCTCCATCAGGTAATTCGCGTTGAGTACCGAGTCGCGCGCCGCGTCCGGAACGCCTTCCCTCCCAAGCGTGAGGATATAGGCGAGGGCCTTTACCACCACGAGAAAATTGCCGTAGAAAGATCGTACCCGCCCTATACTCTGAGGATGTGTCGCCAACGTAGTTGGCGGCGGGCTTCCGTCAAGCATATCGGGAACTACGTTCCCAAGGCCCTCGTCCACCGGCATGAACGGGATGAGCTCTTTCTTGCACCCAACGGCGCCTGAGCCGGGGCCGCCGCCGCCGTGGGGCGTTGAGAAGGACTTGTGCAGGTTAAAGTGAACGGCGTCAAAACCCATGTCCCCCGGGCGGACTATCCCCATGATTGCGTTGAGGTTGGCCCCGTCGTAGTAGTTAAGCCCGCCGGCTTCGTGAACAAGGCGCGTGATTTCCAGGATATCGGGATCGAAGATGCCGAGGGTGTTCGGGTTGGTGAGCATAAGGCCTGCGGTATCCGGCCCCAGGGCGGCCTTGAGGGATTCGAGGTCCACGCAACCGGCGGCGTTCGAGGCGATGTTGATCACCTGAAAGCCCGCCATGACCGCCGACGCGGGATTCGTTCCGTGGGCGCTGTCGGGGACTATGATCTTCGTCCGCCCCGCGTCGCCCCGGCTCCGGTGGTATGCCTTGAAGAGGAGCAGGCCCGTAAGCTCGCCGTGCGCGCCGGCCGCCGGCTGGAAGCAGAACGCGTCCATTCCCGCGATTTCCTTAAGGTACTCCGCCGCCATGTCTAGCGCGTAACGGCAGCCCATGATCGTGCGGTACGGCTGGAGCGGGTGGACGTCGGTGAAACCGGGAAGGCCGGCAAGCTCCTCGTTGATCTTTGGGTTATACTTCATCGTGCAGGAGCCGAGCGGGTAAAACCCGTCGTTGACCCCGAAGGCGCGTTTCGCGAGAGCGCTGTAATGCCGGGAGATTTCGTTTTCATCAAGCGAAGGAAGCCGGGCCCTGACCTTGCGAAGCATACCCGCCGGAAGATTGGCCGGGGGAACGTCGCAGACAGGGAGGATCGAACAGCCCCTTCCCTTTTTGCTCTTTTCAAAGATCAATTTCATTTTTCGCCTTCCCTCAAAATCCGGACCAGCTCTTCTATCTCCTCTTTGGTGTTCAGTTCGGTTACGCACCAAAGAAGCTCGTTAGGCGAAATGGGATAGCCGCCGAGTATTCCGTGTTTTTCAAGGAGGCTGAGGGTCTTTTCCGTATCGGGACAGCGGGTGACAAATTCGTGAAAGAACTCCCCGTCGTAGACAAGCTGGAATCCCGGTACGGCCGAGACAAGGGCGGCAGCGTACGCGGCTTTCGCGTGACACTGGCGGGCGGCTTCGGCGAAGCCTTCCTCGCCCATCACGGCCAGATAGATCGCGGCGGTGAGGGCGCAGTGGGCCTCGTTGGAGCAGATGTTGCTGAATGCCTTTTCGCGGCGTATGTGCTGTTCCCTCGCCTGGAGGGTGAGCACGAAGGCCCTCCCTCCACGTGAATCCGTGGTTTCCCCGGCGATGCGTCCCGGAAGCTTTCGCATGAGGGCCGCCTTGCAGGCCATAAATCCAAGGTAGGGCCCACCGAAGGCCAGGGGCAGTCCCAGGGGCTGGCCCTCGCCTACTGCAACGTCCGCGCCAAGGTTGCCGGGACTTTCGAGGAGCCCGAGGGAAATGGGATTTACCCCCGCCACGAGCAGGCCGCCTGAGTTATGCGTAATTTCCGAGAGCGCCGGGACATCCTCGATAAGGCCGTAGAAGTTCGGGTTCTGGACATAAAAAGCCGCAGCCGTACCGGATGAGGCGGCGAGCAGTTCTTTAAGCCTGTCCATGTCCGTTTTCCCGTCTGCGCCTTTGGGAACAACGGTTACGGGGACGCCGTATCCCATGCAGTAGGTGCGTATTGTCTGGATCACCTGAGGGTGGGCGGAGGCCGAAACGTAGACGCCCTGGCGGTTTCTGTCGCGGCACATGTTGACCGCTTCCGCCGCGGCGCTCGCGCCGTCGTAAACCGAGGCATTGGAAACGTCCATGCCGGTTAACTCGCAGATCATGCTCTGGTATTCAAAAATTGACTGGAGTATCCCCTGGCTTAATTCAGCCTGATAGGGCGTATAGGCAGTGAGGAAGGTCTCGTGGGAGCTGATCCTCTTCACCGCTGCGGGTATGTAGTGCCTGTACGCCCCGGCGCCCCTGAAAACGTGCGGAAAGACGCGGTTCTCCGCCGCGAGGGCGGATATCTTCCGGCTTACTTCCATTTCGGAAAGGCCGGAAGGGAGGTTCAGTTCTTTTACCCTGACATTTTCGGGGATTCCGGAGAAAAGCCCGTCCGCTTCGTTCAGGCCCAGAACAGCGAGCATCTCCCGCCGGTCCTCGTCGGTGAGCGCCAGATAGGAACCCATGTTGTCCTCCTGTCAGGATTAAAGCGATTTCTCGTACTCGTCCGCTGAAAGAAGCGTATCCACGAGGCTTCCTTCGACGCGGACGAACCAGGCATCGTAAGGCGCTTTGTTGATGGCATCAGGGGCGGAAACTAAAGCTTCGTTCACCTCTATCACGGTTCCGTTTACGGGGCTCAAGAGGTCAGATATCGCCTTGACCGATTCCAAATCGGCGAAGGATGATCCCGCTTCGAGCTCGTCCCCCGGCTGCGGCAGGTTCACGTAGACAATGTCGCCCAGCTCCTTTTGGGCGTAATCGGAAATGCCGATTTCAAAGAGATTGTTCCCCAAATCCTTCACCCATTCGTGGGTTTTGGCGTACTTAAGATTGCCCGGAAAATTCATGATTGACTCCTCTTGTAAAACGGCAGGGCGCAGGTTTCCGCCCCGATCATTTTGCCGCGCACGTCGACTTCCAAACCCGACTGCGGACAATCAGAATCAAGCAGCGCCATTGCCATCGATTGCTTCAGCCAGGGCAGCCAGGTTCCGGAGGTGGTCACGCCGACATTCTTCCCCCGGTAAAAAACCTGGCATTGCTCCCTGATTATACCACGGCCTACAGCCTTTATGCCCGTCCTGATCCGCTCCGGTTTTTCCTTGCCCAAAAGCGCGCTTTTCCCGATAAAGTCTTCCTTGTCCATTTTCACGGCGAAGGAGAGGGCCGCCTCAAAAGGGTTGATGGTTTCGTCCATGTCGTGGCCGTAAAGGGGCATGGAAGCCTCAAGCCGCAGGGTATCTCTCGCGCCGAGGCCGCAGGGGACAAGGCCGGCTTCTTTCCCCGCCTCAAGGAGCTTTTCCCAAAGCGCCTCCGTATCACTGCTTTTGCAATAAAACTCATAGCCCGTCTCGCCCGTATAACCCGTCTGGGAGATGATGCAGTCAATGCCTGCGGCCTTTCCCTTATCGATAAAAGAATAGTACTTTTGGGGAATCGTTTCCGAAATCCGGGCGAGGATGGAGGGAGAGGCCGGTCCCTGCAGGGCTATCTGGCCGTAGGAGTCTGAGAGGTCTTCGAAAACGGCGTTTTCAAGATGGTTCCGTATCCACGCGGCGTCTTTTTCCCTGTTTGCGGCGTTGACCACCAGGAGATAACACTCCTCATCCAGTTTGTAGACCACCAAATCGTCGATAATTCCGCCCCGCTCGCTGCACATGAGGGTATATCGAACCCTTCCCGAGGCCATCTTCGCGAAATCGTTGGTAAGCAGCCCCTGAATGCTGTCCAGCGCCCCCTTGCCGGAGATCATGAATTCCCCCATGTGGGACACGTCAAAGAGCCCCGCCTTCTCCCTAACCGCGCAGTGTTCGGCGATTAACCCGGTTTCATACTGTACAGGGAGGAGGAATCCCGCAAATGGGACTATTTTCCCTCCGTTTGCTTCATGCCAATCATAGAGGGGAGTCTTCTTATCCATCAAACTGATTCTCCTATGCTTTGACGGTTTCGTCAAGATTCACAGGGAAAATACCGTTAATTATAAGTATGAATATAAAATTGTTAATTATCTGCCTGGAAGATGAAAAAGAGCGCGCCGATCAACTCCGCCTTCTGTTTGATAAAATGGCAATTTATTCCGG
>JGI24698J34947_10001545_pt1 | contig 12179 bp, 14 predicted proteins | sample TergutMp193P3_FD_34947 | JGI IMG/M metagenome (IMG submission 34947)
AAAAAAAGTATATTCCAAAATATTCGCTATATCAATTAAAGGCTTATCCCGTTTTATCCAAATAATTACACTAATTATTAACGCCAAAACGATATTTAAAATTAAAAACTCTATAATTTCACGGCAAATATGCAAGAAATATTTTTTTCTATTATTATTCTTGGATAAAAAAATTAAAATAATATTTATTACTGAAAAAATAATTAGCGCAGGAAGAAGCCTAGAGTATATTTTGTCACGATAATATACTGAGGAAAAACATAATATTATTAATATTCCTATTAATAAAATATGTATGAAATAATATAGATATTTCNCTGTTTTTTTAACCATATTGATTATTCTAGTATTTTATTTAAAAAATGTCAATAGNNNAATNGGCTTTTTAGCATATTCTGCAAAATATTGGTTTTAGGGAAAATTTGAAGATTGAACTGTCCTATGCAGAAAAAAGTTCTTTCCCAAAAAATCTCTGTAAGACATTCACCTTACATAGGCTATTGCGAGTCGCTTGATGCATTGTAGACAAAAGCATCAATGCTTTTGTCTCGTAAAAAATTTTCAGGCTTTATGTCGCCTACTGCAAAGCGGGGTCTTCTAATTTTCACTAAAATCGAAAACGGAGACCCAAGTATATTTTGTCATTTTGTGGTTGGCCTATCTCCACATAATTTAGGGCTTTTAAGAATGAACCGAAACCTGACCCGGGTATTGGGTTTTCATTAGACAATGATGCCAATCTTATACCGTCATCTGGAGCGTCAGCTTCGGCTAGAATTGAAGGAAGTAACATAAGTCCGACAATTAATAAAACTGAGCCGATAACAATCATGGTTCCAGCAAAGTCATCGTCATCTTTTTCTGCCGCCCATGTAACAGAATTGACCAGCATCACCATGACAAGAACAAGAGCAATTTTTTTTCTCATTTTCATCCTCCTGCGATGTGAATATTTACGTTTTATGTCCGCCGACATTTATAAACAACTCATATGAGCCGTTATATAATTATGCTTCATAAATATCCTGAATTTTTTAGGCGCACCGTAGAGACAAAAGCATCAATGCTTTTACCTCATAAAAAATTTTCAGGCTTTATGTCGCTTACTGCAAAACGGAGTCTTCTAATTTTCACTAAAATCGGAAACGGAGACCCAAGTATATTTTGTCATTTTGTGGTTGGCCTATCTCCACATAATTTAGAGCTTTTAAGAATGAACCGAAACCTGACCCGGGTATTGGGTTTTCATTAGACAATGATGCCAATCTTATACCGTCATCTGGAGCGTCAGCATCAGCTATCAACCAAATAGTGCCAGCAGTAACAACAACTATTGCTACGATAAGCAGTACCAGCATAGTACCGTCCATTTGTTCAGCATCATATCCATCTGCCCATACAACCATATTAACAAACATCACCATGACAAGAACAAGAGCAATTTTCTTTCTCATTTTCATCCTCCTGCGATGTTGCTTATCAACCTCTTTTCGCCCTATTTTATGCGACACATTTGGCTTATAAGCATATCGATATATTTATATTCCACAAAAAGCAAAATGTCAATAGAAAATTTGGCTTTTTAGCATATTCTGCAAAATATGGGTTTTAGGGAAAATTTGAAGATTGAACTGTCCTATTCGGGGTTACTTGTCAAGGAGTTGGCTGCCCAGGCGGGCTTAAAGAAGCACACTATTGATAATTATCTGAGCGTGAGGGGCAGAATGCCTTCCGCTGATGCCGCCGTGCGTATTGCCCGTGTTTTGGGTGTAACTGTAGAATATCTGATAACCGGCAGTGAAACAGCCGAGGCTAAAGGTCCTAAGCGCTTTTCGCCGGAAATTCATAATATGGCCCGCACTGTGGAAAATTTAAAGCCCGATAACCAAAAAATCGTCCAGTTATTTGTCGATACGCTAAAAAAGCATGAGGATTCACAGCTTGACGCCTGACTTCGGCTTGTAAATGCCCCACGGGGGCTTTTTAGGATGTGGATATATCTCAAGATTTATGAATAATTATAGAAAAAATGCTTGATCTAAAGATTTTTTATGCTACAATGCGTTTATGGGAGGGGCGAATGGATTTTATTGAATGGGGTTATGAATATTTGTTAAATATCCCTGAAATTGATGCTCAACATAAAGAATTAGTGGATCAATTAAACAAAACAATAAAACATTGTACCGGCAAAAAAGCCGACGAAAGGTTGTTTTTTGATAAAAACATGAGGAAAACGCTTGATTTTTTAAAAATACATTTTGAGACGGAAGAAAAAATATTTTGTAAAACTAATAAAGATAATTTTAAAAACCATAAATTAGAACATAAAAAAATATTAAAGGAATTAATAAAAATGAATAACGATATTGAAAAGAACAAAGTGGAATTGAATTTATTCTATCTAACGGCATATATAAAAGAAAGAGTTATGAAACATATAAAGATATATGATTTAAGCGCAAAAAAATATTTTATAGACGGCAATGAAGCGAATTAAAGTTCGCCTCAAAAAAATATAAAAAAAAAAATCAATTTCGGTCAAGCATGCCGCATGTACGCGCCATATATAGGCGGAGGTACTATGAAATATTTTTTATTTTCCGTATTGGCTCTGGTTGTTATTGCTTCCGGCTGCGCCATTTTCGGGGGCGGAGCGGCTTTCGAGGGCGAAGTTTATGAGGGAACCGGCCAGGGTTTCAGGGGGCCTGTAACGGTGCAGGTGCGCGTGAGCGGGGGGAGCATCATAGACATTGTCATAATCGATTCTGCGGAGGACCGTTTTGTTGGAGGAGCGGCTATGGAGGAGCTGGCGGAAATGGTGATTGAATACAACACCACGGACGTGGACGCGGTAACAGGGGCGACGGAGTCGAGCAGGGGCTTTCTTGAAGCGGTGGATGATGCTATAATGAAGAAATGAGCGACTGTATTTTTTGTAAAATAACCGCCGGGGAAATCCCGTCCAAAAAACTTTACGAAGACGATGAAATGCTGGCCTTTCATGACATCAGGCCTGTGGCTCCTGTGCATTTTCTTGTTATTCCAAAGAAGCACATCAATAACCTTTTGGAACTGGAAGATGAAGACGCGCCGCTTGCCGGCAGGCTGCTGTGCAAGGCGCGCGAGCTTGCAAAACAGCAGGGATGCGAAGAAGGCGGCGGGCGTTTTGTAATCAACGCCAAAAGCGACGGCGGTCAGACAGAGAATCATCTTCACATACACTTTATCGGAGGCCGCGCCCTGGGTCTTCGAATGTGTTAAAAGGCGGTAAAAATGGCGATAGAAAAGCACATCAATTTTTTTGAAATGCAAAAGGCTTGTGAAAAGCCGGGCTGTCCTCTTTGCCGCATTGTAAGCGACCGCGCGAACAGATACATAGACAACACGCTGTTTGAACACGTTGCCGACCGCGGCTTTCGCGCCCTTCACCGCGCATCCGGCGGCTTCTGTTCGTTTCACTCAAGGCATCTTATCTCTTTCCGCGACGGTCTTGCGGTCGCTATTTTGAGCCGCGACATTCTGGAAGACCGCATCGATCATTTTCAGTGGAATAAAAAATGGAAGCCCAAAGGACGCTGTCCCGTTTGTATTGAACGGGAAAATATTGAACAGGAATACCTTGATTTTCTCGCCTCTTCCGGCGGAAATTCTCCAGAGGAAAAAGATTTGCGCGAGTTCTTTACCGCTTCGGACGGCTTGTGCGCTCCGCATTATTCGGGGCTTCTTTTCACGCCTAAGGGTTCAAGAAGAAACGTGCCTGCATGGATCAAAAATTTTCAGGAGACCAGGTTTAAGGAACTGATACAAAGGCTTGATAAATTTATCGAGTTTTCAGCTTACGGCAGGCAGAAAGAATTTGCGGCTTTAAGCGAAAAAGATCAGCTTGTGTGGAAAGAAGCCGCCGCCTGCCTGAACGAGAACATCGAATAGTTACCTGCTGTTTATTCTTTCAATTACCGGAATCAGCGCCCTGAGCCTGACCACTCTGCCGCCGCCCTGTAGGGTAAAGCGGTATCTTTCCCCATCATCCGCCCACGGAATTTCTTCGCCGGGAAATGGAGGAAAACGTTTTTGCGTCCAATGCAGCGACGGGTCTTTTAATGAAACAGACGGATTTGCCGGATCAAAGTAAATAAAAGAGTCATGAACCCCGCGTTCATCAGGCGGCGCGACGTTATTGCATTGCAGATAGCGGATTATTCCATTTGTAAAGTCAATTGACTGAATAACCGCCGAATGTACAATAACGCCGTCGATATCCCTGAAAAGGATGATGTCGGCGGGACGCAGGCTGCGGATTTCGTCATTAACCGCGATTATTTGGGAGTTTCTGGAACTGAAGAATGATGTGCCCACATACCGCGAAGGGTCCGCGCCGTGCGGAACTCCAAGAGTCGCGCTTAATGCCCTGCCCAGATCAACGCCGCCCTGCCTGCCGATATAATTGAGGACGTGCCAGACAAAGCCGGAACAATCCATCCCTATATAACCGATACAGTACAGATAATTGTATACGTCGCTTTCCAGCGCGCCCCTTCCCGATGTCAGCACGAATGGACGGTGGGGAAGGCCCCTGTACGATCCTGCTTTTATCCGCGCAATGATAAAAAGGTCGGTTGAGATGCTCCATCTTTTTTCAGGAATATCGAAGATAATGACTTTTTCCCGCCCTGAGGAGAGGGCGCTTATATAATTCGCGAATTCTTCAGAATCAATGATTTCCTCAATTACAGGCCAAAGCGTTTCGGGGCTTCCCTTGCCGTCTGCAAAAATTTCCATTCTGGATTCAAGCAATATGTCGCGGTCATTGTTCATCGCGAACGGGAGGCGGATATTCATTACCCTGCCGTCTATAATCTTCGTCCTGATGCACTGTCTGTAGGCTTCCTCAATGACGCGCTCAATTCCGCTCCCCCATAATCTTGAAGGATCGGAAAACGTCCGCAGAGGATCAGTCTGCGCCGGGGAAACCTGCGCGGCGGCGAAAAATACCGCCGTAAATAAAATTTTTAACCTTTGCGCCATTTCCCTTATTTCAATACCCTTCATAAAAACGACAGCCAACAGCCTTGCGGATGACTTCCGGGAAACAGAGAAGCTATAGCTATACCCCTCACTGAAAACCTGAGACTTTTTATTAGAGTTTTACCGCTACCGCTTTAGAACGGAAACAACCCTTTCTAAAACCTTTTTTCTGTCCAACGGTTTTACGATGTAGCTTTTGGCTCCCATCAGGAGGCATTTTTTTACAACGTCCTCCTTGCCCAAAGCGCTTACCATTATCACATTGGCCTGCTTGTCAAACTCAAGAATTTTTTCCAATGCGGAAACGCCATCCATAACCGGCATAGTAATATCCATAGTAACCAGATCGATGTTCGGGTGCAAAGCTTTGTATTTTTCTACCCCCTGGGCTCCGTCGGCGGCATTATCCGCCACATCAAAGCCTTCGGATGTTAAAATCTGACCAAGCTGCTTCGCGATAAACATCGAGTCATCGACGACCAGAATCCGGTATGGCACACCCTCCGGTTTTATCCCCTCAGCGGTTTTTTCATTGATATTAGGCATATCAGTCTTTGCTATCATCCGGTACGCTCCTCTGACTTCAATATATGCTATAATTCAGAATAAGTCAAGTACGGTAAACGCCATACTGTCAACACTTCAGTAGAATTTTCCAAAAATTTTAATTGAAGGCAATTTTGGGAGAAATCGATGAACGTGCCTTTATTGCTGGCTCCAATGGCTGAAATAAGCCACAGAGCCTTTAGGGAGTTGGCGGAGGGTTTTGGAGGCTGCGACGGCTACTTTTCCGAGATGATAAGCGCGGGCGCGCTGTTGGCCGGCGGCCCTTTTGAAAGATGGTATATTGATGCCGGCCCGAGGCCGGAAAAATGCGTTTTTCAGCTTGTAGGGGCCGATTCAGGGCAAATTTCCCGGGCGGCGGCAATTCTGGACAGGCTGGAATGTGCCGGAATCGACATAAATATGGGTTGCAGCGCCCCGTTAATCAGGAAGACAGGAGCCGGAGCCGCATGGCTGGCCTCGATTGATCGCGCCGGAGAGATGATTTCCCTCGTCAGGCCGGTTGTGAAACGCCGCCTCAGCGTAAAACTGCGGATAGGTTATCAGGATGATTTTGAGTATTTGGCGCGTTTTTGCCGCCGCTTGGAAGACGCAGGTGTAGAGCTGATTACGCTGCACCCCCGGCTGGTTACGGAAAAATTCAAGCGTCTTGCCCGCTGGGAATACGTTGGCAGATTAAGGCAGGAACTGAAAATTCCGGTAGCCGGAAACGGGGACATAGCCGGCGCACAGGAACTTGTCCTGAGGGCGGCGGGCCCCTGCGACGCCGTCATGGTTGGGCGGGCTGCCGTCCGCCAGCCGTGGATTTTTGCCGAGGCGCGGAGAATTGAAGAAAAACGAGCTCTGTCCCTAAATTCGAGCTCTGTCCCCAATATCGAAGAAACCGGCCTTCGTTTTCTGGAACTTTTATCCCTCTACCAGCCGCCCGAATTTCACCTTTCCCGCGCAATGCGTTTTTTCGGCTTTTTCTGCGACAATTTGAAATTTGGTAATTATTTAAAAACCAGGCTAAACCGCGAAAAAACTCTGTCCGGCATTGAGCGTGTTTGGAAGGAGTATTTTAAAGAAGATGGAGCAGGCGGTTAAAGTTTCATCGGAAATTTATCTAAACTGTTGAAATCTGTCTTTTATATCTTTGTAGTATTTCAATGCCCTTAAAAGGAACATTGTTTTATCTTCGTTAATGCCGTTTATTGGCAGTTTTATTGTTTTTTCTCCCTCTATAAATATTTTCCTGTCAGCGCCGCCTTCCGAACTATAGGATGTTTGTTCATGAATGCTCTTTATGGAAGGCCACTTTAAAATATGTTTTTTTCCAATACTGCCTATGCCGGAAAAAATATAGTCTTGCCCGTTTTTATTTGTAACAAACTCAATTTTTCCAAATATTGAAAAAAATACTTTTTCCCATAAAAATATTGAGACTGCCGCGAATACCAGCATAAACAATATGCCGATTATTGACTTTGTTTGTATTACTTGAAAAAATCCCAAAAAAGAGATGCCTGAAAAAGACAAGGTAAAAAGGAAAAGAAAAATCGCGTTTTTTGAACAGGTAGAGATGCCTATTTTTTCCCCGCCTATATCTTTTTTTACCCATGCGCCTTTTGGCGGATTGCGCAGTAATTTTTCGGTTTCAAAAGTTGTATCCTGATCCTGTATTTCAGATAATTTGAACAATTCATTGCATGAATGACATGTGCATATATTTTCCGTTACGTTAAAATCTTTACTGTCAATTTGGGTGTTGCATTTTGGACAGAATACCCTCATAAGTTTAGTATAATAACCGCCTGTTTTTTGTCAATACGGCTCTAATCAGCTTTTATTATCAGCCATTGGGATGAAGTAGCGCTTTTTGTTCGCGCCGTTCTTTGCTGCCCTTAGGGATATAAAGCGGCTTCATGGTACGCGGATCAAGGCCGGTGTGATACATCACCGTAGACATAGTTCCAGGGGTGGGATAAAAATCCTGCGTTTGTTCCGGTACGAAGCCTGTTTTTTTCAGATACTGTGCAAGTTCCACGGCTTCTTTCATGGAAGCGCCCGGATGAGACGAGATAAAATACGGCAGCAGGTACTGTTTCAATCCAAAACGTTTGTTTAGAGCCGCAAAATCTTTTCTGAATTGCTCGTAACACAATGAGCCGCTTTTTCCCATCGCTTCAAGCACATTGGCTGCAATATGCTCCGGGGCTATTTTTAATTGTCCGCTTACATGGTACTTGCAAAGCGTTTCCAGAAACTCACTTCCATATTTTTCATCATATTGAATAAAGTCAAAGCGAATGCCTGAACGGATGAAGACTTTTTTAACGCCGGGAATTTCCCGTAACGCTTTCAATGTTTTAAGATACTCTCCGTGATCCGCCTTTAACTTTTGGCATGGGGCAGGGTAAAGGCATTCGTTTCTTGAACAAAAACCGCCGCGCTTTTGCTTTTCGCAAACCGGGCGGAAAAAGTTGGCGGTAGGGCCGCCAACGTCGTGAATGTAGCCCTTAAAGTCCGGGTGCGCGGCAAGAGTGCGCGCTTCACGGAGCAGGCTTTCCCTGCTGCGGCCCGTAACGGCGCGTCCCTGATGAAAAGTGATCGCGCAAAAAGAGCAGCCGCCAAAACACCCCCGGCTTGAGACAAGCGAAAACGACACTTCTTTAATGGCAGGAATGCCGCCAGCCGCGTCGTACATGGGGTGCGCTTTTCGCGTGAATGGAAGTTCGTACAACTGATCAAGTTCTTCAGTAGAGAGCGGCAGGGCAGGGGGATTTTGAATAATCCAGCGCTCTCCGTCGTTTTCTTCCGCCAGCGTCTTCGCGTCCAGCGCGGAGGCGTTTTGTTTCTGCATCATAAAATGCTCTGCATATGCACGTAACGAAGCCTCATCCTTCTGTTTTACGGTTTCGTAACCTGGCAGGAAACAAACTTCTTTTCGTTCGTCAACTGCGGTTCTTCCATGAGCGCGGACGCAGGTTCCTCTCACATCACGAATGTTCCCCATTGGCTCGCCGTCCGCCAGCCTCCGCGCGATTTGCAAAAGAGGCTTTTCTCCCATTCCGTAAACAAGAATGTCCGCTTTTGAATCGAGCAGTATTGAGCGCCGCACAGTGTCCGACCAGTAATCATAGTGGGCAAAACGGCGAAGGCCCGCCTCGATTCCGCCGATGATAACGCCTGCGTCTTTGTACGCGCGCCTAATTCCTTCGACATAGACAAGCGTTGCGCGATCCGGGCGCAGGCCGCTTTTCCCGCCGGGCGAATATGCGTCATCGGAGCGTTTGCGTTTCGCGGCGGTGTAATGCGCAACCATGGAATCCATATTTCCCGCGCCAACCAAAAAGCCGAGGCGCGGCCTGCCGAGGACGGTGAATGATGACGGGTCTTTCCAGTCAGGTTGAGGAATAATGCCTGAGCGGAAACCTGCCGCTTCAAGCGCACGGCAAATAACCGCCGCCGCAAAAGAGGGGTGGTCAACATAAGCGTCGCCTGAAACAAAGATAAAGTCGCATTTTTCCCAGCCGCGCGCGTCCATGTCGTTGCGGCAGACGGGGAGAAAGCCGCCTGTGTTAAACACCAACGACGGCTTTAACCTGGGGTATTTCCTTTTTAAGATAGTTTTCGATTCCCATTTTGAGGGTCATCTGCGACATCGGGCAATGACCGCAGGCTCCGGTAAGTTTTACCGAAACAGTTCCCTCACCGTCCATAGAAACAAATTCAACATCGCCGCCGTCAGCCTGCAAAGAAGGCCGGACATTTTCCAAAGCGGCTTTTACCTGTTCTTCCATGATAATTCTCCTTCATGTTATATAAACATTGAGAATTATATAACACTACGGAGAGAGAGGGATTTGAACCCTCGGTACCCTTTCAGGCACACACGACTTCCAATCGTGCACCTTCGACCACTCGGACATCTCTCCAAATTTACCGTATCGGAGAGAGGGGGATTCGAACCCCCGGAACCCGCGAGGGTTCAACGGTTTTCGAGACCGCCCGATTCAACCGCTCTCGCATCTCTCCGGTATGGGAACTGCGCCGCGGGCGGAGTAGTTCCAGTAGAGCTAAAACACTATAACTGTTGGCGGCAGGCGTGTCAAGGGCGTGAAAAACGGCTCAATATATAAGGGTAATTCTGCGGTGTTTATGAGAAAGTTACAAATTTTTTACCCTAAAATACCGAATGCTTGACAAAGTTCGGATAACATTTGTACAATAACAGATGATAAACATAAGTTTATAAAAGTAAAAGATAAAGGATGGTTATCGAAAATGAATAAAAAATGGGGTTTGATTTTTTGCTTGATTTTTGCCTTTAGTTTTATTGTTTTAGCGTTTTCCACGTGTGAGACGCTTGATTCTATTGTGAGTATGGGAAGTGTGGGAGGAGGCGCTTTTACGCCCAGCACTGAACAAATGATTTCCGCTCTGCGGGAAGCGCTTAAAAAAGGCGCTGAAAATGCCGGCGCTGAACTTTCAATTTCCGGCGCTTTTACTAATAATCTTGCGCGAAAGATTCTTTTGCCGCCGGAAGCGCAGCCTATTCTTGATAACCTATCCAGGATACCCGGCGGACAGCAGCAAATAGACGCTCTCATTCTTCGAATAAACACGGCTGCTGAAAATGCATCAAGAAAAATCGCCCCAATTTTTGGAGAAGCTATCACATCAATGACTATTTCTGACGCGGCTAATATTTTAAGAGGTTCAAATACGGCTGCTACAGAGTATTTGGAAAGAACAACAACGGTTCCTCTTAAAAACGCTTTTCGCCCTGAATTGAATGCGGCATTAAGCCAACCTATTATCGCCGGCATTTCCGCTCAACAGGCATGGGTAACATTGGTTACAAATTACAACACCGTCGCAAATTCACCTGTAGGCAGACTGGCTAATATGCAAGCGGTAAATGCGGATATTAATGAGTTTGTTCTTAATAAGGCTTTAACAGCGGTTTTTAGTCAAATGGCGGATGTGGAAAAAAACATACGCGCAAATCCCGCTCAGTTTCTTTCAGACCTTGCAACAAATGTTTATAACTGGGCAAAAAGAAGATAAAAACAATGGCGGGATGGCTTTGCCGTTATTGTGAACAATTTATCTATGCAGAATACAACAAATGAAAGTAAACTTTTTGAGGCTGACACGATTTGAACGTGCGACCTTCAGATCCGCAATCTGATGCTCTATCCAGCTGAGCTACAACCTCAAACACATTTCCCAACAATAGGGAATTTTTCGGTACTTTTACATACCATACGGAGCAGGGGGGATTCGGGGTTCCAGTCGCTGACATCCTGTCAGCTCCTTTCACCCCCGCCTCCGCGCTCCCCGGCGCGTCCTGCGCCGGATTTATCCATGCAAGGCTTTCGCCTTGAAATTTTTACAGGAGCGCTACGTTTCGAATCCCCCAATGATCCGCTTTTTAAACACATTTCCCAACAATAGGGAATTTTTCGGTACTTTTACATACCATACGGAGCAGGGGGGATTCGAACCCCCGGTACCCTTTAGAGGCACAACTCCTTAGCAGGGAGCCCGATTCGGCCGCTCTCGCACCGCTCCAGTACAGGAAATTTTTTCGGTATTTACATACCATTATCGGAGCAGGGGGGATTCGGGGTTCCAGTCGCTGACATCCTGTCAGCTCCTTCCACTCCCCGCCCAGTTTATGCAGTCCAAAGGACTGTTTCTCCAATAAATACTATACGGCGTAGCGTAAATAAACGCTACTATTTCCGTATAGGTTAGGCTGACTTTAGTCAGCCGTGCACGCGCCTCCGCGCTCCCCGGCGCGTCCATGCGCCGGATTTATTCATGCAAGGCTTTCGCCTTGAAATTTTTACAGGAGTGCTACGTTTCGAATCCCCCAACGATCCTGTAACTTGCAACATTTCCCAACAATAGGGAATTTTTAGGTACTTTTACATACCATACGGAGCAGGGGGGATTCGGGGTTCCAGTCGCTGACATCCTGTCAGCTCCTTTCACCCCCGCCTTCGCGTTGCCCGGCGCGTCCATGCGCCGGATTTTTTCTGTAGCAAGGCTTACGCCTTGAAGTTCTTACAGCAACGCTACGTTTCGAATCCCCCAATGATCCGCTTTTTTAACACATTTCCCAAGAATAGGGAATTTTTAGGTACTTTTACATACCATTATCGGAGCAGGGGGGATTCGAACCCCCGGAACCTTGCGGCTCAACGGTTTTCAAGACCGCCTCCTTCAACCACTCGGACACCGCTCCCTATAGGCACTTGCGACGTCCCGAAGGGACACCTCCCCCTATGGGTGTTTGCGGCGTCCTGAAAGGATGTTCGCAAACACCTTCGTTAAGCGCGTTGCTATGCAATGCCGCTTAACGAGTTTATAAACGCCGTTTTAATGGCGTTTATAAATATAATAGCTGATTCCTGGGTTTAGGTCAAGTTCACTGGATGCCTCAAATAGAAAAGTTACCGGAAAAAATAAATACCTCTTGACAAAAAAAACCGGAAAATGTTAAAATGTCAATAATTGCTGAAAATGCGTAAAAACGCCGAAGGAGTGGTTTTGTGAATTTTAAGGCTAATATAATAATCACCCCCCCCCCCCCC
>JGI24698J34947_10001546_pt1 | contig 12174 bp, 9 predicted proteins | sample TergutMp193P3_FD_34947 | JGI IMG/M metagenome (IMG submission 34947)
ATGATTATCATCTACCCAATTACTCAAATCATAGAGTTTATCTTTGTTTTCGCTCAAAAACTTTTCAAAGAAACCGGTGTATCTATAATTTGCGTCTCAGGCGCAGTAAGCATACTCTGCCTGCCGCTATACATGGTAGCGGAACATTGGCAGGAAGTTGAACGGAATATCCAGAAACAACTTAGTTCCAAAATTGCCAAAATCAAAGCTGTTTTCAAAGGCGATGAACGTTATATGATTCTGTCAACATACTACCGTCAGAATCATTACCACCCTGTTTACGCAATGCGCAGTACCTTCGGCCTACTCATCCAGGTACCGTTTTTTATTGCCGCTTATTCATTTTTGTCGCATTTGGAACTTCTTAATGGTTCATCATTTCTCATAATTTCGGATTTGGGAAAACCCGATGCCTTGCTCCCCATTGTCGGCGGAATAAATTTTTTGCCTGTCCTGATGACGCTCATAAATATTATTGCGGGGGCAATATATACAAAAGGACTGGAAGTTAAGGATAAAGTTCAATTGTATGGTATGGCGCTTATTTTTCTGTTATTGTTATACAATTCGCCATCCGGGTTAGTGCTATACTGGACATTAAACAACGTGTTTTCACTTGTAAAAAACATTTACCTGAACATTAATGTCAGAAACAAACATTACATTTTATTCTCTTTTATTTCTTTATTTGCATCTTTACTTGCATATTACATCATGTTTATTCATCATGGCAATCCAAGAGTAAGACTTTTAATTTTTACCCTGTCAATAATTATTGGAATACTGCCCTGGGTTACTCCCTTTTTAATGCGTATAATACAAAGGGTTATAAATTCATCTGCATGGACCACAAAAGAAACTATGCTCCTTTTTGTGTCTTCTCTCCTTGTTATCTGGATATCAACAGGTATCTTTATTACTTCAATGCTGATTGTTTCTTCGCCTCAGGAATTTTCATTTATAGATTCTATTTCATCTCCGTTATCGTTTATTTATTATTCACTTATTCAAGCATTGGGATTATTCTTTCTCTGGCCTCTTTTAATTTTCCTGCTTTTCTCTGATAATGTAAAAAAAATATTTTCTTTATTGGCAGTTATAATTTCATTATCTGCGATATTTAATTTATTCATTTTCCCGGGAAATTATGGGCATTTGACCGGCGACATGGTGTTTTCGGGAATGGTAAGCCATTCAACAAGGGAAACATCTGTCAATTTCCTTATATTGGCGCTAATATTTTGTTTAATACTTTTTATCTATACGCGAAGAAATAAAAAAATATTTTCTTTTTTTAATATCATATTGTTCATTGCACTTTTGTCTTTTTCTGTAAAAAATATTGTCAGTATCAATAATGAATATAATAAACTTTCCGAATATTATACACCTGAACAAAAGACTAATGAAACAATAGAATCTATTTTTAGTCTTTCAAGAACAGGGAAAAATGTCATGGTAATCATGCTTGATATGGCTCATAGTATTTTTATGTCCTTTATTTTTGATGAAAATCCCGCCCTGTATCAAAATTTTGACGGGTTTTTATATTATCCCAATACGGTAACNTTTAACGGCTGGACCAAAGGCGGCGCGCCGCCCATATTTGGCGGTTATGAATATACTCCTGAAGGATTGAACAACCGTCCTGATATATCTCTTGCAGATAAGAACAACGAAGCTTTACTTCTGATGCCAAGGCTATTTTCAGAATCGGGCTTTTCCGTTACAATAACCGATCCTCCATACGCGGACGATAATTGGATTCCCGACTTGCGTATTTATGATAATGAAAATAATATTACAAGTTATATTACAGACGGAGCATATACGGATCTTTGGCTAAAACGAAACAATATTGTTTTACCACATCAAAGCGAGGTGCTAAAACGCAACATTTTATGGTACGCAATATTCCGTGAAATTCCGCTTGCCTTCAGGCAGGCAATTTATTACACCGGCTCATGGTGCGCTCCGTTTTCAGGGTACAGGATGCGGTTATTTTTAAATGGTTATTCTGTACTGGACTTTTTACCTGAATTAACGGAAATAAATAATTCCAATAAAAACTCCGCGTTATTAATGGCAAATAACACAACTCATGAAAATTTCTTTTTACAGGCTCCTTTATATGAACCACAGCTTACGGTAACTGATTACGGCAGCAGCCGTTTTAGCAAGGAAGTGTGGTATCATTCCAACGCGGCGGCCATAAACAGGCTCTCTGATTTTTTTGCTTTTTTNAAAAATAATGATGTATATGACAATACCCGTATTATTCTTGTTTCTGACCACGCGGGACTTGATGTTTCCTACNTGATTAAAACTTCCTTGCCGTTTCATGTTGAGCAATTCAACCCGATTCTTTTTTTCAAGGATTTCAATACCAACGGTAGTATGAAGACAGATATGACTTTTATGTCAAATGCCGATGTTGTAAGCATGGCTATTGATGGAATTATTGATAATCCGGTAAATCCATTCACGGGAAACGCAATTACAAACGTACGTAAAGATAATCCGCTTCTGATATTAATTCAAAGGGTGCAAAACAAAAATGAAAATGAAATTATTTTAGGTTCGCAAAATTCCTATTATGTTCGGGATAATATCTTTGAAGAAGGAAATTGGGTAAAATTTAATCAATGAATATGATTATCCGTTCAAAAGCCCCCCTGCGCCTTGGCTTTGCGGGCGGCGGGACAGACATCGCGAATTATTACAACCGTTTCGGCGGTTATGTGCTAAACGCCACAGTAGACATGTACGCCTACTGTACCATTGAGCCGAATGATTCANGCAAGGTTGAGTTTGTCGCCGCCGACTTAAACAAAAACGAAACATTCTCCGCCGCCGAAAAACTCCCGCTCTCCTCTGCCCTGCCCTTGCATACAGGCATTTACAACCGCGTCATAGCCGATTTCGGCATTAAGCCGCTTTCCTTCAAAATGACAACTTACTCCGACGCTCCGGCGGGTTCGGGTCTCGGCTCTTCATCTACAATGGTTGTGGCAATTATCAAGGCGTTTGTCGAATGGCTTAACCTGCCGTTAGGCGAATACGACATTGCCGCCATTGCGTACAAAATTGAGCGTGAGGACATAGGGCTCGCCGGCGGCAAGCAGGATCAATACGCGGCGACATTCGGCGGCTTTAACTTTATGGAGTTTTATGAGAATGAGCGCGTCATAGTAAATCCGCTCAGACTGAAACGCTGGATCAGAAACGAGATTGAAGCTTCGCTTGTTTTGTACTATACCGGTATTTCAAGGGAGAGCGCGAATATAATCAGCGAGCAGATTGAGCATACGCAAAAGGGCGACAGTAAAAATATTGAGAGTATGCACGAAATGAAAAGGCAGGCGGTTTTTATGAAGGAAGCCCTGTTAAAAGGAGACTTTAAGGGATTTTCAAACTGTCTCTCGCAGGGGTGGCTTGCGAAAAAAAACGCCGCAACTTCAATTTCCAATTCATTTTTGGATGAGCTTTACCAATTCGCTCTTGACTCAGGCGCGGAATCGGCAAAAATTTCAGGCGCGGGAGGCGGAGGCTTTATGATGATCTACTGTAATCCGTGCAAAAAGGTCGCGCTTATCCGCGCGTTAAAAGAAAGACAGGGCATGGTGCTTACACCAAGCTTTACTGAAACAGGAACACAGGCATGGACTATTTACAGCAATTAATCGAGCGTTATCCGAAACTCGAATCAGCAAAAGATGATATAAAAGCGGCTTTTGACATTATTGTCAATTCGTACAGTAACGGCGGAAAATTACTGATAGCGGGAAACGGCGGCAGCGCTTCCGATGCGGAACACATTGCCGGCGAATTAATGAAGACTTTCGCAAAAAAAAGGGAGCTTCCCGGCTCGTTTGTTTCGGAGGTTGCCGCGGTTGACGCGGAAATTGCCCGGTACCTTGTTCCCCGCCTTCAACCGGGATTGCCCGCCATCGCCCTTTCCGGCCATGCTTCGCTTAATACCGCGTGTATAAACGATATTGACGGCAACATCACATTCGCCCAGCAAGTTTACGGTTACGGAAAAGAAGGCGATGTGTTATTGGCAATATCCACTTCCGGCAACTCAAAAAATGTGCTGTACGGCGCCGCCGTAGCAAGGGCAAAAAAATTAAAAATCATCGCTCTTACAGGAGCAAGCGGCGGCAAACTTATTAAATTCGCAGATGTCTGCATACGCGTTCCTGAAACAGAAACATACAAAATACAAGAATTGCATTTACCGGTGTATCATCTTCTGTGTATGATGCTTGAGGATCGCTTCTTTTAATGAAAACGGTAATAATGGCAGGCGGAAAGGGAACCCGCGTTTCTTCGATAGCCGCAGATATTCCAAAACCTATGATCCTGATCTGCGGAAAGCCCATTCTGGAACATCAGATTGACTGCCTTAAAGAAAACGGCTTAACTGATATTACCCTCGTTATCGGACATCTGGGTCAGCATATAAAAGATTATTTTAGCGACGGCAGCCGCTTTGGATGCAATATCTCTTACTTTACCGAAACAGAGCCTTTAGGAACCGCCGGAGCGCTGAAAAAAATAGAAAACCTGTCAGATGATTTTATTTTATTAAACGGCGATGTTATTTTTGACATGGATCTCTCACGTATGATTGATTTTCACAAAGAGAAAAACGCCCATGTAACGCTGGCCGTTCATCCCAACAGCCACCCGTTTGACAGCGCCCTTATTTTAACCAACAGTGATAATCAGGTAACGGGCTGGCTGAACAAGGAAGACGAGCGCACATGGTACAAAAACCAGGTTAACGCCGGAGTGCATATACTTTCCGCCGGTTTTTTAAAAAAATTTCCGTTATCAAAAGAAAAAATAGACCTTGACCGCGATATGCTCAAACCTTCAATTTCGGGCGGAAAAATTTTCGCCTACTCTACCCCTGAATATATCAAGGATATGGGTACGCCGGAACGTTATGAGCAAGTTACAGCCGATTTTGAAAAAGGCATTGTACGTGGAAAAAATTTACACATAAAACAAAAAGCGGTTTTTCTCGACAGGGACGGGACTATCAATGTTCTTATCGAAAATTTTTTTGTAACAAAACCGGAACAGTTTGAATTGCTCGACGGCGTTGCGGAAGCGATAAAAAAAATTAACGATCTCGGTTTTCTTGTCATTGTCATTACAAATCAGCCTGTCATCGCAAGAGGCGAAGTTGACTTTCAAACGCTTGACCTTATTCACATGAAAATGGAAACTGATTTGGGTAGACACGGCGCGTACATTGACGATCTTTTTTACTGCCCGCATCACCCCGACAAGGGCTTTGAAGGAGAGCGTCCTGAGTATAAAATAGAATGTGATTGCAGAAAACCCAAACCGGGGATGATTTTAAAGGCAGCGGAAAAATACAATATCGACATTTCGCGGTCATACATGGCAGGGGATGACAAGCGGGATGTAATGGCAGGTATTAACGCAGGCTGTAAAGCGGTATTTATTTCAGGCGGCAATGAAAAAAACAAAGAAACAATTTTCGGTCCTGACGTTCAAGTTTTTTCATCTTTAAAAGAATTCGCGTACTCTCTGGCGGGGAAATGACAATCGCTGTTGATTGCAGGATGTTAGACGCAAGCGGTGTCGGCGTATACCTGCGCGGTATACTGCCCTTTTTACTGCAATCACAGAACGATTTTCTTCTGCTGGGAAATACTGCGCAGTTAAAATCATTTAATTCTGACACAAATGTGAAGATAATAGAATGTAACATAAAACCATTTTCTATAAAAGAATTGTTTTTCTTCCCCATGGGAACAGTAAGGCAAATCAACAAAGCTGACGCTTACTTTGTTCCGTTTTTTAACATCCCCTGCGGCATAAATATTCCTGTTTATACCACTATCCATGACATTATTTTTCCCGATGTGCCGGAAATGTCATCAAGAGTCGGTCTTACCCTCCGTATGCGGTTTTTCCGCAGGGCATATAAAAAATCGCAGAAAATTTTTACCGTATCCCGGTTTTCCAAATCAAGAATAGAACATCATTTAGGCGCGGAAAAACCGGTTATTGTAACCCATTCGGCAATTCAGTCAATGTTTCTTGATTACAGAGCCAAGGTACAAAGCAGCCGGAAAAAAGACACTATAATTTTTATCGGTAACATTAAAAAACACAAAGGGCTTGACTGTCTGCTTGACGCGTTTTGCCTTGCAAAAAAAGAGGGTCTGCCTCATCAATTAATAATCATCGGCTCAAAAGAAAATTTCCGTACTTCAGATAACACTGTCCTGCAAAAGATTGAGACAATCGGCGCTGATGCCGTTTCGTTTGCAGGTTTTGTTTCCGATGAAAAACTGATGGAACATCTTTCCTCCGCCTCGCTGCTGGTACAGCCCTCGCTCTATGAGGGCTTCTGCCTTCCTCCGCTTGAAGCGTTGGTTCTTGGCACTATTACGTTGATTTCAGATATTCCCGTATTAAAAGAAATTTACGCTGATTATCCGGTGACATTTTTCCGTACCGGGGACAGTAATGACTTAAAAGAAAAAATGTTAAAACTGCTGCTTGAAAAAGACGCGCCTTCTCCTGTCTTGCCTGAACATCTGCTGTTAAAGTATACTTTTGAGAAAACCGCATCTATAATCATGAAGGAACTGGTATGAAAGTTGCCATCGTTCACTACTGGCTTGTAAATATGCGCGGCGGAGAAAGGGTAATCGAAACCCTGCTGGAAATGTTTCCCGAAGCGGATATTTATACCCATGTGTATAATTCTGATGCGGTTTCGCAAATTATCAGAAACAGGCGTGTTTTCACCTCACGCATAAACCGTCTGCTGTTTGCAAAAAAATTATACCAGCTCTATATGCCGCTTATGCCAAATGCTCTCATGGAATTTAATTTGCAGGATTACGGCCTTGTAATTTCCAGTGAAGCCGGTCCCGCAAAGGGCGTTGTTCCAAATCCCAGCGCGTATCATATCTGTTACTGCCACAGTCCCATGCGCTACCTCTGGGATATGTATCACGAATATTTCCGTGGAACCAATCCACTCGTCCGCTTTTTCATGAAACGTCTTATCCCGTCTTTACGAATCTGGGACATTGCCTCCGCCAATCTTGTCGATCGTTTTGTTACCAACTCAGCCTTTGTGGCAAAGCGGATACGCCGCATTTACAACCGTGAGGCGGAGGTAGTGTACGGCCCCGCGCCCATTGAAAAATTCCTTAATGTCGAAAGAAAACCCGCTGATTACTACCTGTTCTTCGGCCAGGTGACCGGCTACAAGCGGGCGGATATTGCAATTGAAGCCTGTATCAAATCGGGGAGAAAGTTGGTTTTAGCAGGGGCTGGAGTAAAAAAGAAAGACGCGAGAAAATACCGGAAAAACGGTTTTGTTTCCTTTTTGGGCAGGGTTTCCGACAAGGAAGCGGCGGATCTATTCGCCGGAGCGCGGGCGCTGCTCTACCCGGGCATTGAAGATTTGGGTCTTGTTCCCATAGAAGCCCAGGCCGCAGGCTGCCCTGTGATCGCGTACCGCGACGGAGGCGCTCTGGAAACCGTGAAAGAAAACGTTACCGGCCTCTTTTTTGACGAACAGACACCTGAATCTCTTATCGAAGCAATGGAGCGTTTTGAACAAAACGAAGTAACATTTAAAACCCGGGAATTGTTTAATAGTCATGTACAGAAGTTTTCCAAAGCGGCTTTTATCGAACGGATGCAAAAAGTCATCGTGGAAAAAAAACGAATATAACAGGTTTTAGATTATGCGGAATATATTAGTTGTTGGCGGAGCCGGATATATAGGTTCTCATATAGTAAAAGATCTGCGCGAACAAAATTATCATGTTATTGTTTATGATAATTTATCCGAAGGCCACAGAGAAGCGGTAACGTCCCTTCATGTAAGCGCCAATGATTTTTTTCACGGAGATATAAATGACAGTAAGGCTCTGGATAAGGTATTTGAAAATAATAAAATAGACGCGGTGATGCATTTTGCGGCTTTCGCGTATGTCGGCGAATCGGTTGTTAATCCTGAAAAATACTATAAAAATAACGTAGCGGCTACTATCAATCTTTTATCATCAATGCTGAAATACAACGTTAAAAAAATAATTTTTTCTTCGTCATGTACAACCTATGGAATTCCGCAATATACGCCTATAGATGAAAATCACCCGCAAAATCCCATTAGTCCCTATGGCGCGTCAAAACTTATGGTGGAAAGAATTATTGCCGATTACCATAAAGCTTACGGATTGCAATATATGATATTGCGTTATTTTAACGCCGCGGGAGCTCATCCGGACGGCAGTATCGGAGAAAGCCACAAAACAGAAACGCATTTAATACCGCTTATCCTCAAGACCTTAACCGGAGAAAATGAATCAATCGCCATTTTCGGAACCGATTACGACACTCCTGACGGTACTTGTGTACGCGACTATATTCATGTATGCGATCTGGCGGCGGCGCACAGAATTTCTCTGGAAACGCTTTTTTCCGGGAATGAAAGCGAATGTATCAATCTGGGAAACGGCGTTGGTTTTTCTGTTAAGGAAATAATATCGGTATGCGAAGAAATAACCGGTATGAAGGTTCCGGCAATAATATCAGGGCGAAGGCCGGGTGATCCGCCGTTATTGACGGCATCCAGCAATTATAAAAAATATTTACCCGATTTCATTCCTCAGTATGATATACATGATATTATCAAAACAGCGTGGGAATGGGAAAAAAATAAAAAGTTTTAATGGGGGAATCCGATGGATACAAAAAAACATTCCTACGCTCTTAATACACGCGCGCTTGTTACGGGCGGCGCAGGTTTCATAGGCAGTCATCTATGCAAACGATTGGTAAAAGAAAAATATGACGTGATTTGCCTTGATAATTTTTTTACCGGTCAAAAACGTAATATTGAGGACCTTATCGGAAATCCGTACTTTGAACTTACAAGACATGACGTTACTTTTCCATACTATGCGGAAATTGATCAGATATTTAATCTTGCCTGTCCCGCAAGCCCTCCGCATTATCAATACGATCCGGTGCAAACAACGAAAACAAGCGTACATGGCGCTATCAATATGCTGGGGCTTGCAAAACGAATCAAGGCGAGAATCCTTCAGGCTTCTACCAGTGAAATATACGGCGACCCGTCGGTACATCCGCAGGTTGAATCATATTGGGGTAACGTAAACCCCATCGGCGTTCGTTCATGTTATGACGAGGGCAAACGATGCGCGGAAACTCTGTTTTTTGATTACTATCGTCAAAATCATGTTGAAATCAAGGTTATTCGAATATTTAATACTTATGGTCCGTATATGCATCCCAATGACGGCAGGGTTGTCAGTAATTTTATAATGCAGGCTCTCGGAGGAAACGATATTACCATTTACGGTGACGGAACTCAAACAAGATCATTCTGCTATATTGATGATCTTATTAACGCGATAATTTTGATGATGAATTCACGGCCTGATTTTACCGGGCCGGTAAATATCGGTAATCCCTGTGAATTTACCATCAGGGAATTGGCGGAAACTATCATTTCCCTTGTTAAAAGCAAATCCAGAATCCAGTATCTCCCGTTACCGCAGGATGATCCAAAACAAAGAAAGCCTGATATTACCCTTGCCAAAAACGAATTGTTGTGGGAGCCAAAAGTAAATTTGGAAGATGGATTAAAGGAAACCATAGCGTACTTTAGTCGCCTACAGGCGTCGATGAAGTAATGGGCAGTGTCAGAACTCTTGCATATAGCAAGCGGATATAATACCCTATGTATATGACCTTATCCGAATTTGACGTGTGGTACCGGACACGCTTCCACCGCACAAGTTCCGCTCTTACGACGACCGCTTTTGTTTTGTCGGATATACTGGGTGTCATGCTGGCCATCGGCTGGGGTTTCTTTTGTGTAAAAATATACGGCTGGGGACTCATGGGTGAAAAGGGAATTATCAACACCAGGTCCTTTATAACCTACTGGCCCTATCTGCCGGTTTATATACTGATTTTCCAGATTTTCAATCTGTATCCGGGAGTATCCTTGGCTCCTGCCGAAGAATTAAAGCGTTTCAGCATAGGCTCTTTTTTGGTCCACGGAGGCATCATTTTGTCCCGGTATATCGAGAGGGATAGTCTGGACTCCATAACGGCGGCGCTTATTGTCAGTTTTATTTTTTCCACCGCAATTTTACTTACCGCAAGAAGCGTAACCTACCGGGTGTTAATCAAGACCCGGCTGGTGGGTATTCCGGCAGTTATTTACGGATCGGGCAGCGCCGGAAAACTCGTTGTAGACAGTCTCTCCGGCGGCGGCAAAACCGGTTACATACCGGTACTCATTTTGGACGACGAACACAACGGTATTGACGAGTATCGGGGTGTTCCGGTAATTCACGACACTTCCATAGGACCGGAAATTGTCCGCCGTTACAAAATAAGAATGGCAATGGTTGCCATGCCTGATATTGACGAGCAAAAACAACAGCACATTCTGAACAATTCAGTTTCAGCTTTCAGGTACAACGCTTTTATTCCCAATTATTCCAGCGCCATTAATATATGGGCGTCTGTCCGTGACTTTGGCGGCATACTGGGATTGGCAACCGGCAATAGATTTAAAATGCCCTGGAATTTGGTGATAAAGCGGTTTATGGATATTGTCATTGTTATTTCAGGGGGAATTATTTTACTGCCGTTTCTTCTGCTAATTGCTCTGTTGATAAAAATTACCTCCCCGGGGCCGGTATTATTCAAGCAGGAACGTCCCGGAAAACACGGAAAACACTTTACCTTTTACAAATTTCGCTCCATGGTTATTGACGCTGAAGAACGGTTAAAGGTTCTTTTGGAATCGGATCCAAAAATAAAAGAAGAATGGGAAAAAAATCGCAAACTGCAAAAAGACCCGCGGCTTACGGCGATTGGCCGTTTTTTAAGAAGAACCAGTATTGATGAATTCCCACAGCTCATCAATATATTAAAAGGTGATATGTCGCTTGTCGGGCCGCGACCGGTCATAGATGATTCAGAGATGGAAATGTACGGTGAGAGTTTCGCAAACGCGTTTTCAATAAAACCGGGATTAACCGGTCTCTGGCAGGTATCGGGAAGATCGGACACTGAATATAAAGAGCGGATAGCTTACGATACCTACTACATTCAAAGCTGGTCTATCTGGATGGATCTGTGGGTCATCTTTAAAACATTTGGCGCGGTGATTCATGGCAGGGGCGCGTATTAAATGACTAAAAAAATTATTGTCGTTTTTCTTTACCTTTCGTCTGTTACCGGCATTTATGCGCAGCCTCGCGCTTTCAACGACATTTTCCCGAATATAAGCCAGAATATAAGGAATGCGGCCTTGGGGCCTGAAGGCTATGTTATTTCCAGTCAAAGGGCAAACGGATTTCAAATTATCGGCAATTCCCGGAATTGCGGCCTTGATTCCCAGATAGTAAACAATGTTTTGGCCGGAAATCCCGGCTATCTTGTAGAATCAATAACTGTTATTCCTGGAAATCCGGGTTTTGCAAGCCTTCTTGATGTGTATAACGCCTTGGGAAATATTCAGAGATTAAGCGGAAGACTGTACAACTCGTATACCAGAAACCAGGAAATCCCTCTTTTCGAAGAGGCAACCCGTGTTTTAAGTGAAAGACGCACTACGGCAATTCCCGATCCTCCCCCGGCAAGGATTTTACCCAGATCAGAGATAGTTTACATAAGGCTTAAAGACGCCAATTTCGGGAATACATATTACCGGGGAGAAATGGCGATTATTCAAAACGGCCTGCGTTACATCCTTACCAATTTTAAAAGCCTGAGCTATTTTTTTGTACCTGTGATCAGGGAAGGAAGATTCATCGCTCAGCTTTATTTTGAGCCTATTCAGGAAGGCATATTAATCTACAGCATCGCCGGCGCTGACATTCCCGAAATTTTCGCGTCCCGTATTGACATGAACTCGGCCATAGCAAAACGGCTTGCAGTTATAACCGCATGGGCCTCCGAAGGAATAATCAACACAAACTGACAAAAACCCCTTGCAAAAACATTGATTTTTTTTTAAACTATTTTGACACGGGGAGTTTCCAGAGCGGCCAAATGGGGCAGACTGTAAATCTGTTGGCTTTCGCCTTCGAAGGTTCGAATCCTCCACTCCCCAAC
>JGI24698J34947_10001547_pt1 | contig 12173 bp, 11 predicted proteins | sample TergutMp193P3_FD_34947 | JGI IMG/M metagenome (IMG submission 34947)
AGGGGCAGGTTCATTGAATACGACGATGAAAATGAAATCACCGTGTTTCAAATTTCCGTGCGCCTGTTCAAGGACGATATGGTCTGCCGTTCCGAATACGCTGTTTATCACCGCCGTCAAAAACTGCTCGACTTGTCGGGCTTTCCCACAGTGTTCAAGAAAGACGATGAGTTCCGCGCCGACAGGATACGCGTAGATTTGGATACCGATGACGTAACAATGGAAGGCGCTGTTTCGGGAACGATAAAGAATTGAGTTTATGGAAGAAACTGTTTTTCATGACATGGCTATTCCCGAAAGTACTGTAGAGGCGCACACCCTTGGCGTGTTGGATTTGCATAAAAGATTCGGGCGAAAGGAAGTAGTGTGCGGGGTAAATTTTACCATGCACAATGGAGAAGTAGCCGGTCTTCTCGGCCCAAATGGAGCCGGTAAAACAACAATCTTCTATATGATTGTCGGCTTTTACAACCCCACTCAGGGAACTGTAAAAATGGACGAAATTGAAATCACATCAAAGCCGATGTTCCGACGGGCAAGGCTTGGCATTGCCTATCTTCCGCAGGAAGCGTCAATTTTTCGCAAACTTACCGTAGAGCAAAATATCATGGCGGTTTTGGAAAGCCGGCGCGACATCGACAAAGTTCAAAAAAAAGAAAAGCTGGAAAGCCTGCTGGAAGAATTCGGCATCGGCAAAATACGCTCCCAATACGGGTACACCCTCTCCGGCGGAGAGCGGCGGCGCACAGAAATTGCCAGGGCGCTCTCTACCGAACCGAAGTTTTTGCTTCTGGACGAACCGTTCGCCGGAATTGACCCCATCGCTGTTTTTGAAATCAAGCAGATCATCCGCCGGCTTGCCGAAAAAGGCATCGGCGTTCTCATCACCGATCACAATGTCCGCGATACTCTGGAAATCACTCACGAAGCGTTCATAATAGCCGAAGGCAAAATTGTCGCCAACGGGGACAAGGACGAGATTCTAAACAACGAGATGGTACGGCAAGTGTACTTGGGCAGTGAGTTCAGGATGTAGATTGCTCATAAAAAAGGCTGCCCTTGCGGACAGCCTTTCTCTCTCTTTAGTGTCAGCCGCCTAAAGCCCTTCTGACAGCGGCGGCGCGAAGCCTGCCCTGTTCAATGTTCCACAGGAGACATTCGTCGTAACCGAAAGCTCTTGCCTGAGCAATCATGTCCGTGACGATTCTGTTGTATTCAGCGTCGGTGTTGGCGTAAATCGCCCTCCATGAACCTGTCTTTATGGCATTTGACACCTGCACCCACTTTTGCTCAAGAGCATCGGGGCGCGCCGCCATTACATAGTCGCTGGCAACTACAACCGCTTTTAAGTTGCGGGCTTCAAGAAGTTCGTCCTCGCTTAAAACGCCCATCGCCTGCTGCCATACTCTCTTTGCGTAACTTGCTTCACGGCTAAGTTCGCTCGACCAAAAATCCTTGTTGTANCGTTCGCCGGTGATGGGGTTGATTTCATCCAGCGTAAAGGTTGTGTTGTTCATTTTGCCTTCCCCGTCCAGATATGTACCGCCGCCGGCTGATATGGGCATTTGCACGGTTTTGTCGCCGTCATGGATTTGGATGCCAAGGGGAGTAAGGTACGCCTTGTTGTTATTGTCATAATCCCAGGTGACTCCCTGCGGTCCGTAGTGGAACGTCATCACGCCTTCGGGAGTACAGAGCCAGTTTATAAGTTCCATTATGCGTTCGGGATATTTCGCCTTTGAACCGATTGACCAAATACGGTTACTGCCGTAAACGTTTGTTCCGTAAACAATATTTTTCTGATCATTCGCCGGAACCGCGAACATGCCTTTGCCGTCTGCAAGCCGTTCAGCCGTATTGTAGTTGGACGGCCCGAGCCAGCTAAATAAACTCCAGTAGATACGCCCGTCCGCGTACTTCTCGGTAACATCGGAGAATGTCTGTGTCGCGCTGTCGGGATCGAGAATGCCCATTTGATAAGCCCTGTTAAAAAATCTCAAGCCCTGCAAGTACAGGCTGTTGTCGTCAAGTATCGGCTGAACCGTGTTTGTCTCCGCGTGGTAAAGCGTAAAGCCGAATTCATCATAACCGTAGAACGCTCCCATGCACTTCACGCTCATAACCATGTCGCCGTCCCAATCCGAAAAGAGCGAAATGGCGTAAGAGGGAAGCCCCGAATCACTGCGCGGAGCCGCGTCTACCATTCTTTTAAGAACGTCAAGATACCCCATCAGGTTTGGAATTGCCGGACTTCCTATCTGCTGATAAAGATCAAAACGTATGTCAGGGTGATAGAAAGCCGCTTCGCTTGCATACGGCGTGCTTGATACATTGTGGCCGAAACCGTATACTTTGGTTCCCCCGCCAAACACATCGGAATTTTTCCTGAGAGCCATTGACAGGTTCCTCTTAATATCCGGCCCGTATTTGTCCAGGATGTCGCCCTGATTCCAGTCAAGGAGCATACCGGCCTCAATCGCGTCAAGGAACTCGGAGCCGTCGTTGCCAAACAGGATCAAATCACCCAAATTGCCCGATGCCATGCGCGTTGAGAAAACGCCGTCCGCCGTCGGAATAATGTTAAGCTCAATATTGAATTTGTCCTTGACAATCTTGGCGAACCAGCCTACCTGTACGCCGGCGTAGTTTGCCAACTGGCTGTACACGTCAATCCTGTACACACCATCATCACTTCCTTTACATGACGTAAAGAACGCCGCCATCATGAGGCTGATTAACACAGCCGCCACGATTTTTTTAATCTTCATAAAAACCTCCTTGGTTTTTTATCCCTTTATTGCGCCTACCATAATACCTTTTATGAAAAACCGCTGCATAAACGGGTAAGTACATAGAATCGGGAAAACTACAACCATTGAAATAGTCATCTGTATTGTGCGCGGCGTTAATGACTGCGACGCATCAATAGCGACTGTCGTACCGCTGCGCATTATCGAGGCCAGATAGTTGGCTTCGTTCAGATAACGCCAGAGAATAAACTGAAGCGAAAATAATTTTTCATTTGTCATAAGGAACAGGGTATCCATAAAGGAGTTCCAATGCCCAACCGCCGCGAAAATCGCAATGGTCGCCAAAATCGGTTTAACCAACGGCAGTATTATTTTCGAGAATATCGTTACCGTGCCCGCGCCGTCTATAGACGCGGATTCTTCCAGCGACGGCGGTATGGATTCAATATACGTCTTGACAAGAATAATGCTGAAAGGCGCTATTATTCCGGGCAGGATGTAAGCGAGGAAGTTATTCAGAAGATGGAGCGTCAACATATTCATATACCAGGGAATCAATCCCGCCGAGAAATACATGGTAACGATTATATACCGATACCAGAATTTCCTGCCCCATAGTTGATTTTTTGTTACCAAATAGCCGACGAACGCGCTTGCCAAAACTGTAAGGGCCGTCCCGCTCAACGTACGGGATAACGATATAAACGCCGCCTGCCCAAGCCCCCGCAGTTTGAAAACTTCCATATAATTGTTAAGGTGAAACCCCTTTGGAACAAGCCTTATAAGGCCCCTCCTGACCAGATCGTTGTCGCTGATCGTATTTATAAACAGGTAGTAGAATGGGATGACACATAACAGCGTGAATATGCCGAAGATCGCGTAATTGATAATGATGAAAACAATATCGTGCCTGTTTTTCAACTTAACCATACCGGTCCCTCCTTACACTATACTTTCATGGCGGAGCAGTTTGCTCAGGCCGTTTACGGAAAACAGGAGTACTACGCAGATAATAGACTTTAACATACTGATAACTGTCGCAAACGGAATGCCTCCCGTGGAACCTCTGCCGAAACCGGTGTAATACACATATAAATCCAAAACCTCGATAGTGTCGGAATTAAAAGCGTTTCTGAACACAAAGTACTGTTCCATGCCGTTGTTGATAAGGTTGGCAACCGAAAGCATAAGGAGTACGAAATATGTAGGCAGAAGGCCCGGTACTGTTATGTGCCATATCTGCCCCCACCTTCCCGCGCCGTCTATCGTTGCCGCCTCGTAAAGTTCCTGATCAATTCCGGCAATGGCGGCGAGGTATATTATCGCTCCCCAGCCGAGCCCTTTCCATATTCCCCACGCTGTCATCTTGAGCCAGATATGATCGCCTGACAACAGAAAGTTTATGCCCTTATCAATTAAACCAAGATCCATGAGCAGGCGGTTAATCAAACCCGCGTCAACGGAGAACAGCATAAACGCAAATGAGTAGACCATGACCCAGCTTATAAAGTTAGGCACGGTGGTAAGGGTCTGCACAATTTTTTTGTAACGCACACTCCTGATTTCGGTGAGCATTATGGCAAACGCCAAAGGGAACCACGATGTTAAGATGCCCAGTCCGCTCATGCCAAGCGTGTTCTTCATGACACGGACGATTTCCGCCTGACGCGCCGGGCTTTCAATAATGGAGATGAACCATTTGAAGCCGACAAAGTTTTCCCATTTCAGAGGGATGCCGGGCCGGTAATCAAAGAATGCGTAACGCCATCCGGCAAGCGGTAAATAGGCGAATAAAGTTGTCAACACCAGAAACGGCAACAACATCAAAAACAGTTTGTATTTTTGAGGTATTTCAAAACGCCGTTTGATGTTATTTTCCAAAACACGCCACCTTATGATTGTCGTTGCCCGTAACGGACTCAAGAGCGGGCTGGCTTTCCTTGCACTTGTCTATCTTTTTGGGACAGCGGTCGTAGAAGTAACAACCGGGACGCTGTATGTTGGGAGAAGGGACATCGCCTGTAAGGATGATACGCTTCCTTGCCGCCTCAATTTTGGGATCGGGTATCGGAGCGGAAGAAAGAAGCGCCTGTGTATAAGGGTGAAGGGGATTGCTGTAAAGATCGTGGTAGTTGCTGATTTCCACAATCTTGCCCAAATACATCACCGCTATTCTGTCGGAAATATATTCGATAACGGCAAGGTCATGGGCGATGAACAAATAGGAAAGCCCGAATTCTTTTTGAATATCCTTGAACAGATTTAGAATCTGCGACTGGATTGAAACGTCAAGAGCGGAAACCGGCTCATCGGCGAGTATCAACTGGGGGTTCAGGGCAAGGGAGCGGGCGATGCCTATACGCTGTCGCTGACCTCCAGAAAATTCATGAGGATAGCGGTTCTTGTAAAATTTCAAAAGCCCTACCAAGTCCATCAACTTTTCTACTCTTGTTTCAATTTCCTCGTTGCTCATTTCCAGCAGGTTGAGCTTTTTGTAGATTCTCAAGGGTTCGGCGATTATGTCTCCGGTTGTCATCCTCGGGTTAAGCGAGCCGTAGGGGTTCTGAAAAACGATCTGCATGTTCCGCCGTGCTTCAAGCAGTTCCCGTTTTTCCATTCCAATAAGACTCTTTCCGTTTAAATAAATTTCCCCCGAAGTCGGCGTGTATATCTGGGCGAGCGCCCTTACCACGGTGGATTTACCGCAACCCGATTCCCCCACAAGACCGAGGGTCTCCCCCTTCTCAAGAGAGAAAGAAATACCGTCCACCGCGTATATATACTGTTTCTTCCTGTGTACAATGCCCTTGCTCCCGGCGGGGAAGTGCATACGCAGGTCTTTAACATCAAGTAAAACACTCATAAATACCCTCTCAAACTGTTGTGCCTTAATTCATCTCTCACAGTGGCACAGTCCCGTGAGAGAACATTTCTTTATTCCTTCCAGCAGGCGGCGCGGTGGCCGTTTCCAAAGTCTTTTTCGTCAGGGTAGCGGGTTTTGCATATCTCCATTGCCTCGGAACAGCGGGGGAAGAAGGGACAGCAGGGAGGAAGGTCGATCACGTTGGGCGGTTGTCCCGGAATGGAGAAGAGGCGTTCAGCGCCCTGCCTGTCAAGGCGAGGCACGGATTTGATCAAGCCTCTGGTGTAGGGATGTTTTGGGTTTTCAAAAATATCTTCCGTAAAACCGCGTTCCACCGCTCTTCCGGCGTACATTACATAGATGGTGTCGCACATTCCGGCGACCACTCCAAGCGAGTGGGTAATAAGGATTACAGCCGCTCCTAATTTTTTTGTCAGGTCTTTCATCAGGTCAAGTATCTGCGCCTGAATTGTAACGTCCAACGCGCTGGTCGGCTCGTCGGCGATAAGAATCTCCGGGTTGCAGGAAAGACCCATCGCTATCATTACGCGCTGGCACATTCCGCCTGAGAACTGATGCGGGTAGTTGTTGATCCTCTCCTCGGCGGAGGGAATGCCTGCAAGCGTGAGCATTTCGACGGCTCTTGCCCTCGCATCTTTTTTGGAAAGCCCCTGATGAAGCCGCAGCGTCTCAATCATCTGCGTGGAGATTCTCAGGAAGGGGTTAAGGCTTGTCATTGGGTCCTGGAAGATCATCGAGATTTTGCTTCCCCGGATAGCCCTGATCTGTTTGCTGTCCATTTTGAGAATGTCCTCTCCGTGAAAGAGAACCTCCCCCCCCACAATTTTTCCCGGCGGGGACTGGACAAGATTCATTATTGAAAGATTTGTGACGGATTTGCCGGAGCCGGATTCGCCTACTATCCCCAGAACCTCGCCCTTCCTCAATGAAAAGGAAACGCCGTCTACTGCCTTGACCACTCCCTCGTCGGTGAAAAAATGGGTACGCAGGTCTTTTACTTCAAGGACTGTTTCGCTTTGTTCAGTTTCCATACGCTATGTCCTGTTCTTGCTTTGGGGATCAAAAGAATCCCGCAGACCGTCGCCCAAAAAGTTCATGGCGAAAAGAAAGAGCGTCATCATCACGGCAGGCACAATGAGAAGCCAGGGATAAAGTTCCATACCCCTTACGCCTTCGTCAATAAGAGAGCCCCACGACGACATCGGAGCCGAAACTCCCAGACCCAAGAAGGACAGGAAACTTTCGGACATTATAAAACTGGGAAACGACAGCGATGAATAGACTATGATGATCCCAAGTGTGTTGGGAAGCAGGTGTCTTGCGATTATCCTTGGAGTGCCGGCTCCTATGGATTTGGCGGCTTCTATAAATTCGGAATTTTTAAGACTGATGATCTGGCCCCGTACAACGCGGGAAATTGTAAGCCAGGACACCATTGCAATGGCTATAAATAGAAGGTACACACTGCGCCCGCCGAACAGAGCCATGAGGACTATTACCACCATCATGTAGGGCAGGCCGTATATGATGTCAACAATTCTCATCATCAGATTATCCAGCTTGCCTCCGACATACCCGGCAATCGCCCCGTAAAAAACACCTATGAGCAAGGCTGTAATTGTTCCGACAATGCCTATCCCGAGGGAAATCCTGCCTCCGTGGATAGTGCGGGAGAGCAGATCCCTTCCCAGAACATCGGTTCCAAAAATATAGACACGCTGGTGTATAGGGTCTGTTTCTATCTCGGAGCGCATGGCGGTAAGTTCAGCCTGTTCAGCCGCCGTGTATTGACTGCGGCCTTCGCTTGCCATGACCTTCGCCAAATACGTTTCCCTTGTGCGGAGCATGACAACGCCCGCTTTTTCAAAAGAAGGGGGCAGGTATATATGGCGTATTTCCTGCCTCTCATAAGGATAGAACGGCAGAATTGGAGCGAGAAGGGAAATGATAAAATAGATCAGGACAATACCAAGCCCCGCCAGAGCCATTTTGTTTTTTACAAGCCGTTTCCACGCATCCCTGTAAAGCGAAACCGGCCTGACGTTCTGGCTGAACTCGTTTAACGCTTCATCAACTTTTTTGCGAGTGAATGCCATTGTCCCCGCCTATTTATATGATATACGGGGATCCAGGAACCCGTAAATAATATCCACAATAAAGTTCAACGCTATTAATATTAATGAGTAGACGATCACGTCTCCCATGATCATTGTGTAATCCCTGTTTGTAGCCGCACGGATAAAGTGTATGCCCAGCCCCGGCACGGCAAATATTTTCTCTACCACCACGGAACCTGTTATAAGACCTGCCATTGCCGGCCCCAGATAACTTACAACGGGAAGGCAGGCTCCTTTGAGGGCGTGTTTAAAAATAATGACAGGCATGGAAAGCCCCTTTGCCCGCGCCGTGCGGATATAATCAGAGCGCAGGGTCTCCAACATGCTTGCCCTTGTAAGGCGGGCTATATAGGCGAATTGTGCCAGCGAAAGGGTGATTGCCGGCATAATCAGCGTTTTAAGGCCGTTGCGCCCGTCGATCCAGCCCGAAGTGGGAAGCCACTTCAGCGTTACGGCAAAAATAAGCATAAGCACAGGCCCGATAACAAAGGTCGGGACCGAAATGCCCGTAACAGCCACCGACATAAAGGTGTAGTCCACGGCGGAGTTCTGCTTTATAGCCGAGACAATTCCCGCCGTTACCCCCAGAAAGACAGCAATAGCGAGGGCGACCAGACCCAGAACAATTGAGACCGGAAGGCTCATCGCTATCAGTTCGTTTACAGTGTAGTCTTTATTTTTGAAAGAAGGGCCAAGGTCCCCCCGAAGAACGTCCCCAAGATAACGTAAATACTGTTTTGCAAGAGGTTCGTCCATGTGGTACTTCGCCATCAAATTGGCAAGTACCCCAGGGGGAACGGCCTTCTCCCTTGAGAAAGGCCCCCCCGGAGCGGCTCGTATGATAAAAAACCCCAGAGTTATAATTACAAAAACCGTAGGAATAATACTCAAGGCTCTTCTAAATACGAACCGTCCCATAAGAACCTCCTGCTATCTGCGCCTTAAACCAACGTAAGGGTGGGTGTCCATCGGATTCGGATACCAGCCGTCCCACTTGGTCAGGTCGATCATGTTCTGCGACACATAGTGGTAAATGGGGATCATGGCTTGATCGCGGGTTATGGAAATATCTTCCGCCTGACGCATAATCCTCATGCGGTCGGCTCCGTCCGGCATGGACGCGGCCTGTAATATTAACCTGTCGTATTCGGCGTCGCTGTACTTGCCGTCGTTATTGCCCGTGTTGCTGATTAAGAGCTCAAGGAAGTTCTGGGGATCCATGTAGTCGGCGAGCCAGCCGGCGCGCGCAATCTGCATGGAAGGCGTATCGCGGTAATCCAAATATGAAGCCCATTCCATGTTTGCCAGTCTTGTTTGGATGCCGAGGTTGTTTCTCCATGCCTGTTGGAGATACTCGCTGATTATCCTGTGTCCCTCAACCCCTGAATTGTACACAATCTCAAAAGTGGGAAGCCCCTGTCCGTCAGGGTATCCGGCTTCCGCAAGGAGACGCTTTGCTTCGGTAACATTGAAACCGTTGCCAGCGGCAGGCTCGTAACCGGTCATTGGCGGTACAAGTGCCGTAGAGGGAATCTGCCCTCCCCTTAATATGCTGTCAACCAGTTCCTGGCGGTTAATAGCCATAGAAAGAGCCCTGCGAACCCGCGCATCCCTAAGCGGTGCGTGATCCGCACAGTTTATAATGAAGTAGTAAGTGCCCAACTGAGCGGACGACTGGTAATCATTACGCAGTTTAATCTCGTCAATTCTGGAAAGGGGTATGCCCGTGCTCCAGTCCGCTTCGCCGTTTATGTAAGCCTGATACATGGTGTTGTCATCCTCGGTAGCGTCGAAGGTAATCTTGGTGATATGCACATTGGCGCTGTTCCAATACTTTTCGTTGGGGACTACAACAATACGGCTGTTGGGGATATGTTCCTGCAAGACAAATGGGCCGTTGCCGACAAAGTTCCCCGGCCTTGTCCATGCGTTTCCGAGCCTCTGGATAACGTGCATTGGCAGTGGGTTAAAAGCGTAGTGAGCAAACATGTCCAGGGCGTATGCCGCCGGTCCCAGCATTGTAACCTCGAAAGTTCTGGCATCTACAGCCCTGATTGCAACATCCTCCGGTCTGCCTGCTCCTGAGTTGTATTCATCCGCGCCCTTGACTACCATGCCAATCAAATAGGCATATTCGGACGCGGTTGTGGGATTCAGGTGATGAAGCCAGGAATCCACAAATGTCTGGGCGGTTATGGCTGTACCGTCGCTCCAGGTGATCCCCTGGCGGAGCCTGAATGTGATAACCGTGTTGTCGTTGCTGAATGTCCAGCTTTCGGCAACGCCGGGAACCGCTTTTGAAGTCTGCGGATTATACCCAACAAGGCCCTCAAAGAGCGCAAGGTTGATTCTGTGCTCGGGTACGCCGGTAACCTGGCTGGGATCAAGAGACTGAGGTTCAGTCCCGTTCATTATTACCAATTCCATTTCAGTAGCGGCGCTTTTGCCTCCACAGGAAACAAAAAGTACAGTTACCGCAAGCAGCAGGCACGAAAAAATCGCAATTCCTCTCTTCATTAGTTTACCTCCAAAATATGAAAAATGTTTTACATATTTTATCATTTTGTAATATTATGTTCAAGGGTATTTGGTTATTTTTTAAAAGGGGAAATTCGGCCTATTGTAAATGTTCGGATTTTGTGTTTTAATAAGCAGGGCCGTGAGAAGGAGTCAATAATATGCTTGGAAAACACAAGGGAAAGCGTTTTGTATTAAAAATTTTTCTATTATTGCTGGTTTTTTGCCTTATGACGGCATGTGCAAGGTCAAATTTAAGGGATACGGAGGCTTCCCGAAATGCGGGGGAGGCAAGCCTTATGAGATTTTCAGGAAACAGCAGCGGGAACAGGCCCCTTCCCGGTTCGCCCTACGGTTACGAAATATGGTCTGCGGGCGGGAGCAACAACAGCCTTACATGGTACGGGCCGGACGAGCGCGGAGGGGCGGCTTTTAGGGCCGAGTGGAACAATCCCAACGATTTTTTGGGCCGGGTAGGGTATTTTTGGAACGAGGGAAGGCCCTACACCTATTATAAAAACGTTTACTGTGATTTTGTATTTACCAGATCGGCTAACGGGACTGCGGGCTCTTATTCATATATAGGAATCTACGGCTGGTCCAGAAACCCGATGATTGAGTGGTATATTATTGACGACTGGTTTGGGAATGGAATAATAGGGCCCTCTACAATGGGGGGCGGTGCGGTAAAAAAGGGCGAGTTTACCGTGGATGACGCGGTGTACTTCATCTATCAGGCGACAAGGCCAGCCGGTTCCGGTAATATAGAAGGCAGTAATGTCTCATTCCTCCAGTTCTTCAGCATACGCCAGACTCGCCGTCAAAGCGGGACAATTTCCATTACGGAGCATTTTAAGGAATGGGAAAGATTGGGCATGACGCTTGGTACAAATGTATACGAAGCGAAGTTCCTTGTTGAAGCCGGCGGAGGCACAGGGTGGTTTGACGCGGCGTATATCACATTTTATCAGGAAGATGATTAACTTAACCCATTGACAGAAACCCCCATTTTTGCTATAAAAAACTGAACAAGGGCGTTCATTGGATGGTGCGGTGGCAGTAGCCGGAGAAAACGGCAGACGGCTTTTTCAGTATCATGTGATGTGCGCCTTTTTTGTGCCACAGGGGGAGTGAGTGAAGAGGGTCTATGTAAACGAAAAGTGGTGTCTGGGCTGTCATTTGTGCGAGTATTACTGCGCCTTTGCCGGAACCAACGAAAAAGACATGGCGAGGGCTCTGAAAGACATAAAGATCAGACCCAAGATTAAGATAGAAGAAAAAGACGGCGTAAGTTTCGCCGTTTCCTGCCGTCACTGCAAGGAGCCGTTGTGCGTCAAGGGCTGTATCACCGGCGCTCTTACAATTGCGGACGGCGTAATAACCATCAACCATGATAAATGCGTAAGCTGTTACACCTGCATCCTTAGCTGTCCCTACGGCGCGGTCTCCTCTTCCGACGACGGAGCGGTGCAAAAGTGCGAGTTGTGCGTCAAGACCAGCGAGGGTACTCCCGCCTGCGTCAGAGGCTGTCCGAACGGCGCGATTGTTTTTGAGGAAAGGGGTTGAGCGGTTATGTGTACAAAATACGTTATCATTGGCAATTCGGCGGCGGGCATTGGCGCGGTGGAGGGAATTCGGCAGATCGACAAAGAGGGCGAAATCACCATTATCACGAACGAAGCCCATCATACATATTCGCGCCCCCTCATCTCCTACCTTCTGCTCGGCAAAGTTGACGAAGAAAAAATGAAGTACCGCGACAGCGGTTTTTATACTGATAATAACTGCAAACTGCTGGCGAATGTTACGGTAACGGGAATTGACGCGAAGGCGAAACAAGCCGTTCTTTCAGATAACAGCCGTGTCCCCTACGACAAACTCCTTGTCGCCGCGGGTTCCTCGGCG
>JGI24698J34947_10001549_pt1 | contig 12170 bp, 16 predicted proteins | sample TergutMp193P3_FD_34947 | JGI IMG/M metagenome (IMG submission 34947)
TAACAGGACTGTTTAAGCCACTCTCTTATATTATATAAGTATATCGGACATAAAAACCGCTGTCAACGGCTTTCCGATAAAATTTTATTATTTTTTTAAACTTTTTTACTGAAACACTATACAAATATATAGTTTTTATTCAAAATAGACCCAAACGGCTAAAGATTAAGCCTTATTGCGCCGATAAGTATCAATGCAATATTTAACGGACAAACAAACAGCCAGCCTTCTAGAAATTAATAATACAGCATTAAACGAGCTTGTCAACTCCCAAAATATACCGTATTCTAAAATTAAAACAGAAAGCGGAGTAGAGGTAAAATTCATCCCGTATAAAATCGATAACTGGCTTAAGAGAGGGGCAAGACTAACAATAATGGATAATAAAAGATATATTGAAAGATTAAAAAAACGCATAGAAAAAAAGTATCCTGAACAGCTGAAAAAATTAAAAGAGTTTAGCAAAAAATTCTCCGACCCTTATGAACCGAAAGGCTATTATCTGGTAAAAATAGACAATAAAAAATTAGGATATGTCTATTATGTCCGGTACATTAAAGACGGCAAATTAATCCCCTCTAGATGGTGCACTCATACAAACGATGAAAAAGCAGCTGAGAATTTCGCAGTAGAAAATAGAAATAAAATATTGGACGAGTATTACAACCGCAAAACAATAAAAAAACCGACAATAGAATTATTTGCAGTTATGAAAACGTTTTATGCGGAAAATTCCCCCTATCTAAAAATTTCCATACAAAGAGGCAGAACACTGGGGGAAGACACTAGAAAAACTTATCAAGGATTTATGGTGCACCACTGGATACCCTATCTTAGAAAAAACAGAATAAAGACATTTGACGAAATAAATACTTATTTTTTAGCAAAATTTCAAAATTATTTATTAAGCAAAAACATAAAAGCACAAACTATAAACCATTACATCAGCTACATAAGCCAGATTTTCGCGCATTTGCTTACAGAAGGCAATGTAAAAACAAATCCATGCAAAGAGCTTCCGCCGATAAAAATAACGGAAGAAAAAGAAACAGGCTGTTACGAAATCACAAAAATAAAAGGCATTTTTAACAAAAGATGGAAAAACGAAAAATTATACCTATTATGCCTGTTAATCTATACAACCAACATGAGAAACAGCGAGATAGAAAAAATCCAAGTCAAGGATATTATTTTAATGGATAAATACCATTTTATTAACATTCCGAAAAGCAAATCAAAAAACGGAATTAGAATAGTTCCGCTTCACGATTTTGCCTATCGAAAATTAAGCAGGTTTATCCGCAAAAATAACCTTAACGAAAACAATTACATATTCACAAAAAACGGCAATAAATTAGGAAGCCGCGTTTATTTTCGGGCATATACAGAATTGGCAAAATTTACAGGATATACTGCTGAAAAACTAAAAGAGGAAAATATAACTTTTTATTCAGGAAGGCATTTTTGGAAAACTTTAATGAACAGCGAAGAATTAGGAGACATTGAGGAATACTTAATGGGGCATAAAATATCAAGCGATGTTGCAAAAAGGTACAACCATAAAGACAAACAAGGAAAGAAAAAACTATACGAAAAAATAGATAAACTGTTTAAAATACTAGACAAACAAATTTTCAACTGATTTGCGATACTCCGCATTTATCTAATTTAACGTTTATAGTTTTATCGGCGGCATCAATAAGCGCGTCTAAATGCGTTGTCATAATTATCTGTATGCCTAATTTAAGGCTTAACTCTTTTAAAAGCGTTCCTGCCCTTTCCTGCAAATTGCGGCTTAAAAATCTAAAAGGCTCGTCTAAAATAATAACCTTGTCAATTCCCCTGCTTAAAGTCCAACAGGCAAGCCGAAGCGCAAACGTACATACGTCAACAACTCCGCCTCCGCTGGCTATCATAGGGTCAACCGTATACCCCGACTGCCTGCTGATAAACACAAGCTCCGCAGTAGTTTTATCATATGCTATATTAAAACGTATCTCAAATAAATACTTATCGGGAAATATTGCGTCCAGCGCTAACTGCACAATATCCTCGACATGGATTTTTAACTGTTCCTGCGTCTCCTGCGCGACTTTCTGCAAAAATGCCTGAGCCTTTTCAATATGCTGTAATTTTTTTGCACACTGCTTGCTTTGCAATGCCGCAGTATCAAGCGATTTGCTTACCTGTTTTTTCGCGCCCGTTGCCTGCGCTATCAATTCGTTATAATTTCTCATATGATTAAATCACTCCTCATATTCATATATTCAAGCCAATCATTTTCATTAACAAGCCAATGAAAAATGCCATGCAAATTTTTATAACACCATAAACCCGTTTTTTCAACCATAAAAAATATAGCTATTTTTGCCCTTAATCTCATGCTTTTAAGCCTCCATCGCATTTCTATATCTTGCTGTTGCCTTGTCTAACGCCTTCAAAGTTTTAACAACTCCAAATTCTTCAGTAACCGTTGCCCTTAAACCGATCCGCATTGTTTCATAATTGCCTAAATTAAAAACCCGTTCAAAATAAGCCTCATTGATGTTTTCTTCTATGCCTGTTTTTTTTTTCTGCTGTCATTATTCCTCCCTCTGTAATAAAAACCAACCCGCTATGCCTAAAGCCAACGGAACTATTGCCCATATGCTCATTTAATCCCCTTCTTCCAACGTATCCCAATCATAGAGATTTTCGAGTTCCTCTTCCAACTCCGCTTTCTTCTTTTCCTGCTTTTCGATTTTCTCTTTCAACTCTGCTAATTTTTCTTTAGCAATTTTTACAGAGCCGTCGCCGTAACGCTCTTTCCATTTTTCCTCAATGCTGTCAATAACGCCCTGAGCCTTTGCGGATTTGACTTCCGCTTCCTGTATGAGTTTTTTAATCCTCTTGACATCGACTTCATTTGCCATTTTATTTTTCCCCCTGTTTACTCAATTCATTTATTTCATTTGCAAGCGCGTTTCTATAATCCATTAAAAAATCAATAGATAGTTCTTTAGTCAGTTTTCCTTCTTCTCTGCATTGTGCAGAAACTGAAAGCGTTTCCGATTGAAGCACAATTAATCTTTCAACTTCTTTTAACTCATCGCTTAATAATTTTTTCAGTACGTTTTTTATCCGTACCGCCGCTATCCGTTTCTTTGCCATTTTACCACTCCTCCAATATTTTCTTTTTATCGACATTTCTAAAAAAGCCAGCAGTTCGCCTACTTCATTAAAATGCTTTAGTGTAACGAACTTTGCAAACAACGCCCTATCGGTTGCTTTGCTGTTTTCCCATGTAATTTTATCATTACAGCCTAAATCATTTTCAAGCCTAACCGCGCATTCAATTTCGTTCATTTCTCGTATTGATTCCGCTAACGTATTATGCCCTAATACAGACTTCAGCCCTATGCAAAAATCTTTCCAGAAAAGCCATGTAAATATATTCAGCAAAATAATCCTAATCTGTTTCATGTCGCCTCCATCAATTCAAGAATAGTGCTTTTTATTTCTGCGTCGATTCTATTATTTTTCAATAAGTTGTGAACATTCTCTACAAAATCGAACGTTACCTGCTCATTTTCTTTTATCCGTTCAATAAACGCCTCTATACGGCTATTCCTTATCTCTTCTTTTTCAAGGTACTCGTCCGTTACCAATTTCTCATCGTCCGGTATGGGCAATGTTGTATACGTCAATTCGCCGTTCACAAACTCGGCATAAAATACGGCAGGTTCATAATCTATCATATCAGCCGCCTGCCTCAATAAACAGCCGGGATTTAATAATTTCTTTTTGCCTTTAGCATACACAAACTGCCTGTGGTAATCTCCAGTAAAAATATATTTTGCATTTTCAAATTGCGCAAAAAGTTCAGAAGGCTTTACAATTTTATCGCTCGGCGGTATTTTTTCATTTTCGGGAAAACAGAGTATATGCTTAAATATTATTTGCGAATCTTCATCGGCTTCCCCAAAATCATGCGCTGAATGTGAGTACCCCATCTCAGCAAAAGCCTCGCAGTCGTTTAAGTGCATTACATTTTTGCTATTTAATAAAATATTAAACGCAGACCGATGAATATTATCTAGGTTATGCTGAGGAAGGTCATGGTTTCCTGCAAGGATATATAATTTGCAGTCCGTTTCTTCCAGCACCAGCGCCAATTCCTGCACAAGCCCTATTACTTCATTTGTAGTTTCGTTTGTGCTATGAAAAATATCGCCTATGACAATTACGTCCGCTTCATATTCCCCTGCATAAGTTGCGATATGCATTAATGCGTTTCTTTGCGTCTCCAACCAATTATCGTCTAGCCTGCATCGCGGTCTCTGCGACCGTAAATGCCAATCGGCAGTAATAATAAATCCGCTCATTCTATACCGCCTGTCATTGTTCTTGTATCTGCACTGCAAACAATTTTATCCCGTGCCTCTTTGCTCTGCTTTTCCGCTAACACAAGAACCCTATAAAACATTCCGCAGATGAAAATAATAAATCCCATTATAAATAATGTCATTCTATCACTCCTTCATTAACGCGCCGCAAGTAGGGCATACATCGGGAAGTTCTTTTATCAAATCCGCCTTTTTTATGTCTGCGGAATCTCTACCGGCTTTTTCATTTTCATAAATCAAAATCTGCTCATTTAATTCTCTAAATAAAGCATAATCGGGCTGTATCGCTTCAATTTCTTTTATAAGTTCGAGCGCCTGTTTTTTGTCAAAACCCATATCAGCTAATTTTTTATCTTCTTCATAATCGGAAACTTCTTTTAAAAGAATATTCTGCTCATGCAAAGCGTCCTTAATATCTGCCTCTGTATTTTCGATTTGATTTATAATTTCTTTGCCCGTTTTTACCATGTCAAATATTTTTCTGTCGCAGTTGACCTCTCTGTATTTTTCTATGCTTTTTTCAAGTTCGTTCAAACCGTCATAATCTATTTTTAACGCTTCGATTTTCTCAATAAGCGCATTGGCTCTTTTAATATCGGGGTAATTCTCTAAAAACTTTTTTTGATTTAAGTAGTCTATTACTTCGCAGTCAATAACCTGCCATTCATCATCGTACGCATTTACCCTTTTTTCGACATTTATTAATTTCTCCGCTAATTCCTGCGCCCTATCTATCCAATTAAAACCCTCTAACTGCTTTTCAAGACGGGTTTTTTCATTCTCTGCTTCTTTTATCTTTTTTTCCGTATCGCGCCTTGCGCTTTTCGCATTGCCCAGCACAATATCAATAATATCCAGCCGCACAATTTTATTAAAATATTTTGCAACATCGGAAGCGGAAGCAGACAATAAAAACGGCGCGTCATGCTGCTGTTGTATGTTCACATCAGACAATTTAAAAAACTTTTGAATGTCTTCGGGAACGTCTTTATTTACCGCCTTAAATACTTTTTCCCCTTTTGCTTTATTCGGCTCCCATAAGGCATACTCGTTATCGTCTGCCGTTCTTATTCTGTCAACAATTCCACTTTCAGTTACTACCCGAACCGCCATTGTATCGGCAATTTTATTTTTTGCGTCCCTTGCCCAGTGGGATACAATATCATCAGTCCCTAACGGGCGGTTATTGACAGCCCACAAAATAGCCCTTAATACCGCCGATTTGCCCTGATCGCTTGAACCGACCAAGACATTAACGCCGTTTTCAAATTGGATATTTGTATCTTTGTGAGATTGAAAATTTTTAATCCTTAATTCTCTGAACATTAAAAAATACCCCTTTTTAAAACCGTTTCGTTAATTCGCTCAACCGTTATTTGATACGTTTTATATTTGCCCGACAATTTAGCGTAATCAGAAAAACGGCGCTTAAACGCAGCTATTGCATTCACAAACAATTTATGCATCTCTTCCTCAGTGCATTTAACTGTATACGTCGTTTTCATAATTTCTCCACGCTCCTCACTTTTTATTATAGACATTTATTTACAGCTTTTTATTTTCCGCTGATATTGGTAAATTTATCACAATGATAAATTTACCGCCGCCCACCCTTTCCAAACCCCCTCCGCCTCTGCGCCCCGCGAGGCGGTTTTTCCGCTCTCCCTTCCGCATCAAGATTATCCGGCACATCTAATTCATTCGCCCAGACAGACTGCAACACAGGCTGCCCGATATGATAATTGCATGAACAGGCAACGTCCCTATTCTCATAGTACCCGTCGCGCACTTTTAAAAGGCGCAATAATAAAATCCCAAGTTCCCTATCTTTTTTATCCGCCATTATGCCGACTGCGCAGGTAACTTCATTTAATTTCCTACTGTCTTCCGCAATAGCGTCCCTGCCGAAATGCTTATCCCAAGACGCTCTATTCGTCTGCGATGCCGTTATTAACAGCAAATTTTGATCAAGCGCTAAATCGCGCAAATCTTTCCAAATAATTCCTAACGCCTCTCTTTCTGTATTAACTCTTTTTACAGTCGTCATCTTATCCGCATAATCTAAAATAATAACGTCAGGCACAAATTTATTTTGATATTTTAATTCGGACATCAGCGCTTTCAAATCATTAATATTTATGCCTGCCCTACACACAATTTTCAATCTGCCGTGAGGGTGTTTTCCCATCGCCTTTATTTTTAATTCATTTACATCTTCCGGTTTTAATTTTTCAACATTTAATTTTTTATGAACTATTTTATATTTATTTTCATCGTCTCGAACGAACTTCGCAATAGTTACTTCTTCCCCGTACAATGTCCGCCTATAATACAACTGTTGAAACCTTTTTAAAATTGACTGCTCCTGCATTTCAAGAGATAAAAATAAAACATTCAGCCCCTGCTCCCTGCACTGCTTCGCGCTCCACATAAGCCACCATGATTTGCCGACCCCTGTAGGAGACGCAAAACTGAAAAAATCCCCCCTAAAAAGAGGACCGACAAGCTGACCGACATTATCTTTAAACTGTATGATTAAATTCCTATTTTTTCTCAGCGCTTCCATCTGCTTATCTATGTCGTCTTCAAACGTAATTATATTTGATTTTTGCACTTCGGGAATTATCATTTTTTCGTAAACTTGCATTGCGCCTTCCTCATCATCGTTATCTAGCGCAAGGTTTATTTCGTCTACCGTTATCCGCAATGCCGCCGCTTTTATAAACAATTCCGCATCATCAATTATGTACTGCGATTCATATTTGTCTAATAATTCGTCAACGCTCTCAGCGGAAACTATCAGCGTCTTTTTTAGCGACTGGTACGCCGTTTCATCAACAAATTGTTTTTTATGTTTTTCCATGTAAGATATTATTAATTTTTTCGGCGGTCTAGAGTATTTTTTAAAATACGCCTGTATATATGCGGTCAGCGTTCTATAATCAGGATTTTCAAAATACTGCGGTTTAAACGCCTTGTGAAACAGAGCGCAAAATTTCTCAGACAAAATAAAAGCGCATAAAAAATTCATCTCGCGCAAAGCCGCGTTTTTTAATTCTTTGATTTTTGCCATTACGCTACTACCGCCCCTCATAATTGTTGTAGGTCATATTTTTATTTATCTTTAATAATTTTCATCGCCTGTTTAACTGAATTAGAACCTAATAAAAAAATATCAGGGTACAATTCGCCGCGATAATCCGCCTGTTTTTGAACCTCTTCTAAAATAAAACTAAAATAGCTGGCAATGCTGTACGATGTTTTATTTGCATTTTTTAATTTATAGTATTCTTTAACAAGCTCCGTTATATTCTGCCAATATTTTTTATTGTTTGCCCCCGTTGAATTAACATAACCTGCAATATATTTTTTTCCGTAACCGTTCAAATCATCAATCATATAATTTGACAATCCGCAATTTTCCATTATTTTAAACGCCTCTCCCATTTCTGTCGTTTCGGGAACAAAATAATGCAGTAAAAAATAAGCAATATGATCGCCCGTTTTATAAAAACTTTTCATAAAAAATTCATCTATTTTTACCGGCCAATTTTCTTTTAGCATTTGCGCACAATCCATGCCCTGCCCGCAAGCGTCTAAATAATTATACGCGCACCGCAAAACAAACGCCCGTATTTTTTTAATATTCCCTGCGCATGATTTTAATTTTTTCACTGCCTCTTTAGTTCTTTTATTTTCTAAAATAGTTTCTTTAAGCGACCCGAATAAATTAGGCTCCCTTAAAAATACGCCGTCATAAATTGCCTGAATATGTTTGCAAGCCCTATCAATTATTTTTGATGCTTTTAAATAGCCGTCAGCGCCTAAATGTGAAAATAGGCTGATACCGTTCAATGCTATATTTTTCTCACCCGCCATTTCGCAAACATCTTTAACGAGATCAAGATGCCAGTCTTTATTTTTCGCTTTATTTTCAATTTGCAGTAACGGCTTCACACTTTTTATTATAGGGCTGTTTCCGCTTTGGCATTTCAACTCAGGCTTACCCCAGTAATCGCACTGCTTATTATAAAAAACAGGATCAGCTAATTGATGTATCACTGATAAATGCATTCCGGCATATATCCCCCTTCGTTTTTCATTTTTGAACATTATCTGTATTTTAGTTCCGTCTGTACAGGTAATTAATCTTGTCAGCGATAAAACATTATACCTAAAATCACATCGGGCAACGTTAAAATGTTTCGCCCAATAATTAGCATTAATATAAAATAACTGATTGACAGTATTATCTTCATCAAACTTTTCCAGTTTATCCGCCAACCAGTTAATTATAAATAAATTAAGTATTGCTATTTGCAGGGCATTCAATTTTAGTGATACGGCTGCATAAACTGAAACCAGCGGAAAATTTCCCGTTACATATTTATTTTTCCCCCCCCCCCCCCTCAAAAAAAAGGACATACGCGGCGGCGTGAACTTGGGAGGGTTCTAATCGCCCCAAAAAGAGCGAACCGCCGCCGCGTATATCCATGCACTAATTATTATAGATTTTTATTTATGCTTAATATTTATTATTTAAATTAACGGGAATGTATTGATCTTTAAAACTTATAGCTGAATTTAGAAAATGAGTTCGTAAGAACTCATATATTTATTTATAAATATTTTATTATATATTATTTATTATATAAGAGGGGTAAAATCTTATCTATTTTTAAGGCAAAATAGATAAGATTTTACCCATTTTTCAATAAGTAATAGTATAAATTTATGACGTTTTTAACTGTTTTTTATTGACAAAATGATTTTTACGCGGTTTAATCATTGTAAATGAGGAGTTTTTATGAAACAGGCTGTTTTTAGTTTTTTTATTATGCTCTTTTCCGCTGCGCTGTACGGACAGGCTCCGAACGCCGAATATGCGCTTGCCCTTGACTTTTCTGCGGAGCAGACAAATTTGCCATATCCCAGCCATGCCGCCGCTTATTTAATTAACGCAAGCGGAATTGATCTTGTTTTTTCCGCAGGAAGCTGGGGAGGCGGCTGGACAGGGCAGGTCAATTTATACGGCGCTGACGGGTATGCGTCCATAAATGAAGCATCAACGGAAAATAAAGAGACTTTTACCTTGCACCCTAACGAAAGAGTAAAAATATTTTCAAACGCGTTTTCTTTAGAGAGCAGGGCACTATACCCTTATTCATATTTGCAGGGCGTTGTTTACGCAAACGGACAGCGAAAAACAATAATAGCATTTTTAACTCCGCGCAATTAATGCCTGCCCCCTATAATACATATAGGGATATGGACTACTTAAAATTATTTAAAGAATACGGAGTTCCTGTTGATCTTTCAAGAATAAAATCAAACTGGATTAACGTTCCCTGCCCCTACTGCGGAGGAACTTCAAATCATCTCGGTTTTAATACCGTTGATGATTTTTGCACTTGTTTTAAATGCGGAGGGCACAACCTGCGGACAACCCTGATAAAATTATTAAACATTCCTGCCAGTGCGCTGGAGCAAATTTTAGAGCCGTTTCAAATAAAAAATAAAGTATTGTTAAAATTAAATGAAAAAGAAAAGTTAAATAAAGATAAAATAGAACTGCCTAATTTTCCGCTGTCTAAAATCGAAAAAAATTATTTAATTGAAAGGCATTTTAACCCGAATGAGCTGATTGAAAAATATAACATACAGGGCGGAGGCTGGGTAGGGGAGTGGAAAAACAGGATAATAATCCCAATTTACTTAGGCGGCAAATTAGTTTCATGGACTAGCAGGACGGTAATTAAAGGCAGGGAGCCGCGCTATAAAAATCTCGAAAATCGCCTGTCGATTATAGACCCTAAAAAAATATTTTTTAATCTCGATAATTGTTACGGGAAATCCGCCGCTTTGCTAGAGGGACCATTTGACGTTCTGCGTTTCGGCGATAACGGCATTTGCGGTTTCGGCATAACGCTTGCTAAAACGCAGGTTTTATATTTGTCTGAAAGGTTTAAAAAAATATACATTATTTTTGACAATCAAAGAATTGCGCAAAGAAAAGCGAAAGAATACGGAATGACGTTGCAGGGGCATGGGCTAGAAGTTTTTATTGTGGATATTTCTGATTATAACGCAAAAGACATAGGCGAACTCAGCCCGTATAAAACAGAAAAATTAAAACAGGAATTAAATATTTAATGCCGCGTTTATGTCTCTTGCGCCGATCTGTCTTTTTTAGCTTTTTATTATATTCATCGTACCATTTTAGAAATGGACGGTATAGCTTTTTTTCTGCCTGCTTGCGAGCTTCTACAGCTTTCTTTTTATCGCTAAATCTGCCGAGATTATATGCTTTTTTCATAAACGTTATTTTTGCGCACCATTGTTTTCTTGCCTTATCCCAAAATACGCCTTTTACTCCGCTTTTATTATTTTTGTTCGGTTTTTTTGATTTTATTCGTTCAACGCAAGTCCCTTTTATATTAGTTGCCCCGATAAATTTCTTTTTATTTGCATAGTATTTATTGCGCAAACAGCCGCAGGACTGCCGCCCCTTATGAACAGAATAAACAACATTATCATAAGGGTAACTGATATATTTGCCGCAATCGCAAAGGAACAGCCAAGTAGGGCATCTTTGCCTTTTGCGCTTGCCTTTCAATAGTTTAACCGCAGTTAGTTTGCCGAACTTTTTTCCGGTTATGTCTTTTCGTTTCCCTGTCATGGTTTATTTTACCGCGCTTCTTTCATAGTCAGTGCGCATAGGTTCGACACATGATTTGAAAAACAGATGTTTCGCCTCTTTAAGGCTGTGCGCTATTGCCTGATAAAATTTTTGCGTTGTTTTTCCGTCAGGAAATTCATAAGACAGCCGCCAACCGGTAACGTGGGGAATATTCACTTTTTCTCCGCCGATAACGGACGTTCCTTTTTTGGTTTCTTCGACAATTATGTTTTCTTTGCGAATAACCAGATGCGGTCTGCCGCCTTTTTTGCCGTTCTCGGCGGAACTTGCCGCTTTTTTCTCGCTTGTTCCGCGTCCTGCCTGCGCCGCCTTCCAGCTGTTTATTTCAGAGGCTTCAATTTCTTTTCCGCAATGAGGGCACATAAATTTTTCTTTTTTCATTTTTAAGCTCCTATTGCCGACCATACATCGGCAAATTTTGTGTCATAGCTTATTGGTTTGCCGATAAGTTTTTCGATTAGCTTAGTGCCTTCATCTGCAGCCTTATACATCGCATCGTTGTACGCCGTTGTGGTCTTATATTCGCCGATTTCAAATCCGCCATTTTTGTTTGCATAAGCGTAAACTTTGCTGCTGCCCAGTGCTGGTGCATTAAAATAAATCCTTTGCATACCGCCTTTTTCCCATTTGCCCAACTTAATTTCCATACCGTCCCCCTTGCTGTTTATCAGCTTATATCTTAACTATATCCTATCTAGTTAGGTTTGTCAAGCATTTTTAAAAATATTTTTGCTTTTTTTGAAAGTTTTTAATGGTTCTACTATACAGCCATTAAGTAGTACGCGGATTATCGCTTTTTCTACCATTAAAAGGGGCAAAGACAGTCCGTAAAGGCTTCCCAGAGCCTTAAAATTCAATCAAAAACTAGGTTACTTTATGGGGGTATTTGTAAAACGGGGCATAAAAGGCAGTTTTATACGGCTGAGGCTGGGGAAGCGCAAATAAGCCTATGAAACAAGCAATTTTTAAATGCCTGAATTTGCGTTTAAAAACTATTTATTGACAAGCGCGTTCCGATGGGTTATATTGTCAGTATACCCTAACCACCGGAGGCAAACCCGTGAAAAAAACTGCCGTTCTTATCC
>JGI24698J34947_10001550_pt1 | contig 12166 bp, 9 predicted proteins | sample TergutMp193P3_FD_34947 | JGI IMG/M metagenome (IMG submission 34947)
ATGGACAGTGTTGGCAGCAAAGAAGGCTGGGTTGTGATTTTTGACCGTGCTTCCAAAAAAAGCTGGAGCAGAAAGCTTTATGTTAAGGAAGTTAAATTGGCCGGAAGGAAGAAGATAACATTTTTTGGGTGTTGAAAAATGCATTCCGAGTTAAGCTACATTAGAGAAAATTTATATGAGGGGAGAGGTTGTGGGTGGGAAGAAGATGGTGGTGGTGAGGTGTCAGGAAAAAATATTGAGAGAGCAATTCTTTTTTGCAAATTGAAAAGATTACTTTAAGACTGCTACTTACACAAATCTTAGAATAGACTAATTTTGTAACATATTTGAAAAATAAATTCTAATGATTTGCAATATAAATTCTATTTCTTTTAATGTATTGCTATAACCAAAAGATATTCTTAAAGTTTCTTTGCTTTCTTTTGAATTAAAACCAATTGCCTTTAGCACATGTGAAATAACATTTTTCTGAGAATCGCAAGCTGCACCAACACTAGCACAAATACCTTTTAAATCTAAAATATGAAACAAACTTTCAGAGTTGCTCTTTGGTAATGTCATACTTATTAGACCGGGTAATTTATAATTTTCATAACCATTAAATTTTGCTTCTAAAAAATTTGACGAAATTTTTGATTTAAATATTTTTTCTAATCTTAGTAACTTTCTAGTATTATTTTCCATATTTTGAATTTGCCATTCAAGAGCTGTAGCCATACCTATAATGTTTGCTACATTTTCCGTACCTGCTCGCAATCCATTTTCTTGATGACCGCCAACCAATAAAGGTTTTATTCGAATTCCTTTTTTTACATATAAAAAACCAATTCCTTTTGGACCACCAAATTTGTGAGCAGAAGCAGAAAGTAAATCTACATTTAGTTCTTTGACATCTATATGAATATGCCCAACAGCCTGTACCGCATCAGTATGAAATAAACAATTATTTCTATGAGCAATTTTTACCATTTTTTTAATATTTTGAATAGTTCCTATCTCATTGTTTGCGAATATAATAGACACTAAGCCTTTTTTTCTATTCGTTATTTCTTCTAAAATTTGCTCATCAACTATTCCCAGATTATCCACAGGTAAAAAATGAACTTTTGCTCCATTTCTTCGCAAATCTAAAGCCTTATTCAAAACTGCTTTGTGTTCTATATTTGAAATAAAAAGAGTTTTAGCTCCATTTAAAGCCAAGTTGTCACTTTCCGTTCCACCGCTTGTAAAAATAATTTCATTAGGTTCTGCATTTATAAGATTTGCTATCTTTTTTCTTGCTTGCTCAATAATTTTGCGAGCAATTAGACCAAATTTATGTGAGCTTGACGGATTGCCAAAATTATTTTTCAAATATGGCAACATCGCTTTATAGGCCATTGGTAACAATGGAGTTGTAGCTGCGTGGTCTATGTAAATCATACAACCTCTTTTGGCAAAAATTTATTCCAAAATGTAGAAAATTTTATCTGAATAATTTACATCCTTCATTCTTAAATTGTTCAATTTTATCTAAGATATCTTGAATGGAACAATCTAAATGGGTGGCAAGACAAGATATACACATAGGTTTTGCTTTTGCAGAAAATAGTTTTTTGTTAAGTGCTATCATATCTTTTGTAAGTCGAGAGAAACAAGCAAAGCATGTAGATTTGATTGACTTATTCATTTATACTCCACTTTTTATACGAAAATCAGGCAAATTTTTTCCTCTGTACTCTATATCTAAAATTCCCAATTGAGTTCTTATAATTTTACGCATTTTACAAGCTGGCCTTAAACAATATCTATTAAAATCTGCTTCTGAAATATCATGTATGTCTTTTACATTTGGAAAAAGAAGTTTTAAATACGCTGTTGCAATTCTTTTGACAGCTTCTGTATCACGAGTATCTGCCCCAATAGGAACTTCTATAATTTCGTCAACCATTGCTCTATAAGTGGAATCATCTCTTAATTCATGTAAAATTGAGCAAAAATATTCAGAATTCAACGCCCAGTCAGAAATTTTTAGATCATCATTCATTCTAGGAATTTCCCAACCCTTGATAAAACCGTGGAATCTATCTATCAACGCAGACTCATGAAATACATTTGGTAGCTGTTCAAACATATTGTCATATTCATCCATTTTATCCTTACTTATATTTCCACATAAAATTATCCCCGCTTCTGCTGTTCCGCTATATTTTCCAACAGTAAAAATCCCATTTTCCATATAGCCCTTCAAAGCAGCCCGCATTTCATCTACATCACTAAAAGAAATTGTTTGAACTTCATCAAAAACAACAAAATCATTTCCACTAACCAAACCTACTGCTCTTTTTTGCATATCATAAAACATTTTTGCTCTGCTCATGACTCCACCACTAGAAAGCCAACCAAAGCGACTAACTCTTCCAAATAAATAGCTTTTTCCAGTCCCCTTTGGCGCTAATTCAATTAAATTTAATCGTTTTTCTAAAAAAGGCAAAAGTCGCGTAAGAATTGCAAGTTTTTCACTCTCGTCTCTATAGCCGTTCGCATTGTAATCAACCGCTCCTAAAAGCAAATCTATCCATTCTGCTATATCAAATTCTCTACGAGCATCTTTAAAATAGTCTAAATCTACCGTATAGGGACAAAAAGTTTTAAAACTCAAGAGTTTAATTTTTCCTTTTCTTTTGGGACTTTCTTGTGGCGGTAAATAACCAAGTTCAATAACTCCCCAAGTTTCATGTCCTTGGGTTAGTTCACCTTTTATATCGTCCCAAATATATGGTTCAATAAGAGTTTCATTTGAATTTAATCCAAAATCAGGCAAAGCAAAAGATATTTCTCCATTGGCAATATTCACATCTACTGAAACTTTTGCCAGAAATTTTACCTTTTCATATTCATGAATAATACGACTTTTTATAGAAATCCAGTCATCTCTTTTAGGCAAATTTGTTTTTATAAAATCCGCAACATCTTTATGGTCAAATTCACCTCTTTCATTTTCGAATCTTTTGAGAAGCCAGTCTCTCATAAAAGATGGCAAAGAAAGAGCATTGAAAAAATTACTCTTTTTAAGATCTTTGTATACCACCATTTCATCAAAAATGGTCTTTAATTTCTCTATCATAGTAACTCCTTTTCTTGAGCGGTTTCACTTTTAACTTCAAATTCTATAAAACCAATTTTATTATTTCGATAAAAAATTTGAGCTTCGTATGTTCCTACGTTTAATTTATCAAAAATAAATTTGTGCCTATTTTCATCTATTTTTTCGCTTTCATATCTCTTGTTTTTCAACTCAATGAATAGTTCTGGAAAACTTTTTAAAGAAAATAAGATAATCTCAGGTTTTTTACGGAAACTAGAAATCGTAATTCTATTTTCCAATTCAAATTCTGTTTTTTCAGCTAAAGAAATTTCTATGACAGGAACAACAACTTCTTCCAAGCTCGCCCCTCCGTGAACTTCTACCATTGCTTTTCTACTACCCTTGAATCTTCCATAATCTGCCAACACCCAAAAATCATTTTCTTCAGTTGCATTTTCTGGTTTATCTGCTAATTCTTTTTTTGGACAGCATCTACCACTACGTTCACCTTTTGAACCAACATCATATTTCAATTCTTGCCCATTTATCACACAAAGTCTGCTTGCTCCGTGATCACTGGAAATTATAATTTTTTCAAATTTATGAGATTTCAATTCTATAGCAATTTCTTCTAAAACTTTTTCAATCACGTTTAATTCATCTACCAAATATCCTTTATTTCCATTATGCTTAATACGATCTAAATCTTCGATATCTTTTCTTTTACCAGTCCAACTTTCACAAAAATCTTTATTTAAACTTGTAATGCTAGGCAAATTAGCTCTTGCTATTTTTGCATTTACTTGTAGGTCATACTCGTTACATTTATTCTGAATAAATGCTAAAAACTCGACTCCAAGCGCATCTATGAAGTAGAGTTTTGCATTTTGGGGATTTATTTTATCAAAAATTTCATTTCTTGTCTTTAATTGGTTATACATTCTGCTCTTAGCATTTTGCAAAACCATTCGCAAAAATTCTTCATTAATTTTATCTTGCAATTTTTGCTTTTTATATCGTTCAAAATAATCTTTATACTCAAATTCAAAAGGTTTTAGATAATCTTCTAATGCTGGATAATTTTTTACTGTATCGCATTCTAAAATTGCTCTTCTTTCCACTAATGAAACATCTGTCAAATAATTCACTCTCTCTTTGCCTTTTATTTTGCTTTTTGCTACAAACTCTGCAATTTCAGGTTCTTTAAATTCTTTAAGCAAAGATTTTCTACTTTTGTATAATTTTTCAAAATTTACGGCATTGCAAGAATAATCTAAGATTGTATTTAAAATGTTTTTTTTGAACTTTTTGAAATCTTCTGTTTTATCTAACACAACTTGTAAATATTCGTTTTCCGAACCTTTTTGTTTTAACGCTATAAAGTTCATCCAATCGTCAAAATTATGCGAATCAAAATGTGGAAAAGAATTCTTTTTTAAATAATCTAAAAAATTAGTCCATTGTTCATCTGTTCCACAATTTTTAGAAACTTTAAAATCTTTTATTAATAATTTTATACATTCATAAGAATCTTTTAATTTTGGCAAATTAATATTTTGTTCTGTGATTAAAAAATTATATTCTTTTCCATTTTCTAATCCTTGTAACAATTTTTTAAATCCATTTATAGTATTATTTGCATAAAAATTTTTTGGAACTATTTTTATATCATTATAATGAGTTTCTATTAAATCAAAAATACGATATCTTCTATCATCAAAACGAGGATCTTCAGCGAATTGTTCTATATATTTTTTTAAGCCCTTACATAAAAACACCACTTTACCTTGAATTCCTTTTAATTTATTCATTATTTTTTCTATTTCATTATTTTCTATGAATTGTAAAAATTCAGCCAGTCCTTTTATAGCCAATTTTTCATTGCTGTTTATTATTTTTTCACAAACGTCATCTATATCTGGCAAAGCATCTTCGTTACGGCAAAAATCACTTATCTTTCTTATTGTTGCATTGTCTCCTATGTAATTAGGGTATTCTTTAATTACAGCAAAGAATGGTTCAGAACAATTTCCGTTAAAATAGGAATTCAAAATACTTTCTATATCATTCATAAAATCTCCTCTATAATTTCCTTCGTAATATGTGGATATTTTTTAATTATATTTTTAAGACATTTTTTCAATGAAACATTATCCATAGTTTCTATTTTTTCCATTGCCTTATCTTTTTCTTTGGAATTTAAAATATCTTCTCTTTCTTTTTTATATTTTTCTTCTAATTTTCTTATTTGTTCTTTTCCAGTTTCTTTATCCCAAAGCCAATTAGACTCAGTAGTCTCTTTGAAAATTTTATTAGAGTCAGATAAAACATCCTTATTAATTTCCTTTGCAGTTTGTTGTAAATTTTCATTCTCCGGTTTTTCTAAAATTTTCCTCATTCCTATTTGAGTATTTTCATTAGTTACTAACTTGGTTAGACTTTCTATGATTTCAGGTTCTTTTTTTATCATGTTACCTATTTCCATAGCTATCTTCGCAGAATTTTCTTCTTTTTGGGGATTTACGAAATCTCTAATTTTTTCTATAAATTGAGATTTTTCTGGGCAAATTTCTTCCAATGTCCAAATTGGAAATGACAATTCTTTTAATTTATTTCTGACTAAATTTGCAGCACTTTCAGTAGAATTTATATTTTTTTCTGGAATATCAAAAACTTTAGAAAACATTCCAAAGCATTCTTTTTCTTCTTCTGTTATGCAAACTATGAATTTTTCTTTATATCTATTACTTGGATTATTTTCTTCGTTTATTGCCTCCCCAATAATTTCTTTTAATTTCTCAACATTTAATGGCTCGCTTATATTACCATCAGAATATTTATAATTTCCGACAATATATTCTTTCAACAAAAAACCCAATAAAAATGCAGAGATGTTGCAAGGTATATATCCGAAATCATATAAGCATTTTCGATAAATCATCGAAATAGAAACTCTTCCATCATTTTTGAAAGCATTTTGTATTTGTTCCTCTAAGGATATTTTTACCATTGAAATTGAAGATTCACGTCCTTTTTGCCAGTAATTTTCGTTTTTCCAAGCATTCTGTAAAATTCCTTTTAATTTTTCTTCTGCTTTTGCCATTATACTCTTGGTATTTTCTAAAATTCCGCACTCAGCCGCAACTCTTAAATTATTACTATTGAGCATCGCTTCACTTGCGCTGGCAGAATCAAAAGAATAAGGATATTTTTCAATTGCAAAAGTCAAAAGAAAATTTTTTACACCTTGAGAATTAATAATTTCCCCATTCTGTTTTTCAAAAGAACATACAAACCATTCTCCATTTGCTATATCATTTTGAAAATTATTTAAAACTTCCATCGCTTTTCTTTCAAATTCTCTCGACAAGCCATTGTCTTTGCCATTATGAAATTCACTATATGTCAAATTGTCTAAATACTTTTCCATTATCTCTGGCTTCATAAAGGTATTTGCATTTATGAAAATTATGTTCTTGTAATCATAACTTTCGGTATTTTCCATTATTTTCTTTTTCAATTCTATACATTCTAATTCGTCTTTAGAAAAACTAACCATAACTGGTATTTTCCAATGCTCCGAGTATCTGTTTTTAGTTTCATTTATTTTTATTTTAAAATTTTCTATATGAATTGGTATAAATTCAAATCTAAGTTTCAACATTGGCGTTAAAGCAAGTGCATTTAAGAGATTTCCTTTTTCTATTAAATTATTTGTTTTTAAAATTCGTTTCAATTCTTCTTTTCTTTTATTAATTTCTTCAGAATTACTAGCTGTTACCATTGCAACAAATACTTCTTTTCCATTTGGCATTGGAAGTTTAGATATAACAGTGTCTTTCGATAGTTTGTTCGCAATACTTACAGCTTTATTTTCTAGTTCTGTTCCATCGAAAGCGAGGTTTATATTTTTTTCCGTTGTTTCAAAAAGCTCCGCTTGATTTTTTCTATGAATTGCCTGCATCATTAAAATAGTCTTCAAAACTCTTTTCTCTTCATCACTTAGATCATTTTCTATTCTACTAAATGTATCTAGAATAGAACGGATATCATCTGTTAAATTATTTTTTCTTTCTTCGTAAAAGAATTTCCATAATTTATCTATTGTCAAAAGAGGATCATTTGAAGATGGGCCAAATTTTTTAATAAACCACTGAAAACTTTCGTCTGAATTATTATTTTTGATAAAATCAAACATACTTCTTTGATTGCTTGCGTAGGCACTTGAAATATGTTTTAGCAAAAGAGCCGCCATTGGATGTAAAGGCATAATTTTAGAAGTTTTATCCTTCTCTATTTTTGCTAATTTTTCCACTTCATTTTTAGAATCGTGTAGGCGAGCATTTAAATCGCTTGATATTTGTTCCCATTCATTTTTCTCAGATTCTTTCTTTTCCAATGCACTGGCTATTAAATCAAATGCTATATTTTCTGGCATTTTTATTTCTCTTATTTCAAAGCGATCTAAAATTAATTTCCCATCATTGCTTTGCTCATGAAAATAATTGCCACTCTGATGCGTTACAATCGTAAAATAAAATGATTTGAAATTAGACAACTCTATCAATTTTTGGAAACCAGAAAAAGAATTATTGCGATTGTTTTTAAAATAATCACTAAATTCATCCCAAATAAGCACAAGTGCTTTAAGATTATTTTTGTCTATAATATCGATTAACCATTCAATCAAAGCATCCATATCCATCTTAAATGCTGTTATTCCCTTATCGTCCGCTAATTTGAATATTTTATCTAATAATACTTGATTTTCATTTTGGCTTTTTAACTTATTTACAATGGCATCAGTTGTCATACTATCGAACAATACTTTATATTCATTTTTTGTTAAATATGAATTTATAAGATCTTTATGTTCAGGTGCTTCTAGCCACTCTATAATTTTTTCTTGCAGAGTATATTCACCTTTATATGTTATATTTTTCTCTCTCAGAGTTTTACTAATAGTTTTTTGTACTGCCAATATCAAATGATTGTCACAGCTTATTTCGCTGGAAGCATATTTGTATGCAACGACTATTTCTTCTTTTTTATGTCCGATTAATTTATTTTTTAAGTCATTATTCAGCAATTTTTGAGAATCTGCATATTTATCAAAATATTCTTGCAATTCGAGCTCATTACATTCTAAAATTTTCTTCAACGCAAATGCGGCATGACTTTTTCCTGTACCATAAGCTCCTTCTATCCAAACTGATTTTTTAATTTTTCTTGCAAGAATCTTTTCTAATATCTGTAAAAGTTCTACAAACGTCTCATGTGGATAATATTTTTTCCAATCTAAACCAGCTTTTATTGTATGCTGATTTACGCAAGGAAAATACTGTGGGTCGATTTCAAAATATTCCGAATACGTTTTCATGTTTTGGCACTCCTATATAAATGATTTAAGAACATCGTTTGATTTTAGATTTTCTGTTAGCGAAATTTTATCTAAATCATGAGTAAAACTTGCATTTATAAATTCTGGATATTTTGTGGTTAAATTCAAAAGAATAGTCTGCATTTCTTCTTTTGTTATTCCAAAAATTTGATTCGGACTAATACCACTTGAATCTATTGTAAAATTCAATAATCTAGTAAGCGTAAATTGATAATAGTTATTTGCATTTTCCGCAAATTTATAAAGAGAATACAAAATAACTCTGTTGTCACCTATTCTGCATTTCGTCCTCTGTATATCCCCGTTTTTCGCTACATTACCAAAATTTAAACTTTGCCCAAATACGGTTTCACAGATCCGTTTAAAAGATTCTAATATCATTCCTACGCTTTTTTTGTCAATACCTAAACCAGATAGCATTTCTTCAACATATTTCCTTTCATAAATCCTTCCAACAGATAAATTCTTAATAAACCATTCAAATTGAGGGTTATAGGCTAGATTTGCAAGCATAATTCCTAGCGATATTTCTGTATCCCATCCAATGCGGCAAATAATTCCCGCAATTTCCGTTAAGTTTTCTTTTTCTATTATGCCAGCATCTCTCAAGAATCTTTTAAATCCCGAAAATTGATTAGGACCTAATGAATTCTCTTTGAAGAAATTTTCCTTTTTATCGAAAAAATCTCTCAACCACTCAGGTTTTGCAGTGTGCCCAGCAAATGAATTTAGACTTCTCATTTTTACTTCTCCATTTGTAGAAAATCTTAAAGAGTGAAACCGCAAGCATCCATTATCTATTTTGTGACATTCCCCACACTGTAGACAATTTGAAATAGACAAACCTTTTTCGAAAGATATACTGCCATTTCTGCAATTAGCTTCACAAACTTTACAACTCATGCAATACGCGGACTTTTTGAATACTTGCTTGAATAGCTTCGTATATGATGGATTTTCTTTTACGATTTGTTCGGGTAAATATATAGAATAACCGTTTGGCTTTTGCTCAACTTTAAAATTATCATTTAAATTTTTAATCGTTTTAATCCATTCTTTATAATTGCTTTCAGGCTCTATTATATCAATTTTTAAAAAACCATTTTCAAATTTCTCAAAGTAGTGCAACTTATTGTCCGATAAATCTCTGCCATTGTTCCTTGCCCCCCAACCATTGCTAATTATATAGTCTTTTCCTAGATTTCTGCTGTCTTTTTCTTTTATTATATCAACAAAATTTTGAATTTCTTGAGGATAAGAAGATTGTCTAAAAAAATCAGAATTTCCACCACTCGTTGGGCAAAGCAAGCAGCCTGCTCTTCCATTTCCTTTTTTATAAGCTTCGTTTATGAGCAAATCATTTGCAAAAATATAACTCCAAATCTCCGCACTTGTCCATTCTAAGATTGCATTATGGCTATATTGTCCTTTAATTTTTTCTCCGAAAGATAAGTCATCGTAAGTACTACGAGCAGGGCTTTCCTCTGCTCGAACGCCAACAAAGGAAAGTCCTTTATAGTCTTTATTTAAATAATTCCTAAGAGTAATGGTTTGTGGAGCACTTTTATGTATACCACAACACCATCTTAAAACTCTACTAGGAGGCCCAAAAACTCTCCAACTCTCTTTTATTTCTAAATCGCTTTTTGCTCGTAAAAAAACTATTGACTCTTTTTTACATTGTTTTTCTATCTTATCTATAACTGAATATGTGTCAGGAAATTCCATTTGAGTATCACCAAAAATCACATAAAAAGCATTGTGGGGTAAAGTTTTTTTGACTAATTCTAAAAGAACTATAGAATCTTTCCCACCGCTAAATGCTACACTAAAGCAATCAAGTTTTCTCTCAAATTTTTTATATACATCAAAGATTTTTTTAACGGTTATTTGTTCTATAACAGAAAGTAAATCTCTATTTTTTTCGTTCATTTTAGAAATATTTATAAATTTTAATTTTCTGCCTTTTGGTTCAGCCTCTTCTAATATAATTAATTCCGGTTTGGTGTATAAGTTTCCATCTTTTATTTTCGCAACATTTTTTCCGAAGTAATAATAATTCGTATATTCTGCCCACATAATAGGTTTTTCATTTTTCTTTGTGTATTTCCAAAATTTGTCAAAACCTAAAATATCTAATTCTCTTGCATACACAGGACGTGGCTCCTTGCTCATTTTCGTTGGGCATGAGTTAAGCAGAATTCCGCCAGTTTCTTCATCAAAAGAATATGAGTACATTAATTTTTCTTTCTCCATCTTAATTTTTCCCTGAATTTATTAAATATCTTATTGTCTTGTAGTCCATATTTTTCACAAAAATTTTCTCCGCATTCCAAACTTAACAGCAAATTCAGATTATTCTGATTGACTACAAAACCCAATTCAGCCAATTTTTTCTCTGCGTTATTCAATTTTTCTTTAAAGTCTTTTGATACTTCTATAAATTCAATATCCTTAAAATATCCTTCTTTTGTCTCGCCAATACTTGGAAAAAATTTTTTCAATATTATTTTTATTGTTTCAGGCATAAGATGTTCTAATTGTTCAAAAAATTTTCGTTGCTCTATTTCCCCTCCGTTTTCGTTAAAAATTTCTTTTATTTTTTTTAATGTTTTTAGAAACATTTCTTGTGATTTAATTTCAGCGAAATGTTGGTACATCTTAAATTTTATACTAAATTTTGCATTTTCAAATTTGCCAAGTAAAGATTTAATTTCGAAAAAATCAAATTCTTCAACCCATTTATTTACTTGCTCTTCTATTTTTTGTTCTTCTTCTTCGTTTATCAACATTTCTCTCAAATAATACATTTTATTATTTTTAATTAATTGTTGAAATATTTGCTCTATATCCAAATCGGACATTTCAATATCGTATTCCTTTGCATTTTTTTTCAATCTGGCAATATCTATGGAATCATTTCGTATTCCATTTGGAAATATTTCTTTGATAATTTTTTCAAGGATAGGTAGCATTTCGATTTCATCCCAAAAATAAAGCAAAGTAATTTGATAATAGAAGAGTTACAAACCCATCTGATAAAGTTGGCTTTCCGAGTCTTAATACTATATTCAAAGCAAATGACATGATGCAGAAATTAGTAAATATTGACTAATATGTTGAATTCTCAAATGCAAATAATAAAAAGTCCGTACAGATGATATAAAAACGGAATTTTCAGAGAATTTTTACACTATTTTTCATCCTTTTGAGCAATTTAAGCACAATATGCTGTCACTGCAATCTAGTAATGGATAGAGCTGGAGAGCCGCTCCCCCAAGCCTCCCGCCGCTCATTTCAATAGACGATGCTCAATAATAGGTTCTATGATTCCATCAAGCTCTCCAGCCTGTGTGCAAAAAAACTCAATCCCCACCCTTCACCACCTTCGCAAAAAACGTTCTCTCCCTTGGCGTATAAATGTCCTACCATATTCCAAGAGTCAGCCTTGCCACCCCTCACAATCACCGCCGTACCATTGCCTTCGGCATGGCGGAATTCATGGCCGTCCGAATCATCATCATCGTCTCTATATGTGTACTCTTTGACTATGTATCGGAAGCAGACGTAGGCAAAAAATCCCTCCATAGCGCCACCAGTCTATTTCTATATTTATCCCATGAACAAAGCCGAACTATTGCAAAAACTGCAAGATATAGAATGGGACGACTTTGAGGTAAAAGAAGCCCATTCCGAAC
>JGI24698J34947_10001551_pt1 | contig 12159 bp, 7 predicted proteins | sample TergutMp193P3_FD_34947 | JGI IMG/M metagenome (IMG submission 34947)
CTCCCGGTAAAAAATGCTATGCGAAAGGGGAGAGTTGAACTCCCATACCTTGCGGTGCTAGATCCTAAGTCTAGTGCGTCTGCCAATTCCGCCACTTTCGCTGGTGTGGAAAAGTAATGTAGAAAAAAACGCTGTTGTCTGATAAAGATAAAGAGGCGTTGCCATTGGTAGGCAGCAAATCAGTAATCTATTCGCCCTTTTGGAATCCGGCGTGTCTCTGGCCGAGGCTAAACGGAAATTCGGCTTGGAAAACTAAGATACAACTAGGGTTGGTAATACGAAAAATAGAAAAAAATAATGACTTTTCGTAGTGTACTACGAAAACTTGTTAAAATCGTTGAGTTTTCGTAGTTGGGAGACTTATTTAACGTAAGTCTTGTGGTTTACATGCTATTTTCTACCTTCCCTCAAATGCGCAGATTCAATGTAACCGGTCTTTGCTTTCCCGACCAAGACTACATGGTTGACATTTCAAACAAAGTCAGCCAGATTATGGTTATGGTGGAGCGGGGGGATTATTTTACAATAAACAGGGCAAGGCAGTATGGCAAAACGACTACAATAAGGCAACTTGAGAAAACATTGCTGGAAAAAGGCTATTTGGTTGCGAGAATCAGTTTTGAAGGTGTTGGCGATACTCCTTTTGAAAACGAAAATAATTTCTGCTTAAACTTGCTCAGGCAAATCTCGGAAGCCTTTGATATGCACAACATCAAGGGTTATAGGCTCTGGCGCGATAGAACCATAACTTCTTTTGATAAGTTGGATGTTTTTTTGAATAAAATGTGCAAGGATAAAAAAGTAGTTCTGATTATAGACGAAACGGACAAAACCTCCAATAATCTGGTATTCTTGAGATTCATCGGAATGTTAAGGGACAAATATCTGGAAAGAAAAAATCCAAAAAAAGCAACATTCCAGTCCGTGATTCTGGCAGGCGTTTACGACATAAAGAATTTAAAGGTCAAACTGGTCAAAAGCGGGCATTACCAGCTTAAAGACAGTGAAAAACGCATAAATTCCCCCTGGAACATAGCGGCTGACTTTGAAATAGACATGTCTTTTTCCGCATCGGAAATAATCACCATGCTGAACGAATACGAAAAGGACCATAAAACCGGAATGGATACGGAGGCCGTGTCAAGGGAAATCAGAGCCTACACCAATGGCTACCCTTATCTGGTTTCCAGAGCCTGCAAAATTATAGATGAAACACTGGAAAAAGACTGGACTGTAAGGGGAGTGCAAAAAGCCGTAAAGAAAATGACAATGGAAAGAACGGTTTTAATAGATGACATGGCTCAAAACGTGCAAACTTATCCGGAACTGCGGGATTTGATGTATAATATTGTTGTGAAGGGCGAAACTTTTACCTTTAATTCCATGGATTCCGCTATGGAACTTGGCTTGCTTTTCGGTTTTTTAAGAAAGGAAAACGAGTTTATTCATGTAAACAACAAAATATTCGAAACAGTCCTCTACGAGTATTTTATCCATAAGGAAAGAATGTCCGGCAAAGGCGTTAGAGGCGAACTGGTGCATAATATCGTAGAGAAAGGCAAGTTCAATATGCCACTGGCGATAAAAAAATTCATGCAGCATTATTACGAGCTTTACCACGCAAACCGTGCATCTTTTTTGGAAGACGAGTGCCGCCTGTTGTTTTTAACCTTTTTACAGCCCCTGATAAACGGTTCCGGTTTTTACCACATAGAGCCGGAAACCCGCAACCGGCAGCGTATGGATGTTATTGTGGATTATAACAGCGAGCAGTTCATAATAGAATTGAAAATCTGGCACGGCGAACAGAAACACGAGAAGGCGCACGAGCAGCTCATAGAATACCTGAACTCCAAAAACAGGAGCGAGGGTTATTTGCTCACCTTTGATTTCCGCAAGCGGCGGGCCAGGAAGCCCAGCGCAAAGTGGGTCAGGAAAAGCAGGAAGAAATTTTTGGATTGTCTGGCGGTGTGAAGTTTTCTACATTACTTTTTTACACTGAATTTCAAGAGGAACCATGTATAAAAGGGTTTTAGTTGCTAACAGGGGGCTTATACAGGCGGCTTGCGTGCGGGCAATCAAAGGTTTGGGCGCAGAGGCCNTTGCTCTTTGCGAAGAAGGGGATTTTAACCAGGTAGGCGTGCGCGAGGCAAGNCGGGCNTATGTGATTAGCTCTAATGTAAAGAGTTCTCCGTATCTGGATGTTGAACAGATTGTTAAGGCAGCCGTTGANTGCAAGGCGGATGCCGTTCANCCCGGCTATGGATTTTTGGCGGCAAGCACGGAACTCAGCAAAAAACTGTCCGAGCGCAATATTTCCTTTATCTCTTCCGCCTGGCTCGCAAAGGGTCGTAGCACGGGCGAAGAAAAAAAACTGTTGAACGAAATTGCCCTTAAAGCCGGCATAGTGGCTTTGCCTCACAGCGCGGTTTTTGAAGATGTTGCAAAACTCACGGCCGAAGCCGGCAATATAGGTTACCCCCTTATGGTAAAGGCAGCCGGCGCAGCCGGCGGCAGGTGCATTAGAGAAGCCAAAAGCACGGAAGAATTGCAAACCGCCATAGACAGCGTGCTTCGCCAGTGCGAGCGCTTTGGCTACGAAAAATCCCTTTACCTGGAAAAAACCCTTACACACCCGCATATAATATCTTTCCCCATTCTGCGTGACAAAGACGGCAAGCATATAATTTTCCCCGAACTGGAAGGCTCCGTGCAGTTCCGTTTTCGCAAACTGCTGGTAGAAAGCCCAAGTCCCTACCTCTCAAAGGAAAACAGGAACAAAATCATGTCCATGCTGCCTGCCCTTATAGAAGGCCTTGGCATTATAGGCTATGCAAATGCGGAATTCTTTGTTTCCGAAAACGATATTTACCTTTTGGATGTAAAGCAGAGTATTCAGCATTTCCACGGAGTCACAAACCTGCTCACAGGCGTGGACATTCTGCGCGAACAGATACGGCTGCATTCCGGCGAACCTTTGCTTTTGCAAAAGGACAAGATAAGAGACGAAGGCTCGGTTATAGCCGTGAATATAGATGCAATGGATCCTTACAGCCATTTTTCGCCTGCGCCGGGGAAAATAGAGCGGATGTTTGTTCCCTACGGAGAGGGAGTTGTAGTTCAAAGCCCCTTTGTTTCCGGCGATACGGTTTCCCCAAAATATGAATCCGTTCTGGCAAAGGTAATGGCGTATTCCGGCACAAGGGAAAAGGCAATTTTAAATCTGGAATCCGTGCTTTCCAACTTCCGCGTAGAAGGCATAAGCACAACAATTCCATTCCTGCGCGGCGTGTTAAAGCACCCGGACTTTTTGAATCTAAAATGGACGGGAATGCAAATGACCTACGAGAACCGCATACAGGAAGTTCTGGAAAATGTCAATTCCCACGAAGAAGAGGAACAGGCCGCCTTAATAGCCGCTCTTGCCCTTAGCACAGACAGCAACGCCTCAACCATCATGGCTAATGCCGAACATGGCGGCTTTTTGTGGTCAATGTTCAGAGGCAACAGGAAACTGCAGTATTGATTTCTGCGCTTTTAAACCTTCCGCTCGCCAAATCAAGAGCAGAAATAGAGGCTCGCATAGCCTCGCAAAAGCACCTGCTTCTAACCGCTCCAACCGGCACGGGGAAATCATCTTTTTTGCCCTGGCTCCTGGCCGGCGAAAGCAGCCGCATAATAATTTTGCAACCCCGCCGCCTGGCGGCAAGGGAGTTGGCAAGGTTTTTAGCGAATTGCTATGGTGAGCAAGTTGGCGAAACGGTTGGCTATAAATTCCGCTTTGAAAGCAAGGCAAGCAACAGGACCAGGATTTTATTCCAGACTTATGGGAGTTTTTTAGCGGAATTCTCTAAATACACCCCGCCGCTTTGCGGCACCCCTCTAAAAGAGGGGAATTTTGCAGAATGGCTCGTTTTTGATGAATTCCACGAGCGTAGGGCGGAGATGGATTTGCTTTTGGCGGTTGCTCTTGCCGGGGGGCAAAGGGTGGCTGTGCTTTCTGCGGAACTGGAAAGGGAGTCGCTGGAAAATTATCTGGGAGTTGAATGTTTGAAAATTGAAAATCCCGGTTTTCCCGTGGAGATAATTCGCCAGGAGGTTAGGAGTGGGGAGGCGCTTGCGGGGCAGGTTGAGCGGGCTGTCAAGAGCATTTTGTATAACGGGATTGGCGGGACAATTCTGGTTTTTTTGCCGGGGAAGGCGGAAATCGCCTCTTGCAGGGAACGGATTGCGGATAGCCTTGGCAAAAATTCCCCCGAACTCTTTTCTCTTTTTGGCGGGCAGTTGAAGGACGAGCAGGAAAAAATTTTTGAGCCGTGCGAAAACACGAGAATCATTTTCACCACGAATATTGCCGAAACATCGCTAACAATTCCGAATGTGAAAGCGGTTATAGATTCGGGTTTTGAACGGATGGCCTTTGACGATTCTTCAACGGGACTTAGAACTCTGCGGCTCGCCAGGATTGCCATGCAAAACGCAGTGCAAAGAACGGGCCGGGCGGGGAGAACGCAAAAAGGCTTGTGCGTACGCCTGTGGAGCGAAAGAGACGAGGCGAATTTTACGCAGGCGATAAAACCCGAAATTGAACGCATAAATCTCGCGAGGTTTTTGCTTCAAAAAAATTTACTGGAAAACAATTTAGGGAAAAAAATTCACCTGCTTGGCAAAATTCCGGAGCAAAAAGAAAACGCCGCCTTGCAGGAATTGCAAAATCTCAACTTGATGGATAAAAACGCAATAACCGAACTCGGCAAAAAAACTCTGCAAATCCCCGTGCAATCCTTGAACCTCGCCCGTTCTCTCGCCATGCAAAAAAACATTTCAAAAACAATTTTAGCCCTGGCCGTGGTTTTGGAAAGCGAAAACAAAAGCGGAAATATTCTGCATATTGCGGAGGATAAGGAAAAATGGCAACGCGAAGAAAAATTGCATTTTGAGCAGCTAACCCATTATGCACAATTCCCCTCTTTTAGAGGGGTGCCCGAAGGGCGGGGTGTAGAATTCCTGCTCTCTACATTCCCCGATGCTCTTGCTTTTAAAAGCGATGGGGAGCAGTCTTACAAAACTAAAGAGGGCATTTCTGTTTTTTGCGAATCAAAGGAGAAGGCGATTTTGGTTTTGGGCTTGATGCGAGGCGGCAAAAAAACAACGGCGAGGCTTTACGCTCCGGTGCCGGAAGAATATCTTGAAAATTCCGAATCGCGCTTGGAGTTGCAATGGAAGGCGAGCCAAAAACAGTTTGTTGCGATGAGGGTTAGCTCTTTTGGCAAAGAGGAATGTTCCGTGGAGGAGCGGAAAAAACTTGAAAGCGAAACGGCGGCGGCATGGAAAGCCCTTATGGAAAAGGAGGATTTCACAAGCCAGTGGCTAACGGAAGCGAATTTAGCCTTGCTTGCAAAGATGAAACTGGCTTCACAGCTTTTCCCGGAACATAATTTCCCCAAATTTGACGATGATGATTTTTCCCTGATTATGGATGAATTTTGCAGCGGAATTTTTTTACTGCGTGATTTGAGCGATGAACGGTATAAAAAAATCCTTGAAGACTATTTTGGGGCTTATTGGCTGGAATGGCTTCATAAAAGTTTTCCAAGTTCGCTAAAACTGTCAAACGGCAAATTTGCAAAATATATATACAATTCAGACGGCATCGTGGAACTTTCCGCAAGAATCGGCGATTTTATGGGTATGCAGGGGGAACATTTTATAGCAGAGACGCGTTTGCGGGTTCGCTATGATATTTTGGCTCCAAACTACCGCACAGTCCAAAAAACCTGGAATTTGAGCGATTTTTGGCAAAATACCTATCCCCAGGTGCGAAAAGAGCTAAGGGGTCGCTATCCCAAGCACCCGTGGCCGGAGAATTTTTTGTGAAAAGTTTGTAAAAAAATTATATATTTATAGTTGGAGGCGTGTATGAAAGCGGTTTTGTTTTCGCTTGTGCTTGCAGGTGTGTTGATTTTCAGTTGTTCAGGCGATAATCTTGAGGGATTTTCTTTTTCTTCTTCCTCCAAAGGCGAAGGAAATTCGGCTGTATCCGGCAGTTCCGGCGGCTCCGAGAATTCCGGCGGTTCCAGTGATTCCGGCGATATTGGCGATTCCAGCGGCTCCGGCGGTTCCGGGGACTCCAGCGGTTCCAGTGAGGAAAGCAGTACAAATTCGTCTTCTTCAAGCGTAGCATCTTCATCTTCGGAGGAGGCAGTTTCTCCCAGCAGTTCGTCATTTTCGCTTTCAAACCCCCAAAATTATACTAAACTTCAAGAAAATCAATCGGGGGTAACAAAGGGCTGGGCTTCCCGCTATTGGGATGGCTGCAAGCCCCATTGTTCCTGGCGTGAAAAGGTTGACACAACTATTACGCCTTTTTCCATTTGCAGAAACTGTGATGCAAATAATCAGGAGATACCGGCCTTTACCATAAGCCCTGCTGCCAACCAATGGTGGACGGGCTATGAAGGCACCAAAAGCAGTTGCGAGCAGGGTGGCGTTGCCTTTACCTGTTTTGACATGGCTCCTCTTAAAATAAACGATACTCTTTCCTACGCTTTTGCCGCTGCTCCCGGCACGAATGCTGCTTGCGGGCAATGCTATCAGTTGCAGTTTGACGGCGGCAATCATGGCGACGATATTAAGGAGGCTCACAGGCTAATAAAAAACAAAACCCTGATCATACTGGCGAGCAATATAGGTCATGATGTTGAGGGCGGGCAGTTTGACATTTTGGTTCCGGGCGGCGGAGTTGGCGCTTATGACAGTTTTACAAATTTGCTTGGGGTTAGCAAGGAAGATATGGGAGCTACATTCGGAGGCTTTTTGACCGCTTGCCAGCAATCTTTAAACGATTACAATCTTCCGGCGGCGCGGTATAAGGAATGTGTTGCGAAAAAATGCAATGACGTATTTGGCAAGGATCCCAAGTTTGGAGACCTTTTGAGGGGTTGTTTGTGGTTTACGGACTGGTATGAGGCTGCCGATAACCCGACTTTTCTTTATAAAAAGGTTGATTGCCCGCAATATTTGACGGATAAATACCGTTCTACGATAAATACTTCCAAAGACACGGAATTGCGCCCTTTATAACTTTTTTGTGCTTTTTTTGTAAAAAAAATGTATATTTATACTTATATAAGGTTGTGAAGTAGAAGGTTTTTTATGAAAGCAATTTTGGTTGCATTGTTTTTTATAGGTCAGTTGGCCTACGCCCAGCAGTCCGCAAAGGGGCTAAAAGATACTTATGCCAATTATTTCTGGATTGGCACGTGTTACCCGTATCAGCAAGCAAGCAATACGCAGCTTCAGAGCGTGATACTTAGGGAATTTAACAGTATTACGCACGAAAATGACCTGAAACCCGATGCTACGATGGTGCAAACCGGGTCAACCGATGATGACATCAAGGTTCAGTTGAATTCCAGCGCGAAGACTGTCTTGAAGTTCGCCCAAGACAACAATATCCAGGTCAGAGGTCATACGCTTGTGTGGCATCAGCAGACGCCGAATTGGTTTTTTTACGCGAATATGCAGAGCGGCAGCGGCACATTAGCGACCGCAGCGGTTATGAGTAAACGTATGGAGAGTTATATCAAGAATTTGTTCGCGCTTATAAAGCAGGAATATCCAACCCTAAAACTTTACGCCTACGACGTGGTAAACGAGATTTTCTTGGATAACGGCAAGCAAAGGGATCCGGGGGATCCGAGTACCAACGACAATAATTCCACTTGGGTTAAAATTTACGGCAACAGTTCATTTGTTGATAGTGCGTTTACCTACGCCCGCAAGTATGCTCCGGCGGACTGCAAATTGTTCTATAACGATTATAACGAATACCATCCGGACGGCAAAAGGGACTCTATAGTCGCGCTCTACAACAGGCTTAAAGCCAAGACTGTGAATGGCAAGCCTATAATAGACGGCATAGGCATGCAGTCGCATTTATCCACAGGGTGGCCGGACATAGGTACTTACAAAGCAGCGCTTACCAGATTTATAGCGACAGGTGCCGAAATTCATGTAACGGAACTTGACCTTACCATAGAGAGCGGTTCCGATGAAAACGCACAGGCGGAGAAGTATAAAAGCGTGTTTCAGGCTCTTAAAGAGGCACGGGAAGAGGGCGCCAAAATAACATCAGTGTCTGTTTGGGGCGTCATAGACGATTGGAGTTGGCGTAACGAAAAAAATCCGCTTCTGTTTAAGACTACAAACTTTACGAAAAAACCCGCCTACAATCAGGTTGCGGCGTTAATTCCCGAAAAGGACCATGGCAACGGGGCGAATCCAGAGTTCAATACCCCCAAACCGGGCGAAGTAACGGGGGACGAGAACGGTTACTTCTTCCACCACACCTTTGAGAACGGCACAACGCAGGGCTGGGCACGTCGCGGGCCAAATGAAACGGTTGCTAATTCCACCACGCAAAAGAACAGCGGTACACATTCAATATATGTAAGCGGGCGTACTGATAATTGGAACGGCGCGCAGTTTACCCTGCCGAGTGCTGAATTTAAGGCCGGCGATGTGCGCAGTTTCAGCGTGATGGCGAGACATGAGGGGCAAGGGACGCTGACATTTAAATTGTCGTTGCAATATGACGATGCCAGCGGCACAACACAATATCCAAATATTGTTGAGGTAGAAGCCCCAAGCGGTCAGTGGGTGCAGCTTTCGACTACGAGTTACACGCTTCCGGCGGGTACCGGATTTTCCATTTACGTGGAATTGGATAATGCAAATGCAAATTTTTACGTTGATGATGCTATGGGCGGTATAGCCGGAGCAACAATTAACCCCGACGGCACACCCAATACGCCACCGCCGAGCAGTTCTTCCGGCGGCGACGGCGACAGCAGTTCCAGTTCCGATGATGATGATGACGACGATGATTCTCCGATAAGGCTAATCAGCAATATTTCAAAAGTGGAATTTGGCGTCAGATCTTTGAACAACAAATTTCTGTTCATAGAAACAAATTCGCCTGCGGTTGTTGAAGTCTATGACCTTAGAGGAAACAAGGTGAGTTCCTTTAATGCTTTCAGCGGCTCGCAAACCATAAATTTATCTTTGCCAAGCGGAGTGTATTTTGCCAAGAAAAAAGGAGCATCTGCAAAGAGCGTTAAGTTTGTATTAAAATAAAATCCAGAGAAGGGGAGGAAACTATGAAAGGATTTTCGAAAATCACTGTATTGGTCGCGGCAGCGTTTGTGCCGCTCTTTGCGCAGACCGTATGGACAAGTTCTAAAATAGAAGCGTATAACGGCTATGATTACGAACTTTGGAATCAGGACAACAAAGGCTCCGTTTCAATGACGCTCACCGGAGATAACGGCTCCGGTGCGAACGCGAAAGGCGGAACGTTTAATGCGCAGTGGAGCAATACATGCAATGTGCTTTTCCGTTCCGGCAAAAAATGGGGGTCTAACAGTACCCAAAGTCATACGGCTATCGGCCAAATAACGTTTGATTTCGCTGCTACATGGAATTCCAGCGACGACGTGAGATATCTCGGCTTATACGGTTGGGCGTATTTCGTATCGGGCAAGATACCGACAAAACGGGAAAACGGCAGTTCAGCGAATTTCTCCAATCAAATAGAATGGTACATTATTCAAGACCGCGGCAGCTATAACCCAACTACAAGCAGTGATTGCAAAGGTTACGGCGACGCTACAATTAACGGCATTTCATACGATTTGAAGGTATGCGACAGAATAGGTCAGCCAATGCTCACAGGTAACGGCAACTTCAAGCAATTCTTCAGTATTCCAAAAAACACAAGCCAGCATAGACAAAGCGGGATAATTGATGCTAGCGCTCACTTTAAAGCATGGCACAATGCNGGTATGTATATGGACGGCCCGTTATACGAAGTAGCGATGAAAATTGAATCCTATAAATGCAATAATAATCAGGCTCAAGGGAGCGGCTCAGGGAGTGTAACTAAGAATATTTTGACAATCGGCGGTAGCTCTCCACCCACAACCTCCTCCAGTTCGGCAGTTTCATCTTCCAGCAAAGCGAGCAGTTCATCCATAGCATCGTCTTCAAGCAGGGCGAGCAGTTCTTCCGTAGCATCGTCTTCAAGCAGAGCGAGCAGTTCCAGCAAAGCGAGCAGTTCTTCCGTAGCATCGTCTTCCAGTAGAGCAAGTAGTTCCAGCAGGGCAAGCAGTTCCAGCGCGGCTATTTCTTCTTCCAGCACTTTGCAATCAAGCAGTTCAAGCGAACCAACTCCTATCATGGTGTTAAACACCGTTCCAAGCATAGATTTCCGGGTTCGTTCTTTAAACAATGGAACTTTGCTTGTAGAAAGCCATGCAAATACTGCAATTCACCTGTATAACACAAACGGAAGCCTTGTTCAAAAGATTTTGATACCGGCAGGCTCCAGCGCAGTAAAAGTATCTGTTCCCGCCGGCATTTATGTTGTTAAAAACGCACAAACCGGACAGGCACAAAGAGTTCTAGTGAGGTAAACATGAAACATCCCTTTTTGCTTTTAATGCTGGTTCTTTCCTCGATTCCTGCCTTTGCCGCCAGTTCAGTTCCTCCCCAAACCACGCAGGATCGTGCCGAAGGCAACAGGCTTATCATAGACGGCAAGCCCCGGTTTATTTCTGGAATGAATATTGCTTGGAATAATTTTGGCAGTGATGTCGGAAACCAGCCAGTTGAAATTAGTAAGTTTGTAGCCCAGTTTAAACAAATTAGAGATGCAGGGGGAAATGCTGTGAGATGGTGGCTGCACACAGACGCTCAAAACTGCCCCAAACTTAACGATCAGGGTCAAGTCACAGGTATAGGCACAAAAACAATTGACAACATACGACAGGTTCTTGATTCCGCTTATAATTATGGAATTGTTGTTTCGTTGACCCTTTTCTCTTTTGATTTGCTCAAAAAAGAGAATAAACCAAGCTATTCCAGTTATGATTTAGAACGTAATTATAAATTTTTGACAGTTCCGGCAAACCTTGATACTTATATCAATAATGCACTCAAGCAAATTTTAGATGCAGTTGGTAATCATCCGGCAATTATGTGTTGGGAAGTATTCAATGAGCCGGAAGGTATGCTTTCGTCAAATGCATCAGGTTGGGGGCTTGATAAAAGTATAGATTACAGCCACATAATCAGATTCACGGCCAAAATCGCTGCCGCAGTGCATAAGAATACAAAGAAGATGGCCTCTACCGGAATCCATGGGTTTGAAACGCAAACCTACTTTCCCAACTACACAAATGCAAAACTCAAAGAGGCCGCCGGTGGCGACAATGACGCATACCTTGACTTTTACATGGCTCATTATTATCCAGAATGGTCGGGAACTGATAAATCACCATTCCATAATCCGGCAAGTTTCTGGAAAATGGACAGACCCATCCTTATAGGTGAATTTCCTGCCAGAGACTGGCCTCCGTCAGGGCAAACTTGGAAGACCAGCATGACGGTAAAGGCTGCTTATGAATACGCCTACAAAAACGGTTACTGCGGTGCTCTGAGTTGGTCAATGACGGAAAGCGACACCCAGAAATTCGGCAACTTCAGCACAACCAAGCCCGCTCTGGAAAATCTGTATGCGCAATATCCAGAAGCCATCCGCCCGACAGGCACAGTTTCATCTTCCAGCAGAGCGAGCAGCTCAAGCATAGCAGCGGCTTCTTCCAGCAGTTCTCGCCTCTCCAGCAGTTCCCGCTCATCAAGCAGCTCTCGTTCCTCAAGCAGTGCGGCAGTATCTTCTTCCAGCAGGACAAGCAGTTCAAGCACGGCTATTTCTTCTTCAAGCACTTTGCAATCAAGCAGTTCAGGCGAACCAACTCCTATCATGGTGCTAAATTCCGTTCCAAGCGCAAAATTCCAAGTTCGCTCTTTAAGCAGCGGAACTTTGCTGGTAGAAAGCAATGCAAATACCGCAATTCACCTGTATAGCTCAAACGGAAGCCTTGTTCAAAAGCTTTTGATACCTGCGGGTTCCAGCATGGTTAAAGTATCCGTTCCCGCCGGCATTTATGTTGTTAAAAACGCCCAAACCGGGCAGGCACAAAGGGTGTTGGTGAGGTAAATCACGGAAATCGGTAAAAATTACGAAATTATGTCATAGTTTCGTAATTTTTTTATATATTTATAATATGAAACACTTCCTCCTGCTTTCAATGCTAA
>JGI24698J34947_10001552_pt1 | contig 12154 bp, 9 predicted proteins | sample TergutMp193P3_FD_34947 | JGI IMG/M metagenome (IMG submission 34947)
TGAACCGGTTCGGGCAGGCGCAGTGGGACGAAGAGGAAGCTCGCCTCCCCGGCTACGGTGTCGTTGGTTTTCAGCGTGGCGGACTTGGCGATGATCCCGACATCGCCGGCGCAAAGCTCCCTCGTTTCTTCCAGTTTTTTACCCAGGCAGGTGTAAAGTTTGCTTACCCTTTCCTTTTTGTTCTCCGTCGCGTTAAGGATTTCCGAATCCGCGCTGAGTTTTCCGCTTACGACTTTGACCCAGGAGAGTTTCCCCGAGAACTGGTCGTATACGGTTCTGATGACAAGAGCTGAAAGGGGCTTTGAGGAGTCCAGGGGGATTTCGTGCTCTTTCCCGTCCCTGTCCAGGACTTTGTCCGTGAATGATGCCGGGTTCGGGCCCGCCGCGGCGATGAAATCCAGAAAGGGGACAAGGCCGGAGTTCTTCAGCGCCACCCCCGCAAATGCCGGGATGAACTTGTTATGCGCGAGAGCTTCGACGAGGCCCTTTTGCATTTCCTCGGGCGAGAGGGTTCCGCTCTCAAGGTACTGCTCCATGAGGGCATCGTCCCCCTCGGCTGCGGCTTCCATGAGCTTTTCTTTTGCCCCGGCAACGGCGGTCTCGTAATCGGCGGGGATGGGGCCTTCCTTCTCGAGCCCTTCATCCGCCTGAGCGAACCAGGCTTTCCCGTTGAGCACGTCGATGACGCCTGAGTACTCCGAACCTTTTCCCATGGGGATCGTTACCGGCACCGGCTCTACCTTGAATTTCTCCTTTATGTCGGCCAGGACGTTGTCGAAGTCCGCCCTTTCTGCGTCCATGCGTGTAACGAATACACCCCTGGGTTTGTTGCTTCCTTCCAGGTTGCGCCATATCTTCACCGTTTCGATCTGAACGCCCGTCTGGCCGTCCACGGTAATGACGGCAAGCTCCGAAGCCCTGAAGGAGAGGATGACGTCCCCCGTAAAGTCCGAGGAGCCCGGGGTATCGAGGAGGTTTATTTTTTTACCGCTGCGCTCCACATGAGCCATGGCCGTGTGTATCGAAATCTTTCTTTCTATCTCTTCCGGTGTGTAGTCGCTGGTGGTTTTACCGGAATCCAGGGTCTCGGCCCTGGGAATGGCCCCGCCCGCGAAGAGCAGGCGCTCGAAAAGGGTTGTTTTACCGGTGCCTCCATGTCCGGCGATAGCGACGTTTCTGATAAGGTCGGTGGTAAAACTCATAGACTCTCCTTTAAGGCAGGATTCTTCAGTATTACTATAATGGAGGAGGATTGGCGGATTGTCAAGGTAAATAGGGACTAGGGACTAGGGGACTGGGGTGCGCCCAGTCAGGAAGGACCGTAAAAAAGGTGACAGTCACCTTTTTTATTTCTCTTTTGTTCGTGTCGTATCGTCGAATCTTCGGTTCGCGATACGTTGTTTGTGTGGTTTGTGGTAAAAGTCCCTGATAAAGTCGTCCAGCACATCCGCCAAATCAGGGCGGCCGATTTCCTGCAGCGTGTATTCCACACGGGCGCTGGGTTTGTTGATCCTGATGACGCGGGCAAGGTCGATGGGAGTCGCGATGACAACGGAGTCGCAGGCGGCCCTGTCGATGGTGGCGGCGAGATCCTTCGCCTGCTCGTCGCCGTAACCCATCGCGGGCAGGAGAGGGCCGGTGTTGGGATAGATCCTGTAGGTCTCGGCGAGCTTGCCTGCGGCGTAGGGCCTCGGGTCGACGATTTCTGCGGCGCCGAAACGGCGGGCGGCTACTGTACCGGCGCCAATCTTCATTTCACCATGGGTGAGGGTGGGGCCGTCCTCAACCACCAGCACCCGTTTGCCGCGAATCACTTCCGGTTTGTCCACGCTGATGGCCGAAGCGGCTTCTATCAAAACGGCGCCTGGGTTCACAGCCTCTACGTTGGCCCTGACTTGCTGTATGCTCTCGAAGTCCGCGCTGTCGATTTTGTTTATCACCACCACGTCCGCCATGCGTAAGCTGACCTCGCCCGGGTAATACGAGAGCTCGTGGCCGGGCCGGTGGGGGTCTGCCACGGTGATAAGGAGGTCGCTTTTGTAGAAGGGGAAGTCGTTGTTGCCGCCGTCCCAGAGGATCATGTCGCAGCCGGAGGGATCATTCTCGGCGGCGTGGAGTATGGCCTCGTAGTCCACGCCAGAGTAGATCACGTTGCCCCGTGTGATGTGTGGCTCGTATTCTTCCATTTCCTCGATGGTGCACCTGTGTTTGGCGAGGTCGTCAATCGTGGCGAAGCGCTGCACCTTCTGGCGGGCGAGGTCGCCGTAGGGCATGGGGTGGCGGACGGCGATGACCTTGAGGCCCTTCGATTGGAGTATCTCCGCCACCCGGCGCGAGGTCTGGCTCTTGCCGCAGCCCGTACGCACGGCGCATACGGCGATCACGGGCTTTGAGCTTTTCAACATGGTGCTTTTGTGTCCCAGCAGCGTGAAATCCGCGCCTGCGGCGTTCACCCTGGCGCTCAGGGCCATTACCGTTTGGTACGGGACATCGCTGTACGAAAAGACACATTCGTCAACGTTGAAAAATTTGATGAGCCGTTCCAAATCGTGCTGGGGGCATACCGGTATGCCGTCCGGGTAGAGGCTTCCGGCCAAATCTGCCGGGTATTTCCGGCCCGCGATATCCGGTATCTGGGCGGCGGTGAAAGCCGCCACAGAGAAGGCCTCGTTATCGCGGTAGCATGTATTGAAATTGTGAAAATCCCGTCCGGCGGCGCCGATGATGATGACCTTTCGTTTTCGCATAAATCCTAATTAAAACGTGATTCAAGGCGCTTGTCATACATACTTTTTGGGAATATTATGAAATTTCCTACTTTATTTGAATTTTATGTGCGACATAAGGAGACGTTATGAAAAAGAAAATAGCCCTTGCCTATTCGGGCGGTCTGGATACAACGGTGATCATTCCCTGGTTAAAGGAAAACTACGACTGCGACGTGATCGCCGTCTGTGTGGATGTGGGGCAGGAGGCTGACTGGGAAACCATTACAAAGCGGGCGGAGGCTACCGGCGCGAGCCGCGTCTATGTAGAGGATGTCAAGAAAGAATACGTTGAGGATTTTGTCTGGCCGGCGCTCAAAGCCGGCGCGGTCTACGAGGACAAGTACCTCCTGGGCACTTCCACCGCGCGGCCCCTCATCGCGAAGGTGCTTGTGGACGTGGCCAGGAAGGAGAAGGCCCAGGCAATCGCACACGGCGCCACGGGGAAGGGGAACGATCAGGTGAGGTTTGACCTGGGGATAATGGCCTTCGCGCCTGACCTGGAAATAATCGCGCCCTGGCGGACCTGGGACATCAGGAGCCGTGAAGAGGAGCTCGAGTACCTCAAGAAGCGCAATATTCCCGCGCCAATGAAAAAGGCAGATAGCTACAGCAGGGACGATAACCTCTGGCACATCTCCCACGAAGGGCTTGAGCTGGAGGATCCCGCCAACGAGCCTTCTCTATCGCGCATGCTCAAGATGACCGTCCCCCCAGAGAAGGCCCCGAATAAACCAGAGTATTTAGAGGTGGAATTCACGAAAGGGATTCCGGTTGCGCTTAACGGGGAGAAGCTCGGCGGGGTTGAACTGATCCGCGCCCTCAACAAGATAGGCGGGGTGCACGGGGTTGGGCTCATCGACCTGGTCGAGAACCGCGTCGTGGGGATGAAGAGCCGCGGCGTGTACGAGACCCCGGGCGGCACGGTTCTCTACTACGCCCACCAGGAACTTGAGCATATCTGCCTTGACAGGCAGACCTATTCGTTCAAGCAAACCGTGGGGCAGAAGATGGCGGAGCTCATCTACGGCGGCCTCTGGTTTACCCCCCTCCGGGAGGCGCTGTCGGCATTCGTGGATTCCACGCAGGAAACGGTGACAGGCACGGTGCGGCTCAAGCTCTACAAGGGGAGCGTCAGCGCCGCCGGGGTGAAATCGCCCTGGTCCCTCTACAACGCGAGCATAGCCAGCTTTGAGACGGGGGAACTCTACAACCACGCCGACGCGAAGGGCTTCATCAGGCTTTACGGCCTTCCGGTGCTGGTAAGGGCGATGATGAGGCAAAAAGGGACCGGGGATAAGGTACCAGGGAACAGGGAGAAGAGAAAGTGGGATTAAGGGAATAGGGGACAAGGGGAGATTATATGAATAAGTCGTTTATCGGAAACAAGTTATCGGGTATCGGCTCCTTGTCAATTAAACAGCGCTTTCTGCTGTTCTCCGTTGTTCTGTTTATCATTATCCTGGCAGGAGGGAGCGTGGCCTTTTTCTTTTCCATGCGGCAGATTGTCCAGGAAAGCAAGAACGGCGAGCTCACCCAGGTGGTAGAGCTTAAGCGGGTAAGCCTTGAGGCTTCGGTCAACGGTGAGATTGCCATTGCCCTAAAGATGGCCGGTTCGCCGTTGATTAAGCGGCACTTCCTCGACCCCGCCGACGAGGAACTGCGGAGAATTGCCTTTGAGGAAATAGTCGGCTATCAGCAGGCTTTCGCGAGCAAGACGGTTTTCTGGGCCAGCGACGTCGACAAGGAATTCTACTTTGACGAGGGCAATCATTATACGCTGGATATCGACGATCCGGACACCTACTGGTACAAGATGACCCTGTACGAAACCACGCTTTTTAATTTCAATATCAACTACAACGAAGAGATGCGAAGGGTCATGCTCTTTATCAACGCGCCGGTATTTGACTCCAGCCGCACGCCCATAGGACTCGTGGGGACAGGCATCGACCTGACTGAATTTGTCGATTCCATCTACCGGGACTATACGAACATCGATCCCCTGTATTTCTTTAACGACCTGGGAGAAATAACAGGCGCGAGGGACGCGAGTCTCATAGCGAACAAGGTGACGCTGGACAAGGAACTCAGCGGAACCGGGCCTGAGATTCTTGCGTGGGTGAAGAATAACCAGGCGAATACGATACATACTTTCAACGGCCGCGAGGGGATAGTCGCGGTTGGGCCGATACCGGCCCTTAGCTGGCATGTTGTCGCTGTCCATCCACTTGAAGTTGGGGATTACCTTAACACCAGCATGACGGGCATCTTCATTGCCATGATGGGCCTCATTGTGGTTATCTTTGTCATCTTTAACGTGTCAACCAGAACTTTTCTCCGGCCCCTCGCCGGAATGATTGAGGCTCTCAATCAGATTTCAAAGGATTGGGACCTCCGGAAGCGGATTGATGTACGAAACAGGGACGAAATCGGAAACCTCGCGGAATTTTTCAACCAGACTTTTGAAAAGTTCCGGGTACTTCTCTCCGGTGTCAAGGGAAGAACCGTTACCCTCTCGACTACGGGAGACGAGCTATCCCTTAATATGGACGAATCCAGCTTCGCCATTAACGACATAGACACCGCGATACAGGCCATGAGGAAGCAGGTGCTGAACCAGGTCGACGCGATAAACGATACGGCGAGGTCGATGGAAAAGATCATCGGGGGTTTGGATGATCTCAACGATCATATCAACGTGCAGGCTGAAAGCGTGGAGCACTCCTCGTCGGCCATTGAAAAAATGCTTGCCAACATCAAGTCGGTTACGGAAACCCTGATCAAAAATACGGAGAATATCACTTCTCTGGCGGCTTCCTCCGGGGCCGGGCGGGAGGATCTGCAGAAGGTTTCCACCGACATCGGGGAGATTGCCAAGGAGTCCGAGGGCCTTCTGCAGATCAACCTGGTTATGCAGACCATCTCGACCCAGACCAATCTCCTTGCCATGAACGCCGCAATTGAGGCGGCCCACGCCGGGGATTCGGGGAAGGGTTTCATGGTCGTGGCGGAAGAGATCCGCAAGCTTGCGGAAAATTCCGCCATGCAATCCAAGACCATCAGCGGTGTGCTGAAAAAGATCAAATCGTCTATAGACCTGATCACCAAATCCACCGCGGTGGTTATGGAGCGGTTCGGGACCATAGAAGACGAGGTGGAAACCGTATCGAACCAGGAAAGCCAGATCCGCAGCGCAATGGAGGAGCAGGGAGCAGGCAGCCGCAGTATTCTGGACAGCATATCCCGACTCAACGAGGTTACCGACCTTGTAAAGCACGCCTCCGAGAACATGGCCGCGGAAAGTAAAGAAGTCCAGAAACACAGCGGGAACCTCAAAGGCGTCACCGCCGAAGTGGCTGAAAAAATGGACGAAATGGCGGGAAGCGCCGATAAGATAGTCAGCACCGTTACACGGTCGAAGGAAATCAGTACGGAAAACAAGCAGCACATTGATGAATTAAGCGTCGAAATAGCAAAGTTCAAGGTGGATTGATGAGCGGGAAGAGCCGGACGCCAAATAGCAAGACTCGAAAGGATAGCAAGGGTGGGGTTAACCAGGTTCTTTGGGCCGGAAGGCTCGCGGAAAAACCGGGAAGTTCAGCTTTCGCTTTTCAGGCCTCCATCTCCGTGGACAAACGCCTTGTCTTTGACGACATAACGGGATCGAAGGCCCATGTTGCAATGCTGGGCAATCAGGGCATTATTCCCAAAAGCTCCGCTGCGAAGCTGCGGCAGGAACTTGACCGAATTGCCGCTGATCTGAGATCAGGTAAGCTGAAGATCGACGAAGAGGCTGAGGACATTCACTCCTTCATGGAAGCCGTCCTTACCGAGAGGCTTGGAGACCTGGGCCGGATGGTACACACCGGGAGGAGCCGGAACGATCAGGTGGCGCTGGATTCAAGGCTTTACCTTAAACGTCTTGTGCCCGATCTTTGTCTTGAAATTAGGGAAACGATTTTGGCGCTTTTGTCCATTGGCGAAAAGCACGCCGACGCGGTGATGCCGGGGTACACCCACTTGCAGCGTGCCCAACCGGTGACCCTCGCCCACTGGCTCTGCGCCTGGGCAGCGGCCCTGGAGCGTGACCTCGGCAGGTTTAACGACGCCCTGGAAAGGCTCGACGAGTGCCCCCTGGGTTCCGGTGCGCTGGCGGGTTCAGGCCTCCCGCTGGACAGAAAAGCCGTGGCCGAATCCCTCGGCTTTGCCCGCCCCTCGCTTAATTCAATGGATGCCGTGGCGGACAGGGATTTTGCCCTGGAACTGGCCTCGGCCTCGGCAATTTTGATGATCCACCTGTCCAGGTTTTGCGAGGATCTAGTTCTCTGGGCGAGCGAGGAATTCAAGTTCATCAATTTGAGCGAGGCCTGGAGTACCGGTTCGTCCATCATGCCCCAGAAGAAAAACCCCGATTTCGCCGAGCTTATCCGGGGCAAATCGGGCCGGGCTGTGGGAAACCTTTCCACCCTTCTGACCTTGCTCAAGGGGCTTCCCTACGCCTACGACAAGGATCTGCAAGAGGACAAGGAAGCGCTTTTCGACAGCCTTGACACGGTTTTTTCATGCCTGACGATGTTCCGGGGCATGGTGGGGGGAGTGGAATTCAACACAAGCCGAATGAAGGCCGCTTGCGTGGGGGGCTTCATGGAAGCGACCGACGCGGCGGAGTACCTTGTCCGCAAGGGGATGCCCTTTCGCAAGGCCCACGGGATCGTGGCGCTGATAGTGAGGGACTGCATCGAGGCCGGGAGAAAAACCATCGCCGGATGTACCCTGGAGGAACTGAGGAAATACTCAAAACTTTTTGAGGAGGATGTTTTCAGGGCGTTAAGCCCCAGGGCGTGTGTAAGGGCGAGGAACCTTGTCGGCGGGCCTGCCCCGGCGGAAGTGCGGCGGCAGATAAAGATCTTGAGAAGGAAGCTGGGAGCCGGTAAAAAATGAGCGCGGTCTTTTATAACCTGGGGATTTTTGGCCGCCTTGTCAAAGGGGTGTGGTATTTTATTAAGAGGGGCCAGGCGGCAAGAAAAATTCTGATAATGCAGATTTATTTTACCTGCGTGCAGGCCCTCGGGATAGTTTGCCTTTTGGCCGTCGGCATCGGGGCAGCGATATGTATCATCGGCATTCCCACCCTGGCCTCCTTTTCCCAGGATCGCCTGCTTTACACCCTCCTCATAACGATCATTACCAGGGAACTGGGCCCCCTGCTTGTCGCTTTTATCGTTATCGCGCGCTCCGCGACCGCAATCGCTACGGAAATAGCCGGGATGGTGATTTCCCATGAAGTGGAAGCCTACATATCCGTTGGGGTTGACCCAATAGAACACCTGGCTGTTCCGCGCTTCCTGGGGGTTACTATCTCCATTTTTCTGTTAAACATATTTTTTAGTATATTCGGCCTTGCGGCTTCCTTTCTTATCGCGCAGTTTTTTACTACCCTGCCGGCTTCGGTTTATTTCAGTTATCTGCTGGAAAGTTTAACCTTGCCGGATCTGGTAATTTCCCTCATAAAAGGCATAGGGTTTGGAATGATTGTTTCCACGGTGGCAATAATTCATGGTTTCGCGGTCGTACGGGCCACCACGGAAGTACCTGTCGCGGGACTAAAATCCGTTGGGACCGCCTTCGGGTGGTGTATAATGGTGGATGTTATTCTTTCCGCTGTTTATTATTTAATTACGCTTTTTTAGGTTGGTATGGCTGGTATTATCGAACTTGATAATGTTTCTTTTACCGCAGAGGGCAATTTAATCGTGCGGAATTTCACCTATTCGTTTGAAGAAGGGAAAACAACAGCCATCGTAGGGCCCTCCGGGAGCGGCAAAAGTACGGTGTTAAAACTGGCGGCGGGCATTCTGGTTCCGACCGAGGGCGAGGTAAGGTTCAGGGGCAATGATATCCTCGCGATGAACCGGCAGGAAAACCTGGATTTCCGCAGGGAAGCTTCCATGGTTTTTCAGGACGCCGCCCTCTGGGCAAACCAGAACCTCGATCAAATACTTGATTTGCCCCTGTTTACCCATTTTCCGGAAATGCCTGTGCCGGAAAGGAAAAAACGTATCAACGAGGTGCTTGGACAGGTTGGCTACAGGCGGGCGCTTAACATGCGGCCTTCGGCGCTTTCAATGGGCGAGCAGAAGCTCATCGCCTTTGCCAGGGCGCTGTTATGCAGGCCGAAGCTGCTCTTCCTTGACGAATGGACCGAGTCGTTGGACGACGCCGCCGCCAACAGGGCCGCCCAGATTGTGCGCCGCCACAGGCAGGAGGGGAATTCGGTTATTTTTGTGAGCCACGATTTCCGGTTTGTAAAAGGGCTCGCCGATTATCTGGTAATGATTGTGGGGGGAGCGTTCTCAAGTGTATACTCCCATGCTCAGATAGAGAATGACGAGGATCTTGCCAATCGTATAGAAAGCGGTATTACGTCATAAAGGAGGTTCGGCTGTTATGAAATTCGGGATTCGTTTTGCCGATCAAATTGTCGGGCTGGTTATTATCCTTGCCCTGGCATCCATTGCGTTTGTGATTGTAATGCTGGGACAGGCCCAGCGCTGGTTCTCCAAGGATTTGGATTTCAATACTGTTCTACCCTCCGCCACGGGCTTGAGTAAGAACATGGCGGTTCAGTACAGGGGTTTTACCATTGGAAATGTAAAGGATTTCTACCTTAACGATGATGACAATGTGGAAGTTATTTTTACCATCCATGAAGATTACACGGACCGGGTCAGACAGGGATCCATTGTGGAAATGCAGGCCGGTATTGTTTCCCTGTTGGGCAATTCATTTTTGTTCCATCCCGGAAGGGGGGATCAGCAGCTTCTTGCCGAGGGCACGTTTATACCGATTAAAGGTTCCGCCCAGGCCAATGAGTATGTCCGCCAGCGCATAGCGACGATATCGGAGAGTGAAGACAGTATCTCGAACTTGATGAACCAGGTAAATTCCCTGCTTGGCGGGGTTAATACTCTCCTTGCCGACCTGGGCGCGAATTTAGGGCCTGACGAGACCCATACCACGGATATCGGTAAACTTATAGGCAGCATAAATACGACGGTAAGCGATATTCCCCAGATATTGGACGGTACGATTGAAGGGGTTCTTGACTCGGTTTTGGCGGAGCTTCGGCCTCTTCTTAACCATGTGGACGGTCTTCTTGCCACGCTGAACGAACCGGGCGGCATTATTACAATGCTGGATAGTGACGGAGCGCTCAATGAAACCATTGATTCCCTTCCGATCCTGATTGGCAGTCTTAATAATGCAATAGCTCCTCTTCCAGGTTTGATTGAAAACCTCAATAGTACTACGGCTTCTCTCCCCAGTCAGCTTCCGGTCATTCTGGCGCAGCTCAGGACGGTGTTGAGGAGCGTCGATGATGTGCTGGTTGGGCTGGCAAACAACCCATTGCTCAGGGGAGGCGTCCCTGAGAGGCCGGTAACCCAGACCACAGGCCCGCGGGACATACGGTTTTGAGGGATAATATATGAAAACAAAAAATGATAAATTTTACCACGAACCACACAGACACCACGAACTGTTAATTCGATATCCTCCATTGTTCGTGTGCGTTCCGAAGGAACGAGTTCGTGTTGGTTTGTGGTTAATTATTTTTTCTTTTCTCTTGTCAAGCTGTTCCTCCGCGCCGAAGCCGACGGGGGAAGTTTACGCCGACCGGAACAATGCGTTAAGTCAGATAGATTTGGCAAACCAGGCCGCCAGTCGTGGACGCTATAATGATGCCCTGGACATCATAAACGAAGCAAGGCGGTTGGCGGTTAGCACGGATGATCCCGGCTTGCGTGTTAGAACTTCAATAGCTTTGGGAGACGTTCTTTTCTCACTGGGCGATCACGACAATGCTTTTGAGGAGTGGGAGAAAGCGAGCAATGAGGGGGATGCTTCCGGCGAACCTGTCCTCGCGTCCCTTGCGCGCATTTACGCGATACGCGCAAATCTTGTGATGCTTGCCAATGGGATGAGGACAGACGTCGACGCGGAGGAATTAAGGGCGCAGCTTAACCTGGAAATGGCCGCGGTCAGAGACAACGAAATGTATAACGCCGTTGCTTACATTACCCTGGGCCTCGCAGAAAAAGCTTTGGGTCGTTGGGCCGAAGCGGAAAACGCCGTTAAGCGGGCATTGGATATTCACGAAAAGAACTATAGGCTTGAGGACGCCGCCTACGACTGGTTCCTCATCGCCTCAATCCGCTCCGTTGCCGGAGACTATGACGGCGCCCTGGAAGCGCTGGGAACGGCGATAAGCTTTGACCGCCGCTCTGAAAACGGTTTCGGCCTTGCCTCAAGCTGGAAGGCCGTTGGGGACGTAAATGAAAAGGCGGGCAGGATTGAAAACGCACAGGCAGCCTGGCGTCGGGCCGCGGAGATCTACAGGGCCATTGGTCTTTCGACTTACGCCGAAAGAATTGAAAGCCAGCCATAAGCGGTAAATTCTCTTATTCTTCCCCGAAAACAGTCGCTGTAAAAGTGTAGAGTTCCGCGCCCGGAGCTTCGTAAGAGTGAGGCGGAAGGCCGGCTTTGACGCAGATGTAGTCCAGATATTCGTCCAGGTTCCAGTGCTGTTCTACAGGCACCTGCGGGAGGAGCACGCCGGAGCGGCCCCGGTGTACCAGATAGAGGCCGTGGACACCTACTTTTACCGAACGCGGATCCCCGCAGAGCTCCATAGGCGAGAGGGCGGAGATTTCGATGTCGATGCGGCTTAACTCCGCGGCCTCTAGCGGGGGAAAGCGCGGGTCACCGAAGGCCGCTTCATTGGCCATGGTACGGACGGTATTTTGCAGCGGCGTCCTGGCGGCCATTGTGCCTATGCAGCCACGGAGGTTTTTGTTGCCTTTTTTGTCCCGGCTGTGCAGGGTCACGAAGGCCCCGCATGGCATTGAAAGGACGGAAGTCCCTTCCTCAATTGCCTTTTCGAGGGCCGGGTTCAAGGCGTATTGGGGCTGCCTTTTTTCCAGTTTCGCGGTAATGGTTTCCCTCGCCTCGGCGAGCAGGGTTTTCTTTTCTTCATCGGTGATTGTAAAGTTCATGGGTTATTGTAACGCAAATTTATCGGAATTTCTACATATAGCAAATTGGAGTTTAAATCAAATACCATATCGCAAACCAGTGACATACGGTTCCGATTAACACGAAGATATGCCAGACGGCATGGGTGAACCTGATGTTTTTTCTGCAATACCAGATGGTCCCGAGCGTGTACGCCACCCCTCCGGCAATGAGCAGTATAATGCTTTCGGTAGGAACGGAGCGTACCAACGGAACACAGCCCACGATAATTATCCAGCCCATCATTATGTAAGCCGCCAATTCAATTTTCCTTAAAGATTTGAAACCGAGGACATTGAGGAAAATGCCGAGGA
>JGI24698J34947_10001553_pt1 | contig 12151 bp, 11 predicted proteins | sample TergutMp193P3_FD_34947 | JGI IMG/M metagenome (IMG submission 34947)
CTGCCCACATAGCCGACTTCGGTATACTTGGTCGCCTCCACTTTGACAAAAGGGGAACCGGCGAGTTTCGCAAGACGCCTGGCTATCTCGGTTTTTCCCACACCAGTAGGTCCAATCATGAGGATGTTTTTCGGGGTGATATCATCCCTTATCTCGGCGTCGATCTTCAGGCGACGGATCCGGTTTCTCAACGCCACGGCGACTGCCCTCTTTGCCTTCTTCTGGCCCACGATGTATTTATCCAGCTCCGCGACTATCTCTTTGGGATGAAGCTTGTCCATGTTCCTGTCATTCATTGCCAAGTTCCTCTATGATTATCTCTGTATTGGTATAGATGCAGATGCTACCCGCAATCTTCAGACTGCGTTCCGCAATCTCCCGCGCGGAAAGATCCGAGCCGTCGAGGTAAGCCAGCGCCGCGGCATACGCGAAGTTTCCTCCCGAGCCGATGGCGAGGGCGTCCCCCGTGGGCTCTATCACGTCCCCGGTCCCGGAGACGAGGAGGGTCTTCCCGATATCAGCAACCAGAAGCATGGCCTCAAGGCGGCGCAGCGCCCGATCCGTGCGCCAGTCCCTGGCTAGCTCCACAGCCGCCCTCGTGAGGTCCCCCGAATGCTCCTTGAGTTTTGCCTCAAAACGGTCAAAAAGCGAAAAAACGTCGGCGGTTGCGCCGGCAAACCCGCAGAGGACCTTGCCGTCCAGAAGGCGGCGCAGCTTCCTGGCGTTATTCTTCATTACCGTCTGGCCAAAGGTTACCTGCCCGTCACCCGCCATAGCCACTTTCCCGTTCCGGCGCACCGCGAGAATCGTTGTCGCCCGTATCTTCATGTCCATCATTATCGTTGTACCCTTCATTTTCCTTTCCTTTGACCTCCGTGGGGATGGGCATTATGGTAAACCTTTTTAAGATGTTCCATATTGATATGCGTATAACGCTGTGTCGTACTGATGCTCGCGTGGCCGAGAAGTTCCTGCACCACGCGGACATCGCAGCCTGAATTCACGAGGTGGGTGGCAAAACTGTGCCTGAGGGAATGCGGGTGTATCGCCTTGTCCAGCCCGGACCTTTCGGCGTATTTTGAAATGATCCAGCGCACACCCGGAACGGAAATCGGCTCGCCCTTGAGGCTGATGAAGAGCTTGTCCGTGGGCCGTTCCGCTTTGATCCGCTTGTTCCTCGTCGCGAGGTAGACGGATATCGCGTCCCTTGCCTCTTCGGAAAAGAATACCCGCCTTTCCTTGTTTCCCTTTCCTATGATCCTCGCCCCAGAAAAATCAGCTTCCATGTTTTTCAATGACAATGAGACGGTTTCTGAAATGCGAAGGCCGCCCGAATACATGGCGAGGATCAGGGCCTTGTCCCGTTCCGGCCATAATATGCCGGCCTTCTCGGGCAGTTCAGAAAAAAGCGCCATCTCCCCTTCCCAGAGGAAGGCGGGCAGGGTCTTCGGGGTTTTCAGGTTACGAAGCGGCGAAGAGGGATCGTCGTCGCGGTACCCGAACCGGAGCAGCCAGCGGTAGAAGCCCCGAATCGACGAGAGGGAGCGATTAACGCTCACCGATGCCGCGCCTTCGGCGGAAAGATCCGTGATAAAACCCCTCACCTGTGCGGGGTCGGCCTTCTCGGGCGTAATGTCGTTATTGGCGCAATAGTTGACGTAATGCCCGAGATCCAGCCTGTAAGCCTCGGAGGTACGTTTCGAGACGCCCCGAACCGAAGAGAGGTATTCAAGGTATTCTTCCACAAGGCTCTTCCCGTTATTCGCCATCATCCTGATCCTTTGCGTCGCCGTTACCGGCGTTGTCATTGCCCGAATGAAGGTAATCGCAGTCGGGGTTTATACACGCCTTGTGGTATCCGTTTTTCTTGTCGTATTTCTCCACCATAAAATGGCCGCACTTCGGGCAATTCTGGTTAAGGGGCTTGAAATGGCATATAAAATCGCAATCCGGATAATTTGTGCACCCGTAGAATTCCTTGCCCCGGCCCTTCGTTCTCCTGGATACGATATCCCCGGAGCATTTCGGGCACTTCGCCAGCGGTATGGACTTTGTGTTCTTGCACTCGGGGAAACCGGAACACGCCAGGAAAAAACCGAAGCGGCCGAGTTTTTTTACCATGGGTTTGCCGCATTTCTCGCATGTGTATTCGGTGACTTCGTCGAGCGTGCCTTTGAACGACTCAAGCGTTTTGCCGACTTCTTCAACCCTGTCCCTGAAGGGATCCCAGAAATCCCGAATCATGTCGGGCCAGGACCTGAAACTCTCTTCAACCTCGTCAAGCATCGTTTCCATCGAAGCGGTAAACCCCGAATCAATAACTTGCGGGAAATTATCCACCAGGAGGTCGTTTATCAACCGGCCCAGGGTTGTCGGGACGAGCTGTTTGTTGGACCTGGTCACATAGTAGCGATCAAGGAGAACCGATATAATCGGCACATAGGTTGAGGGGCGGCCTATGCCCTTTTCTTCAAGTGTCTTCACGATTGAAGCGTCCGTGTAGCGAGCGGGCCCCTGGGTAAAATGCTGCTCCGGACGGAACTCGTCGATGTTTACCTTGTCGCCCTGCTTCAGCGCCGGGTAGGAAGTTGCTTTCTCCTCTTTCGACGCCAGAAGCTTCATCACCTGGTAAAATCCCTTTTCGATGATCTTTGTGCCGGAAATGCGGAAAACGCCTTTTGATCCCTCCGGCGAAGAAACAAGAATATCCACGCTCACCGTTTTTGTTTTCGCGTTTGTCATCTGGCTGGACACAAAGCGTTCCCAGATAATCGTGTAGAGCTTTAACTGATCTTTACTGAGGTATTCTCTAACATATTCCGGGGTGTAGTTAACGTAAGCGGGCCGTATGGCTTCGTGGGCGTCCTGCGCCTTCTTCCCGACCGTATACTCAATCGCCTTTTCCGGAAGGCTGCCGGGGTATTTTTCCCCAATCCATTCCCGGACCTCATTCAGGGCGGTTTGGGAAATACGCACAGAATCCGTACGCATATAGGTAATGAGTCCCGTCCTCGAATCTCCCATGTTTACGCCCTCGTAGAGCTGCTGGGCGAGTTGCATGGTTTTCCTCGAGCTGAAGCCGAGCCTGTTTGCCGCGGTCTGCTGCAGTTGGGAAGTCGTAAAAGGCGGCCTGGGTTTTACGCTCTTTTCGGTTTCCCTGATTCCTGAAACCGCACAATCCCCGCTTTTTATAAGCTCAATTATGGCCCTGACCTGCGCCTCATTTCCAAGAACGGGCTTTTCATCGTTCCACAAAACGAGCTGCGCGGTGTAGGAGGATTTTCCGACCTTGAAATCGGCTTCCAGGGTCCAGTATTCCTCCGGGATAAAAGATTCAACTTCTTTCTCCCTCTCGCAAATAAGGCGAAGCGCTACCGACTGGACCCGGCCTGCGGAAAGGCCGTTTTTCACTTTTTTCCAGAGCAGGGGCGAAAGGTTGTAACCCACAAGGCGGTCAAGAACCCGGCGGGCCTTTTGTGCGTTTACCTTTGCCTCGTCAATCACGGTGGGACTCGCAACGGCGTCCCTTATGGCATTCGGGGTAATTTCGTTAAACGCAATGCGGTGAATCGGGACCTTGTCGGTTTTCGCGGTGATGGCGTTTCGCAGGTGCCATGCGATGGCTTCCCCCTCGCGGTCATTATCGCTTGCCAGCAGCACCTGATCTGCTTTTTTGGCGTCCCCCTGCAGGGCTTTTAAAAGCTTTGCCCGGCCGCGCACCGTGATATATTCAGGCTCAAAATTGTTTTCTACGTTAATCGCAAGCCTTGATTTCGGGAGGTCAATCAAATGCCCCATGGAAGCTTTAACGCTATAGTCGGAACCCAGATATTTTTCGATGGTTTTTGCCTTTGCGGGGGATTCCACGATTACGAGAATCTTTTTATTTTGCTTGGCTTTTTTTGTCTTAACTGCCATGATTCCTCACAACTTAATATCAAACTCTTTTGCAAAAGACGCGGCGAGGTTCGCCCCGTCATCTTGCGCGTCGTCACAGCTTTCGCCGTTTACGGCATCACCCGAAATTCCCGGGGTTTCCGCGTTCCATTCCACAAGAATGTCATGGACCGAAGAAAGCGTCATTGCCCCTTCATCAACAAACTTCGCCATTCCTCCGCCCCGTTTTGAATTACGCCCCACGGCATCCATCCAGAGATCCCTGTTCTGGTCAAGGGCGAAATTCGCGGTAATCAGGGCGCCTGATCTTTCGGGCGCTTCCACGACCACCGTTCCGCGTGACAATCCGGAAATAATACGGTTCCGCGCGGGGAAATTCCACTTTAACGGCCCTGTTTCCGGAGGATATTCCGAAAGAATAAGCCCGCCGATTTCCAGAATGCGCCTCGCGAGGTCCCTGTTAGAAGGCGGGTATACCATATCGGGACTGGAACCCAGGACGGCAACCGTAGGGGCCCCGGCTTCAATATTCCCTCTATGCGCCATAGCGTCAATACCCAGGGCAAGGCCCGACACAACAGGGAAACCCGCTTTGCCAAGATCCCTGCCAATTTCAAAGGCCCTTACCCTTGCCTGTGAAGAAGGCTTCCTCGTCCCCACCACGGCGACAAGGGCTTTTTCCGGGTCGGGAAGGCTGCCCCGGTAATAAAGGACAAGCGGTGGGTCAGGAATTTCCCGAAGCAGGGGCGGATATGCATCTTCCTTTAAGTATACCATTTTAATCCCAAGTTTTCGCGCCAGCATCAGATCCTTTTCCGCCTGTGGGCGAAACTCCTCAACTGTCCAGAAAGGTCCCTTCAGAATCCTCCCCAAAAGGTTTTCGATATCCGTCTTTGAAAGTATCGAAAGCTCTTCTTCCCTGCTAAATTTCTTCGCAAGATCCGCGCGTTCTTTTGGCTTAAGGGCGGGGATGCGGCAGATCATCAAATCAAGCAGATTGTCAGCCGCCATATATACGCTCCATCACGATCTGCCGGTTATTCTGCGCGTCAATTCTCTTTTGTGCGTCCCTTGTAAGGGTGATGATTCTGTCATAAAGGTCCACAGCCGCCTGAAAATTCTCAGTCATATAAAAAGCCCGTGCCAGCACAAACATTGTATCGATATCATTCCTGGAAATCTGGAGGTATAGTTCCAGGTGGGGAATCGCTTCTTCGGGCCTGTCAAGCTCAAACACGTAAAGAACCGCAAGGCCGTATCGCGGGCGAAGATAGCGGCTGTCAAGTTCAATTGCCCGGAGGTACGCCTCCTCCGCCAGGGTGAAGTACTGATCCCGCTCGAAAGTTTCCCTGCCGGGGAAAAGGTGAATCGATTTCGCCATTACCGCAGCCGAAAGCCCTACCGCGTTATGAAGCGCGGGGTCGGCTGGGGTATAGGAAATCGCCCGCTCCAGCGCCTGCAGGGCTTCACCGTGAAGCTCCAGATCTTGCAGACGAATGGAGAGTATCTTCCAGTAAGCCCCGGTTCTGGCTGCATCCGCCACATGCTGTTCAATTCGTTTTTCGTATAACGCGATGTTCCTTCTGACTTCTTCTATGCTTTCCGTAGTCTGCGAAGGCCCCTCGGAAATTATTCGTGTCGCGAAGGCGGTCCTGTTCCTGTCACGCTCCCGCGTCGAAGCCCAATAGGCGGCAAGACTGACAATAACGACAACCACAAGGATAATTATCGCGTTTCTTACGGTTTTTGGGTCTTTCACTGTCCACTCCAGCTTTTAAGCTTCGGAAGGTACTTCCGGTGGCTGTCCCTCAATCTCGCGGAATCTATATGGGTATATATCTGTGTCGTGGATATTTCCGCGTGCCCCAAAAGCTCCTGTACAGAGCGGAGGTCCGCGCCTCCCGCCAGAAGCTCGGTCGCGAAGGTATGCCTCAAAGTATGGAGCTTCGTGCTCAGACCCGCCTGAATCGCCAGGGCGGAATAATTCTTCCAGATTCCCTTGCGGGAAAGCCTCTTGCCGTTTCTGCTAATGAAAAGCGCCCTTGAATTTTTGTTCTTCAGCAGTTTCTGCCTCGATTCGGTTAAATAACGCCTGAGCCAAAAAGCCGCGTCAGGCCCAAAGACCACAAGCCTCTCCTTGCTGCCCTTCCCGGTCACCCTGGCAAGGTTTTCGGAGAGAAAAAGGTCCGCGAGTTTGAGCGAAACCGCCTCGGAGACACGCAGGCCCGCTGAATATATGAGCTCGTAAAGCGCCCTGTTCCGTATACCCAAAGGCGATCGGGTGTCGATACCCGACAGGAGGCTGTCTACATCTTCCTTCCTGTGAACCTCCGGCAGCCTGTCCTCGCGGCGCGGAATCTGCAAAAGGGATGCGAAATCCGCCTGTCCCCGGTTGTCCTCATCTGCAAGAAAACGTGAGAAAGAGCGCAGGGCGGAAATGGCTTTCGCTACCGACCTTGAGTCAATTCCGTCGGCATCGCGCCTGTGGGCGAGGTAGCGCGTAACGTCTGTTACCCCCGCCGCCCAGGGGGACAGTTCTTCCCCCTCAAGCCATTCCAGAAACCGGCGAATCTCAAAACGGTAGGTTTCCGCGGTAAGGGGCGCTCGTCGTTCCAGCGCAATGAGCCGGGAGTAGTATCTCTCAAGAAGGCTCTGATTGTTCACGGCCTTTATAATGCCTCGCGTGAAAAAGAAAGAACCCTGCCATCCCTGATAACAGTGGGGACATCCAGGTCTTCACTGGAAAATTTAAAGTCATCCCGCGTATCCCTCGGCGGAAGAAAATCCGTTACGGATCCGCTACCGATAAAGGCGCTGAATTCTTTTTCGCTCATGATCTCGCCTCTCTGTTTTTTAACCGGTTCCTGGTTTCGGAATTTCATCTCACTGTTAAAACCCGTCGCGATAACGGTAACCCTTATTTCATCTTCCATCTTTGTGTCAAAATACAAACCGGCTTTTATTATGGCGTCTTTGTCCATGTCGGCCGTTATGCGCTTGATGACATCGTCATACTCCACCGCCGGTATATTTTCGTTTGCGGCTACATAGATAAGGGCCCTGGTTGCGCCCTTTATCGAGGTATCTTCAAGAAGGGGATTGTCAAGTACGCCGGAGACGGCGTCCTCTACGCGGTTTTCCCCCTCACCGTAGCCTATCGCCATCAGTGCGTCGCCCTGGTCTTTCATAACGGTGATTGCGTCGGCAAAGTCAATATTGATGAACCCCGTCTTGACGATGCAGTCCAATATGCTCTCTACACCCTGACGGAGTATGTCGTCAGCCCTGTGGAACGCCTCAAGCATGCTGGTCTTGCGATCCACGTTGTTAAGGAGCCTCTGGTTTGGAATAACGATAAGGGAGTCGACGACTTTCCTTAGGTTGATGATTCCCATCTCCGCCTGCTCCATGCGATGGGCGCCTTCATTGTCAAACGGCTTGGTCACGACGCCTACAGTGAGGGCGTTCTGGCTTTTGGCAATCTCCGCGATAATTGGGGCGGCGCCCGTGCCGGTTCCGCCTCCCATGCCGGCAGTGATAAAAACCATATCCGCGCCTTCGATGGCCTTTGTTATCTGCTCCTTGTCTTCGTGGGCGGCCCTTTCACCGATTTCCGGGTTGCCCCCGGCGCCCCTTCCCCCGGTGATCTTGGAACCTATCTGAAGCTTTACCTCAGCGCTATTGGCCCTCAGGGCCTGGACATCTGTGTTTACGGCTATGAATTTCACGCCCCGAATGCCGCATTCAATCATTCCGTTAACCGCGTTGCTGCCTCCTCCTCCGGCGCCGATGACCACAATGGACACCGGTTCCTCCGGTTTTGCCGATTCACTTAACAGTTTAAAGTTCATGATTCCCTCCCGAATCAGATATTTTGAGCTTTTTTCAAAACTTCATTTTGAAAAAGCAATTTTTGGACTCATTAAAAAAATTCATCCCTTAACCAGGCTACAAGTTTTTTCCAAACTCCCGGACCTCCCCTTGGACTTACGTTTTCCCGGCCTTCTCCGCTCTGCCCTCCTTCCGATCTCTTCTCCCTGTCAAATCCTTCCAGCACCAGCCCCACGGCGGTGGCAAAGGCGGGGCTGCGGTAATCTTCCACGAGTCCGCCCACAGGCAGCGGATTGCCCACCCTTACCGGAAGCCGGAAAACCTGCGACGCCAGTTCAGCCGCGCCGAGGAGCTGCGCCCCGCCTCCGGTTAGAACAACCCCTCCGCCCAAATGCCGGGAAATTGAAAGTTTGTCAATTTTTTCTTTCACCAGCTTAAAGGTTTCTTCCATCCTTGGGCGGATAATTCCGAGGATATGCGATCTGGGTATAGCGAGTGGCGCCCTTCCTCCCACTCCGGGAACAATGATTTCATCATTCTCTTCAAGGAACGGTTCCCAGCAGCACCCTGAATCAAGTTTGATTTTCTCGGCGGTTTCAAATGTAATGCCCTTCATTATGGAAATATCGCCTGTTACCTGTGCGCCGCCTGCCGGAATTGTACCTATGGAATACGGCGCACCATCCGAATAAATCAGCACATTCGTGGTCCCTCCCCCCAGGTCAATCAACGCTGCGCCCATGTCTTTTTCCTCCTGCGTCATTACCGCCCTGCCGGCCGCAAGGGTTTGCAGGATAAAGTCTTTAACCCTGAAGCCGGCGCGGTTAACGCACTTTAGCAGGTTCTGCGCCCCGGTTGCGGAGCAGGTGATGATATGGACCTCAGCCTCAAGCCTGACGCCAATCATGTTAAGGGGGGTACCATTGACTTTATTGTTGTCCACAATAAAACTTTGCGGGATTACCTCAAGGAGTTTGCGATCCATCGGTATCAACACCGCCTGCGCCGCGTCCATAACCCTGTTTATATCTTCACGGCTTATTTCCCTGGTTTCCCGGTTCCTTCCGGTTACCGCAACCACTCCGCGGGAATTTATTCCCTCAATATGGCTTCCCCCTATACCGGTCCAGACTTCGTTTATATTTCTGCCGCTCATCATCTCGGCGGCCTCAATAGCTTGTGAAACCGATTTCAGCGTCGCCTCAATATTAACAACGACGCCTTTACGCAGCCCGGTCGAGGGGCAGGTTCCAACCCCGGTAATTTCAAGAGTACCTTGTTCGTTTAGCTCGCCGATTACGGCGCAAACTTTGGTTGTACCTATGTCGAGGCCAACCACAAAATCATCATTACTCAGGGGACGCCTCCTTCGGGATATACGAAGCTATACCGGAACGAGAGTCAAAAAAATCTATCCCGCTTTCATCTGATAATAAATCAACGAGCAAGAGATTATACTGGAGCCTGTCCTCATTCAACTCAGAAAGCCTTATTCTTATTTTCCTGTGGACCGGATAGAGGATCAAATCATAATTATCAAAGGATATTTGGTTTATCGATATCTCAGATATCATTTTAAGCATATTGGGATTGGAAACTTTCAATCGTTCAATATCCTCTAGAAGGGGAATATACATGCCCGGAAGCTTCTCCCCAAGATAGGGAGCTTTGATATCAAGGCCGGAAATTACCGGTAGCACACTCGAAAGGGATTCGCCCCTTTTCGTGCCGCCAACCTGAAAGACAACCCCCTGGTTGTCAAACAGCACGGGGACGGTCCTGCCGTCAAGGGTGACAAAAGCCGAAGCCACCGGCTGCCTCTCCTGAATAATTATCTGCAGCCTGCCGGGCAACTGCTTAAAGACCCTCACCGATTCAATCGAAGCAACTCTCTCAATGGCCCTTTCCATCTCGTGAACATTCGCGGTAGCAAAGGTCAAATCGGCGGTAAAACCCGCCGCCGCAAGAATCTCCTCCTTGGTTGTGTTCTCGGCGCCGATAATTTCAAACCGCGAAAAAGGCCTGAAGGGGCCGATTCCCAATAGCCAGACGAGTTCTCCGGTCAGGCATACTATGGTGATGATAAAAAACAGCTTTAAAATTTTTCCGGACTTTGTGTCCGCCTCGATGTCTGATGGATACGGATATTCGCCGGCCATTTAAGCTTCCTCCCCTTGATACCCCGCAGGGGCTTCCGCTGGCTGTCTCGAAACATTCACAATGAAACCGGCCATGATCATGGTGACCACAAGGGAGGAACCGCCCGCCGAAAAAAACGGAAGCGGGATTCCTGTCGCGGGCAGCGCTTTGGCGACAACGGCAATATTCATAAGCGCCTGGGAAACGATCATGGTGACAAGGCCCGTGCCAAAAAGCCGGTTAAAAATTTTCCCATTCCCCATTGACGCCATATAGCCCCTGACCGCGAAAATTCCGAAAAGGAAACAAAAAAGCAAGACTCCAAGGAATCCCGCTTCTTCGGCATAGGCTGAAAAAACAAAATCGGACTGTATTTCGGGGATACTCGCTATTTTATCCGTACCCTGTCCCAGGCCCTTGCCCCAAAAGCCCCCTGAAGTTATGGCCCTGACCGATTGATCGACCTGATAATTCGCCCCCTTTGGATCAAAACCGGGATTCAGGAAGCTTATGAAACGCATCAGCCTGTGCTCTTCCTTAAAAATCAGAAAAGTGACAATCGGGACAAACATAAAAAAAGCGCTCGCCAAATAACGGAATTTAATTCCCGCAAGACCGAACATGATAAAAGCGTTAGCCGCCAGAAACGCCGCGGTGGAAAAATCGTTCTGCCCGATAATCAGGGCAAAAAACAACCCGCTGATAATTACAGGAGGAATAATGCCCCGGCTGATTGAATCGATATTTTCCTTTTTTTTGTCGAAAAAATGCGCCAAATACAGCGGGAGAACAAGTTTCACCAGTTCCGACGGCTGAAAGGTATAACCCGCGTATCCTATCCAGCGGGCGGAGCCGTTCCTCGTTACGCCGATACCGGGTACAAAGGTGAGAATGCAAAGTATGAAAGAAAAAAACACCAGGAGCTTAATAAACTTACGTATCAGTTCCAGATTTATGGCCGAAGCGAGAAAGAATAAAATAACCCCTATGAGCCCAAGGCCGAGCTGTTTGGAAACAAAATAAAGCCCGTCACTGTAGTTTCTCTGGGCAAAGGCATAGGACGAGGAATACAGCGCGACAAGGCCAAGACCGAGAAGAAGAAAAATACTGGCGACAAGAACATGATCGGCGCCCGAGCGTTCCGTGTCAACTAACATTCGCGTTTTCATAAAACTTCACTGGATCTTAAGCGTTGATAACGCGATGATCGCAAACAGCCCTCCCAAAATCCAGAAGCGAATCAAAACTTTGTTTTCCGCCCAACCGGACAATTCAAAATGATGATGAATGGGCGCCATCTTGAACACCCTCTTCTTCCGCAGCTTAAACGAAGCCACCTGGATAATCACCGAGGCGATTTCCAGAACAAAAACTCCTCCTATAATGAGAATCAAAGCTTCTTTTTTTATGATAAGGGAAATTACCGCTATCGTTCCCCCCAGGGAAAGAGAACCTACATCGCCCATGAAAACTTCGGCGGGGTTGCAGTTGAACCAGAGGAAGCCGATACAGGCGCCGACAGCGGCGAGGCAGAATACCGTAAGTTCCCCCGCGCCGGGAATGTAGGGAATTCCCAGGTAGGAAGAGTAATCCGCGCGGCCTGATAGATAAGTCAGAATCGCGAGGGTGATAAAAACGAGGATGAGTAATCCCGCGAGGAGCCCGTCGAGGCCGTCGGAGAAGTTCACTGCGTTGGATTCCGCTACTATCAGAAGCACCCCGAAGGGTATCCAGAGGACGCCCATATTTACTGCCGGATTTTTCAGGAACGGAAGATAAAGATAAGTGATCTCCTCCCCTTCGATATTATAAAGAACCAGCATCACCGCGATGGCAATGGCAAACTGACATACCAGTTTCGCGCGGGCGGGAAGGCCGTCGGAATTGCGCTTTGTTACCTTGAGGAAATCGTCGATAAAACCGACAATCCCAAAAGCTACAAAAGCCCCCAGGGTCAGCCATACTTTTGTGCTGTCAAAATCGGTCCAGAAAATCATCGCGATTACCACGGAGAGTATTATGAAGATGCCGCCCATGGTGGGGGTCCCGGTTTTTGCCAGATGAGTCGCCGGCCCGTCTTCCCGTATGGGTTGGCCAATATTAAGGCGTTTAAGCGCCTCGATTATCTTTGGGCCGAAAATGAAGCAAATTAAAAGAGTGGTCAGGGCGGCATAGGCCCCACGAAAACTCAGGTACTGAAAAACGTTTAACGGGGTGAAGTATTTTACAAGTGGATATACAAATTCAAGAAACACGGCTGGCCCCCAAAAGCATTTCGCTTAAC
>JGI24698J34947_10001554_pt1 | contig 12146 bp, 10 predicted proteins | sample TergutMp193P3_FD_34947 | JGI IMG/M metagenome (IMG submission 34947)
CCATCAGGTCGAGATGGGTTCCCGCGTGGCCGAACAGATCCATCGACGACGGGAGGCCGTCCTTGCCAGACAGCGCGGCGAGACGCTCGAATGCCTGGCGAGTAAGAGGAAAGGTGAGGTCGTAACGCATGGCATTATCCTAACTGGAGGAAGCGTATCTTGGGTTAATTCTTGTTCAAGCAGAGACGCCTTAGTTCACATTCTGCCCATTTTTTGCTTAGTCAAAACCTCGCCTCATATCACCTGTAATCAAGGATGTATCGTTTTAATTTATCCCTTGATCGGTCAGACTCGTCAGTTACTTGTTTCAAGGCGTCCATAATTGGAGCAAAAAAGGATATACCCTGAGCGTCTTTCATAACCGATGTTGAAATACCCACAACATTCCCTCTCGCATCTACCAATGGACCACCGCTGTTTCCAGGATTAACCGCAACATCACCTTGAATCCATATCTGTCCATCCATTTTTCGCCAGGCGCTGACGATACCTTTTGTTACGGTTCCTGATAATCTGGATGGTGACCCGATGGCGAATACCTCTTCAGTAATTTTGGGGAAATCTTTTCGTATCGTTATTGGCGGTAGTGAAAGATTGGGGACGAATATTGCTGCTACGTCACGTTTTGAATTTCGTGCAAAAACTATTCCTTTGAATTCTTTCCCGTCAATGCGTCTAACACGGACCTCAGGTTCATTGCGCACAACATGATGATTGGTTAATACTATACCATGACTTGACTTGCCTGACGCCACTACAAAACCGGAACCGTTTCCAGAACTGCTATAAATAGTCACAACACTTTTTAGAACATCTTCGATAGAACGCAAATCTTTCTTTGTGGCAAAAACATAACTTGTTAGTTCGTCGGCCGTATTGTGAGCTTTTCCGGATTTATAATGCTCTCTAATGTAAATCACTGTTGCCACTAAAGCAAAAATTACTATCCAATTAATAATCGTTTTTATACAACCAGGCATATTACTCTCCTACAGAACAAAGAGATTGGCCGTAGCTGATAACAGAAAGCATGGTTTGAGGAACGAGTCAAAGCCACAATCTAATCTCTATTAGAGATATAAGTATATCAGAAAACCGTAATGAAAAAAAGTGATGCTGATGACGGCCTCAGAGTCTACACATCTAAACCTTAGAGAGAAAGAAGGGAGTCAGCGATGGCTTGTCGCACCTGAGTGGGGTTAGGGCTAAGTGGGGCAGAATGTGCTGGACTATATGGATTGAGACGGGGTTGTGGGCGGAATGTCCGTCTTGGATTTTTCTTCGTCCGTCTTGGATTTTTCACTTAAACTCGGATTCGCGAATAATACAAGGAAAAAAAGCAGAACAAAAAATGCACCGATCGTTAGTCCAAGCCCAGTCCAGTTTCCGGATGCGAGCATGCTAAAGAAAAGAATGACTATAAATAGTCCAAGGAACCAGGGGAATACAAATTTAAATATCCCCCACGCAATAATGGTCACCTTAAGCAATATTTTAGAAGCGACAAGCAAACCTAAAAATATTAGAATCCAAGCCCACCAAGGAGTAAAGTAAATAAATCCCAGCAGGCCGTCTATGATCTGCAAAAATTTATCGACGCTTGGGGATTCCCTCAATAATCTATCGATGTTTTCATATTTTTCCATGATCCATCTCCAACTTGAAAGGTGGATTCAAATATAGCACAAGCGCAACCACCGCATCAAGCGCCAGGTATTTTCTCAGTCGGCAGCACACCCAAGAGGAAACTGAGTGCCAAGGTTATTTTCATGATGGTTTCAAAACGCGGTTTGGATTATGGAGATAGAATCTTGTACAAGCTTTCGCGGCTTGACCCGGCATATTTGGCCAACTGTGTAATTCCTCAAGCCTTAGTGGCCGTCTTCAGGGCGGATATAAAAACGTCGTGGTCTCACTCGGTCAGGGCTTCGGCCGAATATAACTGGATATCTTCCTCATCGCGCAGATGTTCAACAACAATGCAACCCAAGCGACTCGACCGCACGAAAAAGCAAGGCCGGGCCGCTTGAGGGCTGATTACGGGGACAGGTCAAACCAAGTCTCCGGGACGGTAACGGTTTTGAATCAAGGAATCACGCCCGGAGAAGTCAACAAATCGCTCCGGACAGCTTCAGGCAGAAAATCAACCGCGCCGGCCGCATTGATTTCTTGGCCGGATAGAGGGGCGGTCTTTGGGGTTTTACGGCGTTCGCCGCCTGAACCGGCCTTGAGCGGCTGGCTCTCAGCCAAGTAACGGTTTAGGGTTGCTCCTTTGATGTGGAGTCCGTTTTTTTGAGGGCCTCGATCATCTCCGAGGTGCTGAAACCCCACTTTTTCATCCGGCGGAGTTCCGGGGCCAGTCTCAGAATGCTCTCTTTGCGGGACAGAGCGTGGTCATCGGTTACCGCGAGGCTGGCCTTACGGCATCTGACCAAGTCGGCCTTGGAGGTATAGTGGCAAGGAGAGGAGGATGAGCTGATGAACCCTGAATCGCATGGCCTGTCTATGGGGGATGTAATCGGCGTGGTTATAGGCGGCTTTTCATTGGAGAAAGAAAATCCCGGCAATCAGATTGACTTCCGGGATTAATATGGGGCAATGATTTTTTAATCGGTGGTGGCGGTAGAGGATTAGAACATATAAAAAACGTCTTTATATTCAAAATATTACAAGACGGTTATTTCTCAATACCCACATTTTGGCCCGGTTTTTACGGCGCTGGGCACTCTGTTTCACACTTGCCCTGATCGTTTACCCTTCTTTCTATCCGTCAAGGCTTTAACGCTCTTGTCAAAGTCGCTTTCCAGGCGGCGGCTATCGCGCTGTCGCCGCTCGTGGAATTTCTCGTATTCCTGTTCAGCCAGGTCCAGGGCCAGCTCATGCGAAATTGTGCCAGCATGGGTGAGGATGTTTTCTTCGTTCAGGCTTAGAAAATCGTCCAGCTTGGCTATCCAGTCGGCCATGTGCATGGGGGCGCGGCGTCTGGCCTGCCTTTCGGCAAAGAGGAGGTATTGTTCCACCAAGCTGTTCAGGGCCAGTAGTTCTTCCTCGTTCAGATAGTTCTTGGCAATGCCCACGTCCGGCTTGCGGACCTTGGCCCCGCGCCAGGAGGTCAGCCCCATATTGGGCTTGGCGCTGTCCGCTCGGCTGTGTATGAGTTCCGCCGCCGTCTGGCCGGTGACGGCCCAGTGCATTTTGTTCTGCACGGTCTTGAAAAAGACCAGGCTCATTTCCAAAGTCGGGTCATAATCCACGCTGGTGGCGTAAATATCGGTGATTTTTTGGTAAAATCGCCGCTCCGAAGTTCGGATGTCCTGGATCCGGCGCAGCAGCTCCTCAAAGTAATCAAAAGGCTGGTCCGGGTTTTTCAGCCGCTCATCGTCAAGCACGAAGCCCTTGACGATGAATTCCCGCAACTTCCCTGTAGCCCAGATGCGGAAACGGGTCGCCACTCGGCTTTTCACCCGGTAGCCAACGGAAATGATCATATCCAGATTGTAAAATTCAAGCTGGCGCTGAACGCGACGTTCACCTTCTTGTTGAACTGTCAAATAATTTTTGACAGTTGCCTCTGGAGCAAGCTCGCCTTCCTGAAAAATGCTTTTAATGTGATGACTTATGTTCTGCTTGGAGCTTTGGAACAACTCCGCCATCATCTGCTGGGTGAGCCAGACGGTTTCATCTTCGAAACGGACATCGATTTTCACCCGTCCGTCTTCGGCCTGATAGATCAGGAATTGGCTTTTTTCAGGAAGTTTGGCCATCAGACAATTTACACTTCCGCCACAACGCGGCACGGCAGGCCTGTCGCCCCCTCCAGCCGCATGGGGTAGGTATGTACCGTGAACGAAGGTGAGCCCGCCGCCGCCAAGTCGGCCAATCCGTAAAGATTCTCGACAACGAATGTCCCGGCATCGGCGCAAAGCCGGTCGGCCTGGGCGTGTTCGGCCGGAAGGCGAACGCCGGCGAAATCAATGCCGAGCAGGTTGATCTTGCGCTCCAGCAAAGCGTGAATCGTCGGCCAGGATAATTGAATTAGCGCAAACACGTAATCCTTGGTGCCGTATTCGTGCGCGGCCAGGCACCCGCTATGGAACAGGACGAAATCACCCGGCTGCGCGGTGTCCAAGGCAAAGTCGGCCGGTTCGATGTCGCGGCCGATCACGCCCCGCACGTCGAACAATCGACCCGGCCGCTGGAAATAATCCTCCGGATAGTCTTTTCCCATCAGGTCGAGATGGGTTCCCGCATGGCCGAACAGATCCATCGACGACGGGAGGCCGTCCTTGCCAGCCAGTGCGGCAAGGCGTTCGAAGGCTTGGCGAGTAAGAAGAAAGGTGAGGTCGTAACGTATGGTTCTCCCTGTATGATAAGCGTGATTTGTAATTGCCGTATTCCTTTTGTGGCATATTTTAACAAGGTTAAGGTAAAGGAGGCAAACCAAGCTCTTTGAGAAACTTATTGTGCTTCTTCGTGGCGTCCCTGATTTTCTGTTCTAGCGTTACCAATTCCGTATTTACGGCCTTAAGGTCAATTTCTTCTTCCGGCATAGCAGTACTGATGTAACGAGAGATATTCAAGTTATAATCATTAGCGGCAATCTCTTCCATTGTTACGCACCGAGCATAGCGATCTTCTTCCGTGCGAAACTGGTAGGTGGAAACAATTTTTTCGATATGCCACGGTAAAAGTTGATTTTGCCGTTTACCTTTTTCGAAATGTTCGCTGGCATTTATGAATAAAACGTCATCTGGTTTCTTGCATTTTTTCAGGACCAGAACACAGACCGGAATGCCTGTTGAATAAAAGAGGTTGGCTGGCAAGCCGATAATCGTATCGATGTTACCGTCATCCAGCAGCTTACGGCGGATACGCTCTTCCACGCCGCCCCGGAAAAGCACTCCGTGCGGCAATATGATGGCCATAGCGCCATCATGTTTCAAGTAATGAAAGCCATGCAGTAAAAAAGCGAAATCGGCGGCTGATTTTGGGGCCAAGCCGTAATTCTTGAAACGCATGTCATCGCCCATAGCCTCGTTTGGGTCCCAACGGTAGCTGAAGGGAGGATTCGCTACAACCGCATCAAAATAAGGCTTCTTGGCAGGGTTAGCCTCTCGAAGCATATCCCAATCGTTGGTTAAAGTGTCACCGTGAAAAATCTCAAATTCAGAATCTTTCACCCCGTGCAGCAGCATATTCATGCGGGCCAAGTTATAGGTGGTGATGTTTTTTTCCTGGCCATAGATTTTGCCGATGCCGCGCGGCCCCATGTGGTTGCGCACGTTCAGTAGCAGCGAACCGGAGCCGCAGGCAAAATCTAATATGCTCTCCAGGTGTTTTTTGCGACCGGTTCTCGGCTCCTGACTATCCAGGGTGACGATGTCTGACAAGATATTGGAAATCTGCTGCGGGGTGTAGAACTCACCCGCCTTTTTACCGGAGCCGGCTGCAAACTTATCGAGCAGGTATTCATAGGCGTCACCTAGGGTATCGTTGTCCGTGGAAAATTTCGCCAGCCCCTCGGCTATCTTGGTGATAATGGCGCATAGTTTGGCATTGCGGTCGGTGTACCTCTTGCCGAGTTTCTCAGAACTCAGGTTGATTTCAGAAAACAAGCCTTGAAAAGTGCTTTCAAAGGATTCTTCTTCTATGTATTTAAAACCATCTTGTAATGTGTTCAGTAGTTCGCTATCTTGGGTGCGGGCCATTTCCGAAATGCTACCCCAGAGATATGGTGGCTTGATCACATAATGCACTTTTCGGCGCATCTGTTTTTCAAAGGTAGCAATGTCGGCCGGGTTATCTTCATACCATTTTTTAAGTGGCGTCATTTTGGGTTGTTCTTGATTGTCCGGGTAGTCCTGTCTCAATTCCTTTTTTGCCGCAATTTCGTAATTATCAGACAAATAGCGCAGAAATAAGAAAGAGAGCATGTAATCGCGGAAGTCATCCGCATTCATTGCGCCGCGTAGTTGATCGGCTAGACTCCAAAGAATAATTCCGAGCTGTTTTTGTTCTTGTTCGATCATGGTTGTCGTCTTGGCCTTGTGGTTTGATGGGTAATATCCGGAAGATCAAACTGATATTGCTGTAAAAAGGATGTTAGGATATTCTTAAACAGTTCTTTGTTGTCGTCAACCATCTCTTTTGGCTCGTAAACAGAATGTTGTCCATGACTTAGAAGGTTTAATGCTCTAGAAAATAAAATCTCATCTTCTATACCGTGGATACAAGCAGAGAAATCTTTGAATCCAAAAAAGGTTGCTGTTTTTTCTAGAATACTTCGCAGAATATTAAAATGATGGGTGTAAAGTTGGCCGGATTCCATGTCTTGGTGCAATTCGCTCAACATGGCCACATGGTGAAGAAAAGGCGTATCGTCAGTGGTTTGCAATGTATAACTGCTTGAATGGGCTGAACGATGGAAGAAGTATGTTTTCTTCGACGTTATGCTTTTAAATTCATTCCATATCACATTGAAAAACAAGGCGTGGTGCGACGAGACGATACTTTTTAGCTTCCCAACTCCTTCTTTTAATAGTTGAACCAAATCAGTAGCTACTACAATAGCATTATTATCATCTAATGAAGAAATAGGATCGTCAATATAGAGGTTTTTAACCCATGAATAAGTTTCATGACCGTCTATCACCAGTCTGCAAAGTGCCAGAAAAATACACCAAATAAAGATGTTTTCTTCTCCTCGTGATATTTTTATGTTTTGGGCATCTGAACGCGAAAATCTAATTATCCATCTTTCATAATCTATCTTGAAATCAAAATCAGCGTAGCGTTTTAGGTAGTCAAAAATTTTCTCTTCTAGGGCTAACTCTTTGAACCCGGCAAAAAATTGAGATTCAGAATTAATCTTCAAGTAGCGCTCGGAATCTCCTGCTAAATCATTGTCCCAATGAAACAAATCTTCAGTATAGGCATTAAAATAAAGTGTGTCAGATTTACCTTTCTTTTTGGCGCTATCTTTGAAGGCCATCGATAGGCGCGTCTTTCCTGTGCGGTTATAAGCATAGATTAGAACAAAATCTAGATCCTTAAAGTCGCTTCGTAATCGGGTTACTACTTTTTGAAGCGATTGATATTCATAGATTTTTCTTTTATTGCTCATGCTATTTTTCCTCAGAAAAATGGAAAAGCTGTTGCATCAGTCCTTTTTTTTGGGCCTTGAGTTGTTCGAGTTTTTGGGTTTGCGCGCCGATCAACTCGTCGATGAAAGAAAGGCAATCAGCGATTTTTTGTTGCTCAGATAAGTGGGGAATGGCTACATTTATCTCAGCCAAATCTGATGCGTTAATGGCCGGATAATTTGAACCCGAACATTTCGTGATGACTTTGTTAACAAAAGCATCAGTATGAATAATTTGATATAAGAATATGCAACAGCCGTATGCTCGTAACTGAGCATACCCTGTAGATGCGACAAACTCATTTTCAACATCAAAATCACAAAAAAAATTGTTCTTCTGATAAGGTCGAACAGTTTGATAAATAACATCTCCGTTTTTTAGCAACCGCTGCGCCCGGCTCGGGGCGTATTCTCGATATATTTTCGTTTTGGAAGCTAGTTTTCCATCAATCACGGACTCCAAGTCAATATAAAAAAAAGACTCTGGTAGTCGTTCGCTGGAAGGATTTATGCTGCAAATATCGCTAAGACGCTTCTCGTCCCACGGCCTCGCAGTCTGAAACTCAGGAAAGCGTAGCTTGGGCAGTGTTTCACCTTCCAGCGGGAACAACTGTTGCATCAGCCCTTTTTTATGAACCTTGAGATTGTCAAGTTTCTTGGTTTGGGTTTCGATCAACTCGTCTATAGAAGAAAGGCAATCAGCGATTTTTTGTTGCTCACCAGATTTTTCATCTGGATAAAATATATTTCTACTCTTTAGAATTGAAAAATGTCTTTTGTATTCCTCCATTTTGACTGGTTTAAATTGCAAGAACTGGTATAAATAACTCGTTGAAACATTGGAATTTGCGCGGAATATTTTTATTCCATCTGCCCCTTGGGCAAATGGTTGGTTTATGATTTTTAATACACATGTGTGATCACCAAAAACAATTAATGGAAACCCACTTTTAATTACTGCACTATCGTCATCAGTCCACCCCGCAATAAATCCCTGTGATTGATCTACAATCGGATATGAGCCAATATCTAAATATTGAGAAGTAAGTATTTTTTGGGGAGGCGTAATTGTAAAAATTAAACCAACTAATTCTTTCTCTTTCCATCCTGGTGCACCCCGAAACTCAGGAAAACGAAGTTTCGGCTTCAGTTTACCTGCCGCCTTTCGTCTCATGTTTGTTCCGCCTTATTGCTCATATGCGTTCAATCCTGAAATGTCACGTCTTTGGGCCAATCTGTGCAGCAGAGGAATCAAATCGTTCATCAAGGCCAGTTCTTTTTCCGTACGTTCCTTCCATTTCAACCCTTGCGGAGCCAGTAAATCGCTTAACTGCTCGCCATCGAAGATCAGGCGCTCTATGATGCTGTCCACGAAGACTTGCAAAGCTCCGGCTTCCAGCCCGTGCCTTGAGGCTATCTTGGCCAGTTCCTGGGCGTTTTTTTCGGTTTTGAAGCGGTCATAACCTTGGCGAATATCGTTCTCGTTCAAGGCTTCATTTGCGTTAAGAGTGTTTATGTAGGCGGCAATATCCTCGCGCTCGTCAATAAATTTGGCATCGGACTGAATTAAGCCTATGAGTTCCTGGCGGGTCATCTTTTGTTTATCAGGCGCCTGACTGGTATAGTTAGCTATCAAGTCCATTATGTAGTCATAGTCGATCAAGGCGGAGGCGAACAGCACAAATTCGAAATCCAGTTGTTGCACTTCCGGGTTTGTTTTGTCGCTGCTCTTATCTTGTTGGGCCTTTAAGCGTTGAGCGGTTTCCAGGTAGACGCCTCGGAAGCTCTGTAGCTGGTCCTTGGAAATTATCTGTTCGATGACTTCGGTGTTCTCCTGAGTTAGGTCTGTGTATTGATCAAGCTGGGTCTTGAGGCGTTGCACCTCCTTAAAAAGGTTGATGAACTGACCGCGCGCCGCATCTCCTTTGAGGTGGGCCACTTCTTCAGGGGCGTAGGTTACACCCTGAGACTGCATGAAGTCTTCAAGTTTTTTAGCGGCTGCTTGCAGTTTTTTGATGACTTTTGGAGCCGCATCGACCAGCCAGATTTCCCTAGCGCGTTCAGTATTTATCTTTTCACCTGAAAACAAGGCAATGGCGTCGTTGACCGCATCCTCCTGCTGACGGAAATCCATGATGTTGCCATACGGTTTGGTGTCGTTCAGTACGCGGTTGGTGCGCGAGAAAGCCTGGATCAAGCCGTGGTATTTGAGAGTTTTATCCACGTAAAGCGTGTTCAGAAATTTGGAATCGAAACCGGTGAGTAACATATCCACGACGATCACCAAATCTATCTTTTGCGCGTACGGCAAATCTTTATTCGGATATTGTTGATCCTTGATGCGCTTTTGTATATCCTTATAATATAGGTCAAATTCATTGATACTATGGTTAGCGCCATAGGATATATTATAATCGTTGATGATAGCCTTGAGGGCAGCCTTTTTTTTGTCCGGCTCTACTTCGTTGTCCACTTTTTCTTGGAGCAGGTCTTCCTGAAGTTGTTGCACATTTTTATCACCTTCGGCTGGAGGAGAGAACACGCAGGCGATGTTCAGTGGATGGAAGCCGTTGCCTTCAGCTTGCTTTTCCGCCTGAATAGCCTTGAAAAGTTTGTGATAGGCGATGGCATCATTAATGGAACTTGTGGCAAAAATAGCGTTGAACTTACGCATGGCGGTCGCGGCGTCGTGTTTTCCCAGAATGGCTTCAACAATAGCATTTTTAGTCAACTCTCTCTCAGGCTTAAATCTTTTCTTGCCTTCAGGTTTGTAATAATCAATATGGAAACGCAGGACGTTACGATCCTCAATGGCGTGGGTGATGGTGTAGGTGTGCAAATCCTTCTGGAAGATGTCTTTAGTAGTTTTATACGAAGCTTGTTGGCCTTCCCGTTGCTGGTAAATTGCATTTTTTTCGAAGATAGGCGTACCAGTGAAGCCGAATAGCTGGGAGTTGGGGAAGAATTCCTTGATTGACTTGTGGTTTTCGCCAAATTGGGAGCGGTGGCATTCATCAAATATGAACACCATGCGTTTGTTCCGCAGAGGCTCCAGTCGTTTCTTATAGTTGCGCTTGTTGCTGCCATCCAACGCCAAGCCAAGTTTCTGGATGGTGCTGACGATAACTTTATCGGCGTAATCGTCGGAAAGCAGCCGCTGCACCAGGGTCTCAGTGTTGATGTTCTCTTCAACGCAGTCTTTTTGAAAACGATTGAATTCGTCCCGAGTCTGGCGGTCAAGATCCTTGCGATCCACTATGAACAGGCATTTTTCAATGTCCGGATTATCTTTAAGCAAGGTGGAGGCTTTAAAGGAGGTGAGTGTTTTGCCGCTGCCGGTGGTGTGCCAGATGTAGCCGTTGCCACAGTTCTGATGGATGCAGTCCACGATGGCCTTGACGGCATAAATCTGGTAGGGGCGCATCATCAGCAGTTTCTGTTCACTGGCTACCAACACCATGTAGCGGCTGATCATTTCTCCAAGCGTGCATTTGGCCAGAAAGCACTCGGCAAAGCTATCCAAGTGAGTGATTTTCTTGTTGTCCTTATCGGCAAACTGATACAACGGCAGAAAACGCTCATCGGCGTCAAAGCTGAAATGGTGGTTATTGTTGTTAGCGAAGTACCAAGTATCATTGCGGTTGCTGACAATGAAGAGTTGCATGAAGCATAATAAAGATTTGCTGTAGCCGTTACCGGGATCATTTTTATAATTAATGATTTGCTGCATGGCCCTACGGGGGATTATGGCCAAACTCTTTAATTCAATCTGAGCCACCGGCACCCCATTAATAAGCAGGATTACATCGTAACGGTGATGACTATTGTCGGTGTTGATGCGCAGTTGATTAATGATTTCAAAAGTGTTCTTGCACCAATCCTTGATGTTGACCAAGGTATAGAATAAGGGGGTGCCATCGTCACGCTCGAAGCTTTCGCGCTCCCGCAAAATGCGGGCGGCGGCAAAGACATCAGGCGTAATAATCTGCTCCAACAGACGGGAAAACTCGCCGTCCGTCAAGTGGACTCGATTAAGCGCTTCAAATTTATCGCGGAAATTATTCTCTAAAGAGACGCGGTCTCGAATATCTTCGCGATAGATGTATTTAAGATCTATCAGCTTTCTTATCAAGTCTTGTTCAATTCTTTGTTCTGTCATAAGTTGTCCCAAAGCGATTCAGGAGACAGAGGCCGATTTTTCTAAGTGACGAAGTTGCTTTCAAAAGCTATCGCCACAGTTACGACTTTTTTGGAATGGGCGGCCAGGAAGTGGACATTACCTTTCCCGCAGTGCTCTATAGCTAGATAAATTAAAACCATTATACTTATTGAAAAAGGCTAAAGCAAGCTGATTTTGCTCTCGCCTATGGCCGTCCGCGGGCCTTGGCCGGCACCCCGGCGATCAGGTGAGGCCGGGGCGCTGGCGGGCTGTGTTCGGGCGGCTTTCAGGCCGCTTCATTCCGTGAATGATGTTCGGCGGAAATTGGCTCCCGCACGGGCGGCTGAGAGGTGGTTTCCAGTGAATCAGCCGGGTCTGTGGCTGTATTCGGGGCGATGCTGTCCTCGTCGCGTTTGGCAGGTTGCCCCCCGTTTTTTTGCGGCTTCGTCTGGTCGCGGCTGGCGAGCCGCTTGATATTCCTTCAAATAGCGGTTAAGGGCGCTTGCTTTCAAAACCAGGTTATGCGCTTGCAAGGCCTCCAAAAGGTCTTCGGTGGTGAATCCCTCCCGCTTCTTAGCCAAAAGCTCCTCGGCCAAACCAATGACAGCCTGGCGCTTGCTTAGGGGCCTTTGCCCGGCCCCGGGCAGGTCTTGGCGACGTATGGCCTTTAATGCTTCGGCGATCTTCGGCAGGTTGTCCAAAGTGATGCTCAATTCGTCTTTCATTGTGTCAAACTCCATGCTTCCGGCCTGTTTCCCCCAGGCCAATTTTTGAGCCGCAAACATTCGGCTCTTTAGGTGAAAAACCAACGCTCGGCCCACAGACTTTGCCCGCAAAGTCTAGTGG
>JGI24698J34947_10001556_pt1 | contig 12139 bp, 9 predicted proteins | sample TergutMp193P3_FD_34947 | JGI IMG/M metagenome (IMG submission 34947)
GGAAATCCCGATTATGTCCTTGCGGGAGGCGGGAATACTTCCTGGAAGGACAAGGATACCCTTTATATAAAAGCTTCCGGCAGCTCCCTTGCCGAAGCCGCTGCCAATTCTTTTGTAAAAATGGATCGAAGCGCCCTGGCCCTTATCTGGGAAAAAGAATATCCCCCGTCTGGTGCCGAACGTGAAAACGCCGTCCTCGCCGACATAATGAATTCAAGAAAAGCCGGTGAGGAGGCGAAACGTCCCAGTGTCGAGGTGCTGTTACACGACATTATGCCTTTCAGTTTTGTGGTTCATCTTCATCCGGCGCTTGTAAACGGGCTCACTTGCTCACAGCGCGGGGAAGATGCAATGCGGGAAATCTTTGGCGAGAAGGCCCTCTGGATTCCGTCAACCAATCCCGGTTATGTGCTATCAAAAAAGGCGAAGACAGCGATGGATGCCTACAGCGCGGCGCACGGAGAGGCGGCGGCGGTTATATTCTTGCAGAACCACGGCGTCTTTGTCGGGGATAACGGCGCGGACGGCATAAAAGAAAGATACGCTGAAATTATGAACAAAATCGGCACATGCATAAAGAAGCGGCCTGATTTCTCATACGAAAAGTGGTACGCGGATAGTACGTTTACCAGTGGCAGGGCGATTGATGAAATCTTGAACACCCTCGCGGAGCTTGCCGGTGTCGCAGTTTTCCTGCATTCCAGGGAAATCACATCATTGTTTAAAGACCGCGCTTCCTTCGCGCCCGTGTCATCGGCCTTCACGCCGGATCACATTGTGTACGCCGGGAGCGATCCGCTTTTTTCGGAGGCGAATACCGCCGCCGGCATTCGGGCCGCGTGGGAAAGTCACGCGGGGAAAACCGGCAGAACACCTAAAATAGCGGCGGTTCAGGGTTTGGGCGTTTTTGGCGCGGCAACCACGGAGAGAGCCGCGTCTTTGGCGCTGGACCTTTTCCTGGACTCGGTTAAAGTCTCGGTATACTCAGAATCTTTCGGCGGCCCAAGGTTTATGACGCGTGACGAAATAGACTTTATCAACAACTGGGAGGCGGAACGTTTTCGCACAAACGTTTCGGTCAAGTGAAATGAAAACCAAAGCGATTCGTTTATACGGGGTTAACGACCTCAGGCTTGAGGAATTTGAGCTTCCTGAAATTCAGGACGATGAAATACTGGCAAAGGTTGTTTCCGATTCAATCTGCATGTCCAGCCACAAGCTGGCGATGCAGGGGGAAAAGCACAAACGTATACGCCACGATCTAAAAAAACAGCAGCCTATAATAGGCCACGAGTTCTGCGGAACAATCGAAAAGGTGGGGGCCAAATGGGCCGCTAGATTCAAACCGGGTGACAAATTCGCGATACAGCCCGCGTTGAATTACCCCGGTGCTAACGGCCTTCCCACGTTATGGGCCCCCGGCTATTCTTACGAGTACATTGGCGGAGATGCCACTTACATCATCATCCCCAAAGAAGTGATGGAGATGAACTGCCTTTTATCGTACCACGCGGATAATTTTTACATGGGGTCTCTCGCGGAGCCCGTGTCCTGCGTTGTGGGAGCTTTCCACGCCCAGTACCACACGCGAAGCGGCTCCTACGTCCACTCGATGGGGATTGCCGAAGGCGGCTCCATGGCCCTCCTTGCCGGGGTCGGCCCCATGGGGTTAGGCGCTATCGACTACGCCATACACAATCCGCGTAAACCGTCAAGGCTCATTGTTACCGATATCGACGACAAACGCCTGGCGCGGGCAGCCCAGCTTTTAAGCCCCGAAGAGGCAAAAAGGAACGGCGTAGAGCTAACGTATGTCAACACTAAAGATTTGGCTGACCCGGTTGATCATTTAAGAGACCTTAACGGAGGCAAACTCTACGATGACGTTTTTGTCTTCGCGCCGGTGAAGCCGGTGCTGGAAATGGGAGACCGGCTTCTTGGCCGCGACGGATGCCTTAACTTCTTCGCGGGCCCGACAGACACGGCCTTCTCCGCAAATTTGAATTTCTACAACGTACATTACGAATCCCACCACATTGTGGGAACGTCGGGCGGCAACACCGACGACATGAACGAGTCCCTTGCAATGATGGCCGAAGGCCTCCTCAACCCGGTTTTCATGATCACCCACATCGGCGGACTTGACGCGGCCGCGAAAGCAACCATTGACCTCGACAAAATTCCCGGGGGCAAGAAACTCATCTACACGCATAAAAGTCTCCCGTTAACTGCCATTGACGATTTTGGGGAATTGGGAAAGACCGATCCCTTTTTCGCGAAACTTGCGGAAATCTGCACTCACCATGAAAACCTTTGGAATGTGGAAGCGGAAGATTACCTTCTTGAGAACGCGCCGGGGATATAGTTTGTTTTGGGTAGTATAGTTTGATGTATGATATAGCAATTATCGGCCTGGGACCTGCGGGCTCCACATTGACTCGATTGCTGGATAAAAAATATAAAGTAATCGCGATAGACAGGAAGAACCCAAAGATTAGTAAATGCTGCGGCGGATTATTGTCGCCTGACGCGCAAAAAATACTCGCGCAATTTGATATATGCCTGCCAAAAGACGTTTTATCCGATCCCCAAATATTTTCCGTAAAAACCATAGACCTGGACAACAACATTGAAAGATTTTATCAACGGTTCTATATTAACATGAACAGGGCAAAGTTTGATGACTTTCTGATTTCATTAATCCCGGAAAATGTTGAAATCCTGAATGACAGTATTTGTCAGAAAATTGAACGTGAAGAGAATATATACAGTCTCGAAATAAAAACAAAGGGTATAAAAAGAACGTTAAAGTCCAGAATTGTAATCGGAGCGGATGGAGCAAATTCGATTGTTAGAAAGACTTTCTACAAAAAGAGGAAAATTACCAAATACACAGCGATCCAGGAATGGTATGAAGACGACAAGAACTCACCGTTTTATTCCTGCATCTTTGACAAAAGAATTACCGACTCCTATTGCTGGACAATATCAAAAGATAATTACTTGATTTTAGGCGGTGCTTTCCCAACGGCTGAGTGCAACGCAAAATTTGAATTATTGAGGGAGAAAATTAAAAACAGAGGCGTTTTATTGGGAAAACTCGTAAAAAGAGAAGGCTGTTTTGTGTATCTTAACAAAGGTTTAGCGGGTACTTGCACAGGCAAAAACGGGGCGTACCTGACAGGCGAAGCAGCCGGTATGATTAGCCCCAGTTCTCTGGAAGGAATCAGTTATGCGATGGAGAGCGCAAGAATATTGGCTGAGGTAATTAATGAGGGTTTAAACAATATCGGATATAAATATTTTGCGAGAACCTTTGGGATTAGGATAAAATTATTGTATAAAATAGTTAAAATGCCTTTTATGTATAATAAAATTCTGAGAAGGTTGGTAATGCGAAGCGGAATTAAAGCGATTAAGAAACAATAAGGCACAACTAGTGCAGCATTACCTGCCCGCCCGTTACCGGAATTGCCTGCCCGGTTTCGTATTCCTGCTCCACGACGTAATAAAGTGCCCGCATCAGGTCTTTGCCGGTGCAGCCGCGTTTCATGGGCACCTTTGACTCGTAAAAAGAGCGGACATCGGCGACGGTTTTCGCACCGGGGACCTTACCTGTCTTGAGGTACTGGACGAAGAGTCCGTTTTCCGGGTGCGACCACAGCGGGCCATCCAGGAAATTGCCGGGGCAGAGCGCGTTTACCTTGATGTTGTACTCCACCAGCTCAAGGGCGAAGCTCGCGACGAGGCCAAGACCGCCGAACTTGCCACCTGCATACGCCCCGTTTTTATTAGAGCCCTCCAGTCCCGACTTGGAATTGACCTGCACTATGTCAGTCTTCCAGGACGGAGCCGTTAGGTGCTGAGCCCGCATTAGGCGGCCGGCGAACTTGCTTATAACAAAAAAGCCGGTGTAATTAATATCCGTAACGAATCTAAAATCCTTTAGTTCCTGTTCCAGAACACTGCCGGCCTTGAGAACCCCCGCGTTGCTGACGCAGAGGTCAAGACCGCCTGTGAGTTCCGCCACGGAGTTGAACATCTTCTCGACAGAGACTTCGTCACAGACATTTACTTCAGCACCGAGTGCGGCAGTTCGCCCTTCCGCAGTGTTGATTTCATCCGCAAGCTTTTTCGCTCCTTCAATGTTGAGATCGGCGATAAAAACAAAAGCCCCCGCCGCAGCCAGGTTCCTGACGATTTCCTCCCCGATACCCTGTGCGCCGCCTGTGACAAGCGCGACGCGGTTTTTCACCACCGCTGCCCTTTCTTCAGCCCTGAGCAACTGGTCCTGCTTTGATGGCCTTTCCACCCTGGGAGAGACGTTTTTCTCCGAAAGCCGCTTTTTCGCGGAATCAATATCCGCATCTATCCAGTACAGGGCTTCGTGTTTTCCGTTGACGCATAACACGACACATGAAGGAAGCAAAACCGTGCCATCGTCCGAAGCGTTAGCCGCCGCAGACTTTTTCCATTCATCATAGGCCCTGCGAATAGCAAGCGCGGCAGACTCTTCATTATCATTGGAAGCTATCTCAACACGCATTGCCCCTGCTGGATTTGTATCCTTTCCTGCGGCATCGCAAACCACAACCTGCGGTTTCCCGCTTGATTCAATGCAGAGCCCACGGATAAGGGCAGCGACGGTTAAATGATTCATATATGCCTTCCTTTATCTATTTCCGCCGCAAGCATGGCGGCTGATTCGCCGGGATTAAAAAGGTCCAACTTCTTCCCTAACTTTGCGTAAAATGCAAGCCGTTGTGTAAGCCCATCAGAAGCGAGAGGATTTTTCTCCGAAAAAAGCCCGTAGCGCTCATCCACCGACGCAAGACGCTCATGGGCGATAAGCGCCCAGGTGGTATCCAGAAGATGACGAAACTCTTCCCGCAGTACTTCAGGGCAGTTAAAAGACTGGCGAGAGCTATTGATGTCCACCCCTGAAATTTCCATCAAACCTCTCTCCGCCGAAAGCTTCCTGAGAACGCGGAGCTGTTCCTGTGTATTCCTTGGCGGCATGTACGTAACCGCCAGAAATCCCATCCAGGAGAGTTCCGCAAAGAGTTCCTCAATAAAATCATCTTCGAATTTTTCGGCCTTCTTGTCGCCCGTGGGAGATTCCCCCACGTCACCGAGATAGGCGTAGGCGGGAATTGCCGAGATTGACTTTGCGAACGACGTTACGCGTTCAGCCGGAATACATTCATTCTCATCGGGCTGAATATAAATCCCGGGAAGAAATTCCGATTTCAGAATACCCAAAAGGTCATACAGGTAATGGGGATTGGCGGGATCCGAAAGCAGGGTTTCCAGTTTTGGTGAAACTGTCACGCCTAACTTTGATTTCAGTCCGCCCGCAAGTTCCGGCCCCTTGCCGAATTTCAAAATGACCTTCTCCGCTATCGCCGCGGCGAGATGCCTCTCCGTGATCCCCCCTCCCTCACCGTATTTCGATCTGGCAACTACATCCCGCTCAAAATCAATCCCGGAAAATCCGGCTTCACGAAGCAAGCCGTTAGCCGAAACCGTCATGACGCGTGTCCGCTTGAGCCGTTCAGCCCTGAGGGGCGCGAGGAAATTCGCCGCCGCCGGAATTGACCGGCTGGGGATTCCCTGCACAGTCATATAGGCGTAACCCTCCGAATCGGGGTTGTTGATCTTCCTTGTCGCAAAAGGGCTTGGCTTCCCGTCCGCGCCGGTTTTGAAACTTACCCGAAGCTCAAAACCAACACAGCCGCCTATCCCCAAAAGGCTGCATGCCGCGATCATCTCATCTGCGGCGGCGATAGAATCGTGATCCACCGAACCGGCAGCGCCCAGCCCGGCGTTCCTCGCCATCAAAGCCGCCATACTGGGGGTGTAAGGGCTAAAGCTGTAAATCGTGTGGATGTGGTTGTTTATCTCCGCAAAAGGACGGGGAGTGTCTTTTGATTTTGGGCTTTCCGCTTCCAGGGAGCGAAGAGCGGATAAGCGTTCAGCCTTTTCCAGCGCCGGATCATTTATCGCATCAGGATACTCTTCCATACGCCCCCGTCCACAACGATTGGTTTATTATATTACGGTCCTTCAATATCTCTTAAACACCAATACATTCCAGGAGGCAGGAGGCAAACGTGTTGAAAGCCTTGTCCCGTTGAACCGNCCATCTTCTTGCCTACCCGGACCGACAGTTTCGCCTTTGACAGAATTCACGGCCTTTAAATCGTTATTATGAAGTATAATATGTTTATCAAGCGCATAAGTTTCATAACCAAAAAGATCGGCCTCAAGATCCATCTCCTTATCCAGGCTTCTGTTAACGGCGAAAATCGTAAGCTCATTTTTTTCGTCATTATGAACAGCGACGGTTTCAAGATACGGAATGTCTGAGTATTCTTTTGAATCATACCGATCGCAGTAAACGGGACAGCGAAGCACAGTACCTCGTCCGTAACGTGAAGCGTGCATAAACGGATAGAAGATCGTCTGCCGCCAGGCACGTCCCCCAGGCTCCGTCATGATAGGTGCAATAACATTTACAAGCTGGGCGAGGCAGGCGATCTTAACCCTGTCGGCGTTTTTCAGCAGGGTGATGAGCATACAGCCCACGACAAGGGCGTCCTCCATTGTATAAATATCCTCCAGGCGCGGCGGTGACTCGATCCACTTTTCGATCTTTCTGTCCTGACCATGACTGTGAAACCACACGTTCCATTCGTCAAACGAAAGGTTTATCTGTTTTTTGCTTCTCTTTTTGGCTTTAACATAATCGCAGATCCCTGTTACTGTTTTTATAAACGAATCCATCTCAAGACTGCGGCCAAGGAAATTGGGCGTGTCGTTCTCACTGTTGGCAAAATAAATNTGAAGCGAAATATAATCCACATGCTCNTAGGTGTGATCAAGCACGGTCTCTTCCCATTTCCCGAATGTCGGCATGCCAAAGCCGGAACTGCCGCAGACAACGAGTTCAATCGAAGGGTCCGTCCACTTCATTACCTTGGCGGATTCGACGGCGACGCGTCCGTATTCATCGGCAGTTTTATGGCATATCTGCCAGGGGCCGTCCATTTCATTGCCCAGGCACCAAAGCTTGATATTATGAGGATCACTTACTCCGTGGCTCCTTCGCAGATCGCTCCAGTAGCTCCCTTTTGGGAAATTGCAGTACTCAACAAAGTTTCTGGCTTCTTCGGGCCCGCGTGTTCCCAGGTTCACCGCCATCATAACTTCAGATTGCACGCGACGCGCCCACTCGACGAATTCATTGGCACCGATTTTATTGGGCTCAAGGGTCGACCACGCGAGGTCCATCTTCGCGGGCCGTTTTTCCAGGGGGCCAACTCCGTCTTCCCAATTATAGCCCGATACGAAATTCCCACCCGGATAGCGTACTAACGGCACTCCCATCTCCTTCACCAGAAGAATAACGTCTTTTCTGAACCCACTTTCGTCAGCCCGTGGATGTCCCGGTTCATAAATCCCGCCATAAACCGCTCGGCCCAGATGTTCGATAAAGGAACCGTAAATGCGTTTGTCAACTTCCCCGATGGAGAATTCCTTATGTATGGTGATAAATGCTTCCATGTTGGGCTCCCCCTGTTTTAATCAGCCGCTGATACTCACGCCAGCTCAAGCGTCACCACGGATTTGGGTGGCAGGCTCAGTTTTATTCTTCCGTTTTCCGTTGACACAGCCCCGGTGAATTCACACATCTTTACCTTTTCACCCTCATCAAAGGTATTGTGATCACACATATTCCCGGACGTTATGATCCTGCCGCCGGAATAGTTAGGCGATATGCCGCGAAAATCAAGCTGCACTGTTTGTTCGTTTTTAAGGTCGATGTTGGTCAATGAAACATGTATCTTTCGGTTATCGTCTTCGGAAGCGCTGGCAGTTACAACCGGAACCGAAGAGAGGCTCTCGCTTTCAACATGAACAGGAAGCATAAGCGCGTCATGATGAACCTTGTACATATCGAAGGCGTGATACGTCGGGGTCAACACCATCGAAGCGCCTTCGGTCAGGATCACCGACTGAAGCACGTTGATAGTCTGCGCGATATTTGCCATGCTTACACGCTCGCAATGGTTGTTGAAAATGTTAAAATGAATCCCTGCGACCAACGCGTCACGCAGGGTATTCTGCTGATAGAGGAAACCGGGATTGGTTCCCGGCTCCACGTCGTACCATGTTCCCCACTCATCAACGATTAAGGCCGCGTTACGTCCGAACCTTTGGTTCGATGGGTCCAACTCGTCCATTATGGCGCTGTGCTTTCGGATAAGCTCGTCCATGAAATACGCCTTACGCATCGTTATGAGCCACTCGGCTTCGGTAAATTGCGTTGCCGAACCCTTGTTGCCCCATTCTCCGGGGACGGTATAGTGATGAAGCGAAAGAGCGTTAAGATCCCTACCGGCCTTTTCCATCAATACCCTGGTCCAGTTGTAGTTGCTGCCGTTGGGACCGCATGCAATCTTGTAGGGGGCAACATCACCATACTTTCTGGTGTATACCGCGTAACGCCGGTAATTATCGGCGTAGAATTCAGGTGTCATGTTTCCGCCGCAGCCCCAGCTCTCATTGCCGATGCCCCAGAAACGAACCCCCCAGGGCTCTTCGCGACCGTTCTTCTTGCGAAGATCCGCCATCGGGCTTACACCGTCAAAATTGCAGTATTCAACCCATTGCGATAATTCCTGAACCGTACCGCTTCCGACATTCCCGCAGATATAGGGCTCGCAGCGCGGACCTCCCGATTCTGAGAGCTGATCGCATAGGTCAAGAAATTCGTGAGTCCCAAAGCTGTTGTCCTCGATAACGCCGCCCCAGTGGGTGTTGATCATTTTTGGCCGCTGCGAACGCGGGCCGATACCATCTTTCCAGTGGTACTCATCGGCAAAGCAGCCGCCGGGCCAGCGTAAATTCGGAATCCTGATCTTCTTCAGCGCAGCAACCACGTCCTTCCGTATGCCCCGGACATTCGGGATCGGTGAATCTTCCCCAACCCAATAACCGCCGTAAATACACCGCCCCAGGTGTTCCGAAAAATGGCCGTAAATGTGGCGGCTAATCCGCGTGTTTGCCTCTGCGGCGTTAATAATTACTTTGTTCATGGCATTNATCCGTTATTCGTTANTATTGGCAATAACCTTCTTAAGCAAGGTCGTTACCTTTGCGGCATTCTCATTGAAAACCTTTAAGACGGCTTCCCAGCTTACCGGCTCCTCGTCGCTACGCCAGGAATCGTAGTCGGTACTCATCGCTATTGCCGCATACGGAATACCGGCTTCGTTGGCAAGAATCGTCTCGGTGGCAATTGACATATTAATTATATCAGCACCCAGGACGCGGAACATATGGGATTCCGCCCGTGTAGAAAACCGGGGGCCTTCAATCGTTACCACAGTGCCGTGATCGTGAAACGGGTATCCCAAAGCCTTGCATTCATTGATGATTATTTTCCTGAGCCTCGCGTCGTAGGGATCCGCCATGGCGCAATGTACGGGTTTGTGCGGCTCAAATGATTCGCAATATGTCATTTTCCGCTGTTTGGTGAAATCAATAAATTGATCCACGACTATGAGGTCGCCGCGCCGAATCTCTTCCTTCAATGAACCTACCGCCGTGGTGGCGATTATGTGGGAACAGCCGGCAGCCTTCAGGGCTGCGATATTGGCCCGGTAATTTACCTGGGTGGGGGGAATCGTATGTTCCCGTCCGTGACGCGCAAGAAGTATTACCTCAACGCCGTCTATCGTTCCGTGTTTTAACGGAGAAGATGGTTCCCCGTATTGAGTTGAGACCTTTTCATCCCGCGGGCCGGAAAAAATATCCGGGTTGTCCAGGCCGCTCCCGCCGATTATTCCGATAATTGCCATAATAAACTCATTATATTACGAGAGTTACAAAATGTCAAAGAGGGAAAACCACTGACGAGTACCGGGAGAACAGTTCCGCCCTGCTCTGAATACCCAGCTTGCGGTACAGGTTTTTTTGGTGGAAAAGAACCGTATCGTAGCTGATTTTCAGGGTATGGGCAATCTCTTTCGGCGCTTTACCTGTGAGAAGCATGGTAAAAATTTCTTTTTCCCTGGCTGTCAGATTCAGGCTGTCTTTTGCGTTAAGCGCCTCCGTTTCCGCAAGGGACTGCGAGTATTCCTCCATGTCCCGCAGGTAAAGGCCATCCGTCCAGTCCGCCTCAAACAAATGCTTTTGTATCAAGGGCAGGAATAACAAACACAGACTGACCAAAACCAGCACAACACCGAAAGCAAGGAATTTGTTTGACTCTTCAAAATAATTGAAGTAAAGAGAAAAAATACCTGAAATGACAAAATATTCAAGAAAGAAAACAAGACAGTAAAACCTGAACATCCGCAATGATTTGCTTCGCTTAATCGCCCCGGCGCACATATAGCAGATGATGATGTAGCCCAAACTGTCTCCCAGTCCGTACGCGAAAGAGCCTGAAATGATGGCTACAGGCGTATCGTAAAGGAGAGCCCCCAGTCCAAATAGGGTAAAGGCCAGGAACATGAGCCAAATATAAAGAGCGCTGCGGCCCTTCAGCAGTTGGAGCACAAAGATCAAGCCGATAGAAATAAAAGTTCCAATTCCAAATGCGAAACTGGAAATGCTTGTTTCGGCCCATTCGATGTAATTACTCATACACATTATCATGTAATGAACAACGCCCAGGCCAATTACAAAAGGAACCCCTGACCCTCTGCCATCGTTTGAGAGACCTATTTCCTCTTGTCTTGTACGGCAGAAAAAAACAACGACAAGATAAACAACCATTACCGCAATGCCGCTCCACGTATTACCCTCTACATGAAAAGCGGGAAACACATTCCATGTGGCATAGTAAAATCCGTAATAAATCTGAATAAGGGCCATACCGGCAAGGCGCTCAACGTTATTCAACATAAAGCAGAATATGTAAAAAGCGCAGGCTGCGCCAAGCCCGTTGAAAAACTTGAAAATCATGTAAAGAATAAAACGCCCATATCCCATCGGCATGAGAATCAGAAAAGGCAAGATGGCAGCGGAAACAATTGCCGCCAGGCGGAGGAACGGTAGTATGAGCCGCCTTGGTGTCAAGGCCAAAATGAGCCAGCCGAGTCCCAGAAGAAAAAACATCAGTTCGTTTGTTATAAACCCAGCCAATGCGATGCTGTGGTCAAAATAACGCAGGTTTCCAATGATGACGGAGAAAGGGAAAACCAATAACGCAGACCACGATCCGCACCTGATATTACGGAAGGATAGTTCATCCCGTACCCGAAAAAAGCTTTTAATGGTTGCGCCTAACTTGACCGGGAAAATATTAAACCGCAATTTATATTTTCCTTATGGCCTGGACTTTTATTGAAATTCGCCCCCGTTCATTTTTGACCTCGCCGTAGATCTCAACCCTGTCGGAGACTCCGACAGACAATCCACGCCATTCTTTGGGCCCGATATCAACGGTAACTTCCCCGGAAATGTCACGGAAGGAATAGTTATTCTTGCCCTCCGGCAACTGACTGGCAATATTTCCGTTTAGTATAACCCATGAATCATGGGGAAGATTCACCACTTCGTTAATCGCAATGGGCTGTCCAACTGTAACGGACTGACCTTGCCTGGTGTTTGTCCTGCCTGCGCCGGTTATGGCATGAACTTTAATCGAAACCTGCCCCCTTGTTATTTTAACCTCGCCGTAAATTTCAACCCTGTCAGACACGCCGACAGACAATCCGCGCCATTCCTTCGGGCCGATATCAACGGCAATTTCCCCGGAGGGATCACGCAAAGTATAATGATTACCGCCGGGTAACGAATTAACAATATTGCCGGATAACATTACCCATGAATCATGGGGAAGATTTTTTGCTTCATTCACCGCAATGGGCTGATTCGTCATGACGGCTTGTCCCTGAATGATGTTATTACCGGAGCCTGGCCCGATAAAGCCCTGCACATACTGGCTAGTATATTCCTGGGGCCCCGTAAATCCTGCCTGGGCATAAGCGGATACTGTGGCAAAGAACAGTACCAAAAAAACAACGAACTTACATGTATACCTTTTCATAAGTATACCTCCTTAATTTGATTTGCATGAAAATCATGCTTTATCAAAATATTACGGGAGGCAAGACACGCCGCC
>JGI24698J34947_10001557_pt1 | contig 12136 bp, 7 predicted proteins | sample TergutMp193P3_FD_34947 | JGI IMG/M metagenome (IMG submission 34947)
CAAATTTTTTGCGTTACACATCTCGCGAGTATCGCCGTAAGAGCCGATAATCATTTTAAGGTGGAAAAAAGAACTGAAGGCGGCAGAACCTATACAGGTATTGGGCCGTTAAGCGCCGAAGGCCGGCGTAAAGAAATTGCAAGAATGCTCGCGGGAGATACTACTCAGGCCGCGCTTGCCCATGCCGGCGATCTGATGTTAAAATATGGGAAACGGAGCGGCTGATGGCAAAAATCACCGACCTGGATCGACAGGCTTACCAGGATAAGGTCAAGATATATATAGCGATGACCAAGGCGCTGTTGAAGACCGAGAAAGATCTCATCATGGAATCCAGAAAAGACTCGCCTGACGCTATTCTTCAAAAACTTGTTCTTGCCGACGAGATGCTTAATCTTGCTTCCAATTACATGGCCATAAACGGAGTTTCCCAAGCCGTACTAAAGGTTAAAAACGAAGAAGCTCTGAACGACGCCAGAAAATCCCTTTATAAAGCCGTTATTTATCTTGAAGAAACCGTCAGTAACTATATTGACGTTCCCTTTGCCGATTATGAAAAAAAATTACTCGCTATAGATGCCTTCGATCCAAATCAGCGGTATCAGCTTATAAGAAAGATGGGGCTGGCTATCGACTTGATTGAACAGGCATACGGCGATAATTCAAAATGGAGATGGACATTTGTGGAACTGGAAGGGCGTTTTACTACCGTCGCCAAAAACATGATGGATCTGAAAAATGTAATAGTAAACAAAGCTCCCGATTCCCCTTATTATGATTCAACTGTTTATCACCTCAGGCTGATAAAAAAACTTTTATCCCAGTCGGCGGATCGGTATCGTGAAAAATACGAGCTTTCCACAGGACAAATGCTTGATTTTAAAACCGGGATTTCTTTTTTGGGCGCGTTAAAACGCATTCATATCATTCTTGCAGAGAGCGAAGATGCCGAAGAGGTAAAGAAGAAATACAACATCTGGTCCACCAAACTTGATACAGACATGAAGAAACAGGAAGAAGCCAAGAAGAGAAAATAAGCGGCAGACGCGGAAATATGGCGAAGAGCTTCGCGGAGATTAGAGGCAAAATTTTTCCAATATCTGGACTGGGGCGGTTAAAAATATTAAAATAGAAATAGATATGGAAAAAAGGCGAATTTCATTTATTTCAGCTCTTTTTTTTCTGATCTGCGCGAGCTTGGCTTCACAGGGCGGCCCTGCTTCGCAGGGCGGCCCAGCTTCGCAGGGCGGCCCAGCTTCGCAGGGCAGGGAAGCTTCTCCGTATGTTACGCAGATAAGGGTTGAATCCAGAAATAACCTGATAAGGATCACATGGATAGATTCCCCTGACGCGCGGGGGCCTGTTTATATTTTCAGATCCGCGCGTCCCTTCATCAGTTCCATACCCGCGAATATAAGGCCTGTAACAGTAAGATACGGCGTTCAGTACTATATTGACGATACGGACGACATGGAAAATATTTACTATTTTATTGCCGCCAGCGACACATCGGGACGCAGATACGACATAATTATTCCGCAGACAAACAGCGCCAATGTTAACCTTTCACAGACACAGACCCAAACACAGCCGGCTGCCGCAGGAACTCCTCCTGTCCCGGCCGCTGTAAATATTCAGTCTCCTGTACAGACAACGCAGGGAATCTCGAATTTACGGGCAAGCGGCGACGGAGAAAGGGCGATCATTACCTTCAATACGACAAGCCCTGATAAAAACGCCGTTCTTTACCGCAGTATGCAGCCTGTACGCCAGCCTCAGGATTTATTAAACGCCGTAATTGTACAGTCGGGGATAACATCTCCTTTTGTAGATTTTCCGGTTCCCGGGTTTATCTGGTATTACGCAGTAATTTATGAAGAAGAAATATCCAGCGGCAATATGGGAATATGGCCGGGCATCAACGCGACTACGACAGGCGTAGGTATCTCAAGCGATCAGACGGCTGAATATTCCCTGCGTCCGATACCATTGCCGATGCTTGCCTTGCGTAATGCCGTCGGCGATGGTTTTTTCCTGCCGGAAGTCATAGAACCGCTTCCACTGAGCGCGGAGGCTGCGGGTATGTTAAGAAATGCCATGATGACAGCTAAGGTTCCTCTTGCCCTGAAAACGCCCCGTGTTTTTGTTGTCGATTTACAATCTCCGTCAAGCGGAGAGGAATCGGCGCTGTTTCAGATAGTAAATGAATATTTTTGCTTTCTTGACTGGGAAGGCGCGCGTGTACAACTTCAGCGTTACCTTTCGCTTCAAAGATCAAGGGATGTAGAGGCCCGCGCCCGCTTTTATCTCGGCCAAACCTTTTACTATACCGGAAACTACAGGGAAGCGTTGCTTGAATTTCTTTTTATCAGATCGCTTCATCCTGTTGAGGCAAACAACTGGATAGACGCTATATTGACGGCGATGATTTCCTGATGTCTACCGCAGTGTCCGAAGAAGAGCCCGCAGTTCCGGGTTTGCGGCGTTTTCCACTACGGGCCGGGATGGACTTTGCGGCTGAAAGATAATTTCATCTCCGTTTTCTATGCGGTCGAAAAACCCGTTCCTTGTTAAATTTCCGACGGCTATTTCCTCATCAACATTTGTAACGGTAAACGTTCCGACAAGTTCATCCGCGCTGTAGACAAGGGCGATGCCTTCGTTAGCTGTCTGGGATCGGCCTCTTTTTACAATATCGTAAACCGCGTCCGCAGTAACTCCGTCGGCTCTTCCCTTGTTAATAAGAGCCTGACCCTGCCTTCGTATAAGAAGCCTGCCCCTCAGGGGCATCGCGTTTGTAAGCTGATCGATAATTCCTCTGGATGCGCCGCGCAGTCTGTCGGCTCCTGTTCTGTAAGTGTAGAAAGTCCCTGCGGGAGCGCCTGTCCTTCCCACAAAGAGTTCTCCCTTTATGGAAATATCGCGTTCATTTTCAGTTACGGAAACAAGCATAAAATAATCCGCTCCCCCTTCTCTGGCCTGCCTGAAACCCTGGGAAAAAGTCGCCTGACGCAGTTCCATATTCATTGGAGTAATATTGCGGTCGTGAACCAAAAGTTCCCTGATGACGCCTGCGGCGACAGATCCCGCATCGGCATGGTAGAAGCTGGATTGCCCCGCAAGGGAAAAGACCGCGATCTTCCAGTGGCGCTCGGCGAGGTCGATAGGATTTACCTGCCATTGCCTGAAAAGCGCGTTGGATAAAAGAGAACTGTATGCTTCAACAGCGTCGTTCAGGCTGGTATCCGCCATTCCCTGATCCTGCAAAAAACGAAGCTCTTCAAGGTAGCGGGCGGGGTATCTCTGGAGCCTTAACAGTTCCGCGTATTCGCGCCTGTCCTGCGCAAAGGGATTGAGCCTTAAACCCCTGCGGTATTCAAACAGAGCCTGATCGATTAAATTTCGCGAGCGGTAATTTCTTGCCTTGTTAAAATGCCAGACTGCCCATCTTGCGCGGCGGAGGTCTTCAATGGCGGTTGAGGAGAGGATGGTCTCTTCCAGAATGGCGCGGATGAATTCGTCTTCTTCATTGACGGACAGGGCGGTTGAAAGAACCGTTATCGCGTCCACAGAACGTCCCATTCTGATGAAGGATAAGCCTTTTAAATACCACGCGCTCATGTCCTGTCTGTTAGCGGTAATCGCGATGTCGCAAAGCCGCGCCGCTTCTTCGTACTGTGAATTACGGTAACGAAGGACGGCCAGCAAGCCTTGAGTCGCCCCATGTCCGGGTCTGTAGTAAAGGGCGAGTTCCGCGTAGCGAATGGCGTCCGCAAGTTTTCCGTTCTGCGCGTAGATGTAGGCCGCGTAATAAAATACGCGGTAATCGTCGGGGTGCTGTGAAAGGGCATTGTTTATGTATGTTTCGGCAGTCACGCCGTCTCCCAGAGAAAGCGTTACAAGGGCAAGGGAAACCAACAGCCTGCGATCATCAGGATAACGGCGCACCGCGTCACGGTAACGCAGCATGGCCTCGGATGGCCTGTTTCTGGCGATATCGAGTTCTCCTGCGGCGAAGAGAGCCTCTCTGTTGTAAGGTTCGCGCGTGAGGATGTCGGTAACAAGAGCGGAAGCGGCGTCAAGGTGTCCAAGCGCAATGAGGGTAAAAACTTCCAGATTTGCCACAGTCATATTGCCGCGGGCAAGCTGCCTTGCGCGTCTTACCCAGTTAAGCGCCTCGTCAAATTCGGCAAGTTCGTAGTAACATTCGGCAAGCGCGGCGGTTCCCTCGGCATGGGCGGGATTTAGTCTTAAACATTCAAGAAAGGATTCGACTGCGGAATACCAGTTTTCATCCGCCATGTAATTTCTGCCCCGTTCGTACAAAGCCGCCGCGGAGCCCTGTGACTGGGCCGCAAGCGTTACGGGAAAGAAGGAAAGGACGCAAAGGAGAGCGACAAAGAAAAACCCGCTCCGTGAAACTATGTGGTTAATTTTTTTTAAATTAGCGTAAAAAAACATCCAGCCCCCCCTTTAATAAACCACTATTCCCTCTTTTGAGTTACGATCTTAATCGAATTGATCTTGTGCCCGTCCATTTCCTGAATAATAAAATCATAGTCCCTGTAGGCGATTTTTTCGTTCTTTACGGGTATCTTGCCAAAAAGATCAAAAACAAAGCCGCCAAGCGTGTCGAAATCATCAACGGGAAGAAGCAGGTTTGTTTCCTCCGCAAGAAATCCCAGGTTTACTCTGGCGTCGCACAGCCATGTGCCTTCGCCAAGTTTTACTACGTCTTCGGTTTCGTGATCAAATTCATCCTGAATGTCGCCGATTATTTCCTCTATTATATCTTCCATTGAGACGATGCCCGACACTCCGCCGTACTCGTCAACAACCACGGCGATATGAACTTTTTTCCGTTTCAGTTCTTTCAGAAGATCATCAATATGTTTTGAAACGGGCACAAAAAAAGGCTTTCTCGCCAGCTCGCTGATATTAAAGGGCCTGTCGCTTACAAGCGCGTTCAGCACGTCCTTGACGTGAAGGATTCCTATTACATTATCTACCGTTTCCTGATATACGGGAAAACGGGAATGTTCGCTTTCGCAGATGCAGGCAAGCAGTTCCTCTCTTGACGCGGAAGCCGAAAGAAAGACCGTGTCGGTTCTGGGAACCATTATTTCCTTGACTGTGGTTCCCGACAACTCGACAACGCCCCGGATCATCTCCTGTTGATCCTCTTCAAGTTCCTTTATTGCCCGCGAATTAAGCTGAAAGGGAGCTTTCAATTTTCTCCTCCGCGCTTAATTATCTGTTCGTCCTTTAGCCTGTTCAGTATCTCCTCCTGTAATTCGAGCATCGGCTCATTTTTATCGTTTGTCCCGTGATCCATTCCGTCTAAATGCAGAATACCATGAATTAACAGTCTGCGTAACTCCTCATCTTCCGGTGTTTTAAAATACCGGGCGTTTTCACGCAGGGTATCAAGAGAAATTACGATGTCTCCCGGCAGGTATACGGTTTTATCGCCTTCACGTATGGTTTCGCCCAGAGGAAATGAAAGTATGTCCGTAGCTTCCGCCCTGTTTCTATAGCGGCTGTTTAGTTCACAGATGGTTTTATCATCGCATAAAAGGATTGATAGTTCCCAATTTTCGCGCTTTATTTCATCCAGCACTTTCAAGGCAAAGTTTCCGGCGCCGCTTTTCCATGGGGGCTCAAGGATCTCCGCCGCGTTTATATCAACCTTGTTCATTTCTCTTCCTCTTTCTGTTTTGGGTACTCGATCCTTGAGTGGTAATAACCGGCAAGCACCCTTACAAAGGCTTTCTTGATAATTTCAAGGTCGCGGAAAGACAGATCCGATTCGGAGAGCTGGCCGTGATCAATTTTATCTTCAAAAAGCTGCTGGATGAATTTATCAATTTTTCCCGCCGTAGGCTTGATCAATGTCCGCACCGCCGCTTCCGTTATGTCGGCGAGCATTACAACGGCCGATTCCCTTGAACGCGGCGGATTTCCGGGGTATGTAAAATCTTCGGCATTAACAAGTTCTTCCTGTTCCGTAGCTTTATTGTAGAACCACGAAATAAGCGAATTCCCGTGATGTTCGGCGATTATGGCAATTACATCTTTTGGAAGTCCGAGGTTATGCGCTTTTTCAACGCCGAGTTTTACGTGACTGCGGATTATTGTCGCCGAAAGACGCGGAGCAATTTCATCGTGCCTGTTGTGATCGGTTTGATTTTCCACAAAGTAATCGGGGTTGTCTATTTTGCCTATGTCATGGTAATAAGCGCCGACGCGGGCAAGAAGAGGGTTCGCGCCTATGTCCTGACAGGCCTGTTCGGCGAGATTCGCGACCATCAGGGAGTGGCTGTAGGTTCCCGGAGCCGTAGTGAAAAGTTTCCGCAGGATAGGAGCGTTTAGATCCGACAGTTCCCTAAGCCTGAACGAAGTTACCGCGTTAAGCGCGTGTTCGAGCGGCGGCAGACAGCCGATTGTCAACATTCCGCAGATAATGCCGTTCAATGCCGCCCAAAAAATCATGACGGGATATTCGTATAGGCCGGCCTGCCGTATCAAAAGGATTACTATTATCGCGAAAGAATTTGCCGCCGCGATAAGGAGCCCCGCTTTTATCAGGCTCATCCTGTTTTGCGCGTTATGGAGAACTGTTGAAGCCGCCGCTCCCGAAACAAGCGCGATGATGTATGAATAATTGTTAAAAGCGCCGGCCAGGTACGCTCCCAAAGGAAGGGCGAGCGCCATAATCATCGCAGGCCGCGTTCCCATGAAAACCGCGATTATCATGATAAAAAGGGATGTCGGGACGAGCAGGGATACGGGGAAACTTTCGCCGCCCGGAGAGATGTTGTTCAAAAGCACCGAACCTATTATGTATAAACCTGAAATTGACGCAAGCAGATAACGTTCGCTGTTGTTCAGTTCCCTCCCAAAAACAAGGCGTCCGCGCAGAATCACATACAAAAGGTAAATTAGCATCACAAGGAGAATTGTTCCGATGATACTGCGCGGATCCCGTCTTGGAAGCGACAGATGAAGGGCCCTGAGGTCTTCCATTTCGCTTTCCGAAATAATAAAACCCTTTCTGATAATTTTTTTGCCCTTTTCTATGCTTCGTGTAACGGGCGGTATTGTTTCTTTGGCTTCTTCTATGCGTCTTTGAGAATCTCCGAAGGAGAAAAATACATTTTCCCTGACAAACGGCGCAAGGAGGCCGACGGCTATTATTTTAAATATTGCCGTTGACGGCGTCGAGCTTGTGATTTTTTCCAGGGCGCTGTGTACATTAACGGAAGTGATCATCTCGTCATAAGTAATAAATACCCTTTGCGAACCCGCGTCCTGGCCCTCCTGCAATTCCGCGATGTCGGGATGAAAATGGGTTATGTCTTCGTGGTTAAGTAAAAAAACTCCCTGCGAGAGAATGGAAAAAAGCGCTTCGGCGCCGTAACTGCGAAAGGCAGATCTTCCTGACGCGGCTAAATACGCGTCAACGATCTCATCCGAAAAGAAACCAGGGTATTCATTTTCTATCGCGAGGCGGGAAGAGTTAATATCCGAAGAGTCGAGCCTGTCCGTAAAATCACAGAACTTGTTCCATGATTCCAGAATCTGCCTCGTGTCTTCCGGCGAAAATCTGAAAACCGCGGGAACCTGTTTCGCGGCGTTTTCAAGACGCGCCGCCGTAGCTTTTTCATCGTTAAACGTTACTGTATATTGCGCGATAACATCGCGATCCGCTACCTTTCCGGTTTCAAAATCGCTGATGTCGCTTAGCGATTCGCCGTTTTCGCTTGTTATTATAATAACAGCCGCCGCAACACATAACGCGATGCTGAAAAGGTTTGTTACCCTGCGTAATCGATTCAGCGCCGCGAGGATGTTTCTTGTCAGGTTCAACAATAAATGTTTATGTTTCACTTTCATTGTATGCCTGTATTATTTTTTTTATGAGAGGGTTGCGCGCCACGTCGGCTGTATGTAAAAATGTAAAATTTAAATCTTCAATCTCTCTTAAGATTTCAAGGGCGTGTAACAGCCCCGATTCTGTTTTTCTTGGAAGGTCAATTTGTGTCGGGTCTCCGGTAATTACAGCCCGCGTACCCGATCCTATTCTTGTCAGGAACATTTTCATCTGTTCCCTGGTTGTGTTTTGCGCTTCGTCAAGAATTACCATGCAGTCGTTAAGGCTTCTGCCCCTCATGTATGCCAGAGGCGCGATTTCGATGGACCTTGTTTCTTCCATTCTGCGAATCACGTCGAAGGGGACAAGGCTCTCCATCGCGTCGTAAAGCGGGCGCAAATAAGGATCGATTTTCTGGCTTAAATCTCCGGGGAGGAACCCCAGGTTTTCTCCTGCCTCGACTACGGGGCGGGTCAGTACAAGTTTGCGCATTTTTTTTGACAGCACCAATTGAAGCGCGTGGGCGATGGCAAGGTATGTTTTTCCCGTTCCGGCAGGCCCGGTGCAGAAACAAATGTCGTTTTCGCGCATTCCCCTTATATAGAGAGACTGGTTTCTTGTACGCGGATAAACATGGCGGAAACCGTGCGGAATCTGAATCATCGAATCGCGGAAAAAAGAGCCGCCTTTCTCCTGCGGGGCAAAAGGCAATTCCCCGTTTTCGCCGTGAATAAATTCCCCGGCAAGGGCGCGGACATATTCGGGAGACGGCTGTTCTCCTTCTTTTACCGCAGTGATAAGGCTGTCCATCATCGTTTTAAAACGCGTGAAAGCGTTTTCGTCCTGACATTCATAATGAATCTCATTGCCTCTGGCGGTAATGAACCCGCCCAGGGATCCTTCGATTATCCTGAGATTTCCGTCGTTTGCCCCGCAAATCCCGGAAAGCAGTTCCCTGTCGTCAAATGCTATAGTTATTCTTTCCTCCAAGAACACCTCTATATATGATTCTATATCCCGTTAAAAAATTTAGTCAAGCCGTCTGTTTTTACCTTACTGACCATCTGTCGTATCTGCCCTCGTATCTTATATCCGATTTTATCTCTGAAATCGGGGCCCATTGCACAAGGAAGGAAATATCGGCCTTAATTTCATATTTGGCTATCGGTGAATTTAGATTTAGATGCGGGAACATATCTATTACCAGCTCGGCCCTCCAGTCCCCAAGAAAATGGACGGCTGAAAAGTTAAAACTTGCCATCTTAAATCCCGATCTCCGCCTTTTTGATTCGTCAAAAAAATTGAACGAGTCAAATAAATCAATGAACAGATTGTTTTGTTCTCCCTCAGCGTACATATATGTAAGGCTTTCCATTCCCGCAACGCCCTTGAAATACCTGAAAATAACCGAATTTTCCGAAGTCGCGGCCAGTTTCAGTTCCAGAAGCCCGTTTATTTTTGCCGTTAGACCAAGCGATAACCGAAAATTCGATCTGGTATACTGCTGAAGGTCAAATGTAAGAGACGTATCCAAATTAAATGAAAGATTTATGCGGTCTTTGATTATTTCAATGCCGGAGAAATTGCGCCTGTATGCAAAGGACAATTCCCTGGGGAACAGAACCGGATCTCCCTGCTGCTGCCAGCTTCCGCCGAGAGAAGGATTTGACGGATCATCCGGTTCAAAATAATATCTGGCGGCTTTGACGGCGGAAAACTCCGCGGTAAAATCCCACAATTTAAGCGACGAGCTGATGTTTGTGATTCCGTTGTTATTTTCGGGTTCTATAACCATGTAAAAGGAAAATATTCCGAAATCTTCAAACCTAAGCGTTTCTCTGATATTAACGGGCTTAAATATCCAATTGTCGTTTTCTTCCGGTTTTTCTACGCGGAAATTTATGTTGGTTTCGGAGATCCAGAATTTGAAAGTAGCGTTAGTTGAAATTAAGCCGTCAAGGGGAGGCAGCTCAATGCTTAACTTTAAATTTTGCTGATTTTCCATAATGTTGGCCGCGAAATTAAATGCAAGCTGGTGGCTGTTAAGGCCCAATATATTTTCGGATAGGTTTTCTTTAACCCACGCGCCCCATTGCGGCGTTAGCTCTGGTCCGTTTCCGCCTGAGTATCTTTTTGATCTTACCAGCGTGCCTCTGAAAGAATATTCCAGACTGCTCTGGCCGAAGATCGGATCATGAATAAACGGCCGCAGCATACCGTTATATATATAGGAGGATGTATAGTTTGTCTGGCTGTACTGCTGTTTCCGCGCTTTTTCTATCTCCGCTTCATCAATATTCCCCCCTGAATCTTTGAATATACCTGCTTCTTCATTTAAATATGTGTAATCGCGCCATGTTCCTCTTGTAGAAAACGCAAGCGTATTGGTAAACAATCCTGATGTATGATCCATGTGTAAATTAACGCTGCCGTTTCCTTCAAAACTTGTGAGGATTGTCTGTACTTCGCTCCAGTCTACCTGGTCATAAGATTCCCAGTCCCCTGTCATAAATTGAAGTTCCGCGGCACTGGTTGGAGAAAACTGGTAATCAATATTGAATTTGATATTTCCCGCCTGGGGTAATTCAAATCGCTGGTTTAATACCGGAGGGACCAGATTTTCACCGGATGGTTTTTTTTCCTGTTGTTCTTCATGCGTCCAGGGAGGAATGGGGGTTCCTATACCTGTTAGCAAATCTTCGGACGGCGGCGTTTCACCGTTACGCGATCTTGTACCTGTTCCTCCCAGCGTCAGAGGCGTTCCGGCGACGGTGCCTGAAAAATTGTAAATGGTGTATTTTTCCGGTATATAGAACAATCGCCCGGGAGAATCTTTGTTGTTAAGTTCTATTACGCTGTCTGTTACTGTTTTAAAATTCAATGTCATGGATAAATTTGAAATTGATATTCTTGATATATACGGGTAAAGGGAGGGGAATGACGGATTGACGGTTCCAATCATTTCCCATTGGTATGATCCCAGCTCGTTTCCTGATTTTGATTCGTCAGCCGCGGCTCCCTGTTGAAGCACGTTAAGCCAATCCATGCTTTCAGAACGGTTTAAAAAGTCCCTGTTTACAAACGGGTCCGAATAATACGGAAAGCGCCAGCTTAAGGAGCCGTATTTCCCGCTTATGGAACTGTTCAATTCTATCCGGTAACGGAACGGCACCGAAAGCGAAAAAAAGTTTGAATGATTCCAGTCAAAATTTCCGTCATAATTCGGCTCATAAGGAGTATAACCCCGGCCTGTCTGCGTTACTGTTCTTGTAAAACCAAGCCCCAGCGAAAGATCAAGAGAATTCAGGATTCCTGTTTTCGGAATTGATAAATCGAATCCTGCGTATGTTCCCAGATTGACGTAATGATCCAGCATGGCTTTAAGACTTATCGATTCCGGATCTGTAATTTTTTTTCCGGTACTGCGAAGGAAAAGCCCGTGCCGCTCTTTTTCCATATCGTTTGAATTGCCCATTATTCTGCCAAGAGAGCTTGTATCCGCGGAGCTTGCCCTCGGGCGTCCCAAAATATAGGTAGTGGTTTGAACATAGGCGCCCTCTCTGCTGCGGTATCCGATAACGGGATGAAAAACAATTTCATCAACCGGAAAATAAAAAAAGGGAATATACAGCACCGGAATTTCGCCTACTTTCAGCCACGCGTTTAAAATCGCGAAATCGGAGCCCGGAAGCAGCCATATTTTTGACGCGCTTATTTGCCAAAATGATTCGCTGTCCTTTGCGTTAGTTATCCGCGCGTTGTTGAGGATAGTAACTTCGTCGCTTGTGCGTGAAATTACTTCTCCTGAAAAAAGATATGCGGTTTGTCCGTCTTGAAGAGTACGCTCCGAATTTCCGTCAAGAAAAACGCTTGACCAGTTGTCAATGTTAACCGTTATATTTTCTCCGCGAAATGTTTCGACAGTATCCCCTGAAATTTTTTCGTAAACTACGCGCCCTCTGGCTGTAATAATGTTTCTTGTCCGGTTAAAAAGAACTTCGTTTGCACTAATGCTGTGGATCGTGTCGTTATCTTTGAGCGTAAGCCTTACGTCTCCTGTTAACCTTGCGTAATCTTCGTCCGTTACTTCTATCCTGAAATATTCGGCAGTCTGCGCCGATTCAATTGTCAGTGTTTTTTGATTTTCAGATAATGCCGCAGATTCCGGCAGTTCAAAATGATCCCTTAAGCGCCTTGTCAGTTCCGCCCTTGTGCCTCCCTCTGAAAGCCCGAGGCTTCTGCACCACGCGGCAAGCTCCGGCA
>JGI24698J34947_10001558_pt1 | contig 12126 bp, 7 predicted proteins | sample TergutMp193P3_FD_34947 | JGI IMG/M metagenome (IMG submission 34947)
CCCGGACAGTACGCCCCCGTTCCCCTTTTCAGCCCCCGGCGGGCGTGAGCGTTATAATCCCCTCATGCAGGTCCTGAATGCCGGAACTGCCCAGCCGTATGCGCGAAAGGCTTAAAATGTCGCGGGAATCGGCGGTTTTGACGGATTTATCCACCCGGTATACCATGCGCTTATCTTCGAATTTTATTTCCCGGGCAGCGGCTGCCGCGTCAGGCCGCAATTCGAGCAAGTGCTGCTCATCAACCTGAAAGAAAACATAGCGGCCGGTCTGCGTAGCGTTTCCCGAACTCAGTACGTAGCCGCCGCCCGGCAAAAACCTGAGCCTTCCCAGGGAACTGTCATACACCGCGTCAATATACGGCAGCACCGCGTGTTCCTCATTCACGGCAAGTTTCCGCTCCGAGCCTGCGCGCCGGTAAGAGCCGTCCCAGGATTCATTTACCCCTATTTTCAGGCGCACTTCCTCAAAGACCTTTACCCGTATGCTGTCCAGGGATTCCAATTCTATGTTTACGGTGCGGCTGAGCGTGGTCACCGAAATGTTGTAGCTGGATATATACAGGCCGTAGCGGGTGTGGAAGGAATTTCTCCAGGCAAAGACTTGCAGGTTTTCATCCCCGTAAAAAATCACTTCGCGGTTGGCGGGATCAAAGTATATATACTGCTTGTTGTCGATAGTTCCCTCCGGGCTTACGTAGTACCACAGATCATTGATAAATTTTTCAAAAACACCGGGAGCGCCGCTGAGCAGTTCCCGCAGGCGGCGCTGCTCTATCTGCGAACCGTGTATCCGCGTAAGCCGCGACCGTTCATACAGGCCGCTGTTGGGATCATAGGCGTAAATAATTTCTATTTGGTCGAGCAGGTTGGCGGATTCGGGGTCGTGCCCGTTGGCCAATATCGTAAAACTCTGCCCGGGCGCATGGCCGAGCTGGTACGCCTGCGAGCGCTCCGTTTCCTGAATCCTGATAGCGCCGTCTATACGCAGTTCGGCGATTTTTACAAAGGCCGGAACGGTTGCAGACGCGGACGCGCTCTGGCCCGGCCTTCGGCTGTTGCGCTCCTGCCATTTAAAGATTGTCAGGGTGTGCTCCCCCTGGTTGTTCATGCCGCCCAGTACGACGCAGGAACTCCGGTCACCAATCAGGTCGCGGGAATACAGTGTCACCGTGGCCGGCCTCGTTATCGCGGTCGGCGCGTTCCAGGTCCGCCGGTAAGTTTTCGTTCTCGCGTCAAACTCGTTTAAGGCGGCATAAACGGGGCCTTCAATTTCATGCAGGCTGCGGTAGGCGATAATCTGCTCTTCTACCGCATCGCCGTTGAAATCAAGGTTTAGCACCGATATAATTTCTTCGCCTTCGCCAAGCGGCGCTTTGGAACTGTTTTGTTCCGCATACGCCAATTGTTCTGAGGGATTCCGCGAAGCGGCGCCGGGGTCTGTTTCTCCGGGGATAATTATTCTGGTGCGGCTGTATTCGGGCTTTTTTTGTTTTGCAAAATAGTCGAGGCCGCCCAGTGTGAAAAATCCCGCGACGAGGGCGCATGCAATCACGGGGATAGACGCGATTATCAATAATATTCGTTTGTTCATAGTCCCTTTTCCAGTTGAGCTTCTATTTTTTTGATAACTTGATAGAGCATTTCATTTAACGCATACTCAATACCCTGGGGGCATTTAAATCCCGCAGCGCTGATATGCCCGCCGCCGCCGAAGTTTTGGGCTATTTTGGAAACATTTACCGTTCCCTTTGAACGGAGCGAACACCTGACCTTGCCTTCGGCATTTTCCTTTATTAAAACTGACGCGGCAATTTCCTTTGAGCGCAGCGGCTCGTTGATAAAATTTTCCGCGTCTTCAAAAGATCCGCCGCTTATTTCCAAATCTTCCCTCCGTAATACCTGTACCGCTACGCGGCCTTTCGAGAGTATTTCCAGCGTGGAAAAAACCCGCTTGTGCAGCAGCAGGGCGCCGGTTGACGCGCTTTCATTTATTTCCCGGTAAACATGATACGGAACAACGCCCTGCTCCGTCAAGTGCAGCGCGTTGGCAAAAGTCCGGCGGCTTGTTTTTGAATAGCAAAAAAAACCCGTGTCAAATACAATGCCGGCGTATGCGGCGGCGGCGCTGTACAAATCCAGGGCAATGTTCGCGGCCCGCGCCATTTCAACGGCAAGTTCCGAAGTTGATGAGGCGGTCTTGTCATTAAGCCCCGTCAGCGCGGTTTGCGGCGCAGGCTCATGGTGATCCAGCACAAACGCTTCCGCCACGCGCTTCAATATGCCGCGCATTATCCCGATGTTGTATTCGTCCGAAGTGTCAAGAATCAGCAGGGCAGATTTTTCCGGCAGTAAATTGTGGGAATCGCCGTCCCATGTTTCTATCCGCTTATCGGGGTCCATAAAACGGAAATTATCGGGAACCGGGGAAGCGTTGATGATACGGCATTCTTTTCCCATCGCGCTTAAAATGCCGGCCATTGCCAGTTCGGCTCCGATGCCGTCCGGATCGGCGGGATCATGGGTGCATAAAATAAACGCCCCGTGCCGCTCAATAAAATTAAAAACACTTTCAAACATTTTTACCGCTGAATGAATTTTCGGGCGCATCGCGCATCACGGGCTTTTGCCCGGCCATAGCTCCGTTTACGCGCTAATTCCCCGCGAAAAATGCCGCGGCTGCCTGGCGCACCCGGTCGTCAATGCCCTGGGCAATTACCAGCATGCGCCACCCGCTGTATTCCTCAACCCGCGAATAGCGGATAAACTGCGCGCTCGGCCCGGAAATGGCAGGGGACAGGGTTCCGTGGGATGCGTTGACCAGCAGGGTTAATTGTATGTTCCGTCCGGCTCTTTGGGGTATCTGGCGCAGGGCGCCCGCGAAATCCGCAGAATCGCCCCTCGCGGGGAGGTTTTTCAGTATTTTTTTGATGTTTTCCTTGTCGCTTGCCGCGCTTATTGTCTGGGAGTAGAGAATTTCGGGGGATTCTCCGGCGCTCCAAATAGTCAGGCTGTCCCCGTTTTGAAGGATTCCGTCTACCAGACTGTCTGAAAGGCGGGAACCGACATCGTTTAAAACGCCGGCAAGCTCCTCAGACCCTTCTACAATCAAATTTACCGTAATCGGGGTGTTTCTCTGATCCTGGCCGGACAGCGGCAGGAATGCCCCCCCCGCGGCCGCTAAGAAAATGGCAATAATTGTTGCTTTCATAGGCTAATTTTACCATCTTTATTTTATTTGCGCCATAGTTTTATTAAATAAAAAAATAAAAAATCATATTATTTTTTAAAAAAGCACTTTACATTTGAGTAAAAATATGGATACTATATTATAGAGAACTTTGCAAAAATCCATTTTTAGTAAGGAGTTGAATATGGGAACAATTGATCTGCCCAAGAGCCCGAATGTATTTCATCCGGAAAAACCGAGTGCCGTAGGTTCGCGGAATTCATTGGCTCAGGAATACCGGGATCAGCAGACTGAAGTGAATCAGCTTTTGGAGGAAGAGACTAATAAAGTCATCCACCATTTAACCGCCAGATTGCCGAAAGACGTTCTTGAACGCCTTGACGTAATGGGCGGCCTTAAAGAAAAGCTGTACAATTACTTCAACCAGAATTACCAGAACATGTTCAATCGTTACATGGTAACGAGTGAAGATGAAATGGTCAAAAAGGTTCGGAACTTTATCGACAAGGAAGAAACCAAGGTCCTTGCACGGTATACTCCGAAGGAAATTGCCGACCTGTTGGACGCGGTTGGCGGCGCCGACAAGTTTAATACTGGCGAAATTGAAAAATCCATCGTCAATATGTACGGCCACCTCCAGGGCCATGTCCAGCGGGGCGTGAACGAACTGGAAACCCACACCAACAGCATACTGCGCCAGAAGACCGATACCGGCGCTTTTGTACGCGGGGAAAACGCCTACTCAATCGTCAAGTGCGCGTTCAAAGACAACTTGGTAAAACCCAAGACCGTGTCCGACGTCAAGCTCTCCGTGAACATTCTTGACTCCGAGCTTATCAGCCCGATCTTCCATTATCAGGTCACTGTTGAATACCTGGTGAAAGACCTGATTTCCAAGCACATCATTGATAGCATTGACAAGGAAATCGAAAGGATAAAAGACGAGCGCATCGATCAGGGTGAGGAAGAATTTTCGGACAGCGAGATTATCTTCAGCAAGATAAACAAGGTGGACAGCTATACCGAAGATGATACCGAGAATCCCAAGGCGCGGCGTTACGCGTATATCGCCAAGGTCATCATGGAGCGGCTCAGCGAACTCCGCGCGGAAATCGATCCCGAATCCTTTGACGCGCTGAATATCCGCGAAAACATCAAGAAGATAGTCGATATTGAAAACATCCGCAACAGGGGCTTCAATACCGCCATCAATTCAATCACCTCGATTCTTGACACATCGAGAATGGGCTATCAGTACATCGAGAACCTCAAGAACGGCCGCGAAGTGATTATCCGCGAATACGAAGACACCGATCTCGCAAACCTGCCGGACGAGCGTTACACGATCAAGCTGCGCTATTTTGACAACGCCCAGCTCATTGAAGACCGCAAGGCTTATGACGTGCAGATGAAGAGCTTCGAGACCGAAGTTCAGCACCTCTGGGATATCCTTGAAGTTATTTACCAGGACAAGAAAAACGCCTTTAAGGTAAATGACTTTGAAGATCTGGCAAAGAAGAACAAGAGCCGGATTAAGAAAACCATCAAAGACAAATCCGGCGAACCCCTGTACGAAGACACTGCCAAGGTCTGGGACGAAATTTCCTTTGTCCGCCCGGCGGAAACCGAAGTCGAGCGCTCCAACCGCACCTACACCTATGAGAAAGACAGAATCCGTACGCGGATTATTTTAATGCGGAACAGGTTAAAGTCAATGTACGATTACCTGTACCCCATCGAGCGGCGCGTTATGGAAGAGCGGCTCGCGTTCCTCGAGAAGGACTACTATCGCTTCGATTACATGATCAACCCGTACCATTTGCAGCCCGGCGTGTTGCTTGATGTTGACATTACCTCCATCAAACGGAAAAAAATCACCCTCGACGCGATGGCCAACGTGCTCAACGAATTCCTCCACGGCGTGTCCAAGGGCTTCCAGGACGCGGCATTCGCGTCATTCAGCCGCCGGCGCTCCACGGTGCGCGAGGACATCAACCAGTCGTTCAGTTCGGCGACCGATGATAATTCCCACGCCCATGCCTCTTACCTGGACATGATTGGCTCAGAGGACAGGGCGGCCAGCGCCGCTGATGCCGCTCCCAGGGCCAAGTCTCCCAAAGCCATCGCCGCTCCCAAACGGGGACGGAAATCGGGCGGCGTGGTAGACACCGGTGCCAAAAAGCGGGGCAGGAAAGCAGGCCGCGCCAAAGCCGGAGACTCGGGAGTCAAAGAAATTTAAAAACCCGATGAGATGAATCAAACGCCCCCGCGCCAAGCGGTATCTTTACTGGCCGCTCTGAATAAGCGGGGGCGTTTTTTTGAAAAGCCGTTTCCGGCGGCCCTGCGGCATACCGGGACGGCGTTTTCATGAGAGAACGGCCCTGCCGCCCTGCGGCAGAACCAGCGCATACTTTATTGGTGATTTTCGGGATGATTTAGACCGTATGCACAATAATTTTTTAAGAAGAAAAACTACGGATCTCCGCTGTCCATTGAAAAATTGGAGTCAAAAACAGGCAATAAGTCCGCGTGCTCCGTGGTAATTCTTTTCTTATAGTATGCACTAGTCCCGCCCGCAGGCGTGGGGGCTTCCCAAAACCGTAGTTTTTGGATATTTTTAATATAAAGGAAAAAAAAGGAGTATTTCCAAAACCGGAATTATGTTTGACTTCCGGTGTTGAGAAATTCGCGGAGGTAAACTATTTATGGGAAAAGATACAACAAATTTGGAGGTTCTTTCCACGCGCGCGGGCTTCAATTCGGCGGTCAAGCAGATTAAGAAGACCATGGGCGTTGCAGAAAGCGTTGGAAGCAGCAACCTGGGCGATATCTTGTATGAACTGGGGGACGAGGATTTTTCCGGCGAAAGGGTCGGCCTGCTCCTGCGTATGCTGCTAGTCGATAAGCTCGGATACAAGACCGCTTCCGCGAATTTAGCCGAGGCCGCTTCCAATCCTTCGGTTTTGGCAGGCGAATTCAGCAAATGGAAGGCGGTTGACCTTGTTGCCGCGTATCACCATCCTGAAATGGGGCTTTTGATTGCCAATCCCAAGGTTGCGGAAGAACTTGCCGGTTTTGGGCAGCTTAACAAACGGGAATTGATGGTTATTTACGCGGGCAAGGGTTCAAACCCTGCGGATGAAACCTGCGCTAAAGCCGCGGCCTTGGCGCTGGAACTTTTTGGGGGCGCGAAGGTAAAAGCGCCGGCGGATTTGCTGCGCGGCAATTTTACTGTCCGCAAGCTCAAGAAACCCGCTGCCCACGCCGAGGCGTCCGCGAAAAAACACGCTGCGGCAAGCCCCGCAAAAGCCGGCGCCCGGCGCAGCGCCGCCGCCGCTCCATCGGGGGCGGTCAAGATGACTCCCCGCTACGGGGTTGTGGTGCAAAACGAATTGTTCCACAACGGAAACGTCGAGGCATGGAAGCGCATAATCACGAGTTACAAGACGAAATACCCGGCTCTGGAAGTTTTCATTTATTACGAAGGCGAGCGTATCCTTGACATCAACTCCCTGTTCAAGTGGGGCAAGGTCAAGCACGGCTGCGCCATTGAATTCGCGGTCGCCGGCAATGAAATCAAGGATGTGGCGAAGTTGCAGCGGTATCTGACTCAGGGAGCCAGCCCCATGTTTGAGGCATTCGTGCGCGGCCCGGTGAGCAACGCCTTGCGGCTATTCGCCTAAGCGGGAGAAACAATGGAGAAACAATATGGATAAAAGAATACATTTTTTCAGCCAGAAAGACATCATTTCCTCAAAGATCGGGAGCGAGAAGCTCGGCATACGGGGACGGCAGGCGAATGAATTCGCGCAGCTCGGCTTTCCCATACTGCCGGGATTTATTCTTGACGCGGATATAGCGTCTGAAATTAAAATTGACGCTATCAAAAAGGATATAATGGCGCTTTTGGGCAAGTGTGACGCTTTGGCGGGCAAGAAATACGGGGATGAGTCAAACCCCATGTTCCTGAAAATCGTCATATCGTCAAACCTCGCCATTTCCGCGTATCCCACCCTGCATACTTTTGGCCTGGTAAAGCCCACTATCAAAGGGTTCGCAAACTGGGTCGGCGAGGACTTTGCCGCCCATGAAGCGGTTTTCCTGATTCGGGGCATGCTTAAAGTTGAGGAGCGCATCAGGGAGCTTGAGGCAAACTCGAAAAAGCAGGAGGAAATCGCCGCGCATTTGAAGATCATTGACCGTATGCTCGGCATTCACGGGCCGTCCAATGAATTGGGCGAGGAAGAAAAACCCCTGCCCATAAACAAAACTGCGGAAGCCTACATGAACGAATATGCGCGTTACTTGCCCAGCGGCTTTTTTGATAATCCGCATGAGCAGTTGTTTATCGCGCTAAAAGAAATTTCCAAAATGCTGAAGATGGACGATCAGAACGACTGCGATACGGCGCTTATGATTCAGCCCATGGTATACGGCAATTACGGCAAGGATTCCTGCTCCGGCCATTTTTACAGCCGCAATGTCGTTAACGGCGAAAGGAAACTCCAGGGCATGTTCTTCCGGGGCAGATTCAACGAAATCGGCGCGGACGGCTCCGACATAGGCAAGATTGACGCGGCGCACCTCAAGCAGCTCCAGAACATCGCGTGGACTCTGGAAGACAAATTCAGGGAAATCAGGCAGGTGCGCTTTACCGTTGAAAAGGGAAAACTCTGGCTGATTGAGCAGCGGCCGGTCGAGCAAAAATCAACGCAGGCGGACATCAGGCTCCTGCTGGATCTCGCCCAGCGCAAGATCATTACTAAAGCTGACGTGATAAAATCCATTGAACCCCTGCGCCTCAATGAAATTCTCCATCCGGTTATCAACGCCGCGTCCGTAAAGGGGCTGAAGGCCTGGAAGGGGGGCATTGCCGGCGCACCGGGGGCGGCCATCGGCAGGGTCTACTTTAGCACCGAAGTCCTGCTTGAGGCGCAGAAACTTGCCCAGAAAAACGGCGAGGACTATAGGACTATACTCTGCAAGGAATCTTCGTTTGCCGGGGACGTTAAGGCCATTGAAGTGAGCGACGGCGTTCTGACGGCGGAAGGCGGCTACGCGGCGCACGCGTCTGTTGTCGCGCGCCAGTACGGCAAGGTCTCGCTGGTTGCCCCAGAACTGAAAATCAGGGGGAACAAGGCGACTCTCGGCGACATTAGCATCAGCGAAGGGGATTACCTGACGATAAACGTGCCGTTCTACGGCGAGTCGAATGTGTACAAGGGAACTGCGGAACTGATCGAGCCTGACGCAAAGGAATCCGGCCTGCTTGATTTTATCGCCGTGGCCAAGAGCTTTATGAAGGATTTCCATGTGCGCTGCAACGCCGACAGCCCCCGTGACGCGGCGCTGGCCCTGAGTTTCGGCGCTGAGGGCGTGGGGCTTTGCCGCACCGAGCATATGTTTTTCATGGCCGACAGAATCAACGTATTCCGGGAGATGCTACTTTCGGATAACGCGAAAGATAGGGGCAAGGCGCTGGCAAAACTCCAGGTCATGCAGCGGGATGATTTCTGCGGTATCTTTAAAATCATGGATGGCAAGGAAGTTACGATACGGCTCCTCGACTCGCCCCTGCACGAATTTATGCCCCATAACAAAGACGAGCTTAATTCCTACATCGAGCATATCTCCAAATCGAAAAAGGACAAGCCCAACAAGGCGGAGATTCAGGCGCGGATTGAAGCCCTCAATGAATTCAACCCCATGCTGGGACACCGTGGCTGCCGCATCGCGGTCTCTTACCCTGAGATTTATGCCATGCAGGTTAAGGCGATTTTTGAAGCGGCGTACAAAGTCCGTGCCGAGAAAATTGACGTGAAGCCGGAAATCATGGTTCCGATTGTGATGAACGCCTCCGAGCTGAAACTCGTGACCTACGGGAAAAAAATTGAAGGGGCGAGCTACGCCGGCATTGTGGATATCGAAGAGAATCTCCGCAAGGAGAAAAAAGCGAAGCAGCTTGATTACAAAATCGGCGTTATGATAGAACTGCCCGCTGCGGCTCTGGGCGCCGGGGAAATCGCCAAATACGGCAGGTTCTTCAGTTTCGGAACCAACGACCTTACCCAGACAACCCTGGGCATTTCGCGTGACGATTTTACCGCGTTTATGCCTGATTACACCTTGTTTGACCTTATCAAAGGCGACCCCTTCAGCACCCTTGATCCTCGGGTCAAGGAACTGATCGCTATGGCAACTGATCGCGGCAGGCTCACGCGGCCTGACCTGGTCTGCGGCCTCTGCGGGGAACACGGGGCGAATCCCGCTAACGTGCGTTTCTGCATGGCTGCGGGCCTGAATTACATTTCGTGTTCTCCCTACTCGGTCCCCATCGCGCTATTGGCAGTGGCCCAGTCGGAACTGGAGAAGGCGTAAGCGAATCCGCCGCCGCGCATTTCCGCCAGGGATACGCGCCTGCACAAAAAAAGCCTGAGCGCTTGCGCCCAGGCTTTTTGTTTTTAAACAGTTTCAGGCTTACGCAAACTCGCCCTTAAAGGACATATGTTTGCTCACCGTATTGGTAATGACTGCGGCGGCGACTTTGGCATCCCCCTGGGGAATTGCCGCTTCCTGGTTGAATGATTTCTCGAACAGCTCTTTGAGCGTGTCGTATACGCCGTCAAGGTTGTACAGCACCCGCGCGAAGTTGTCTCCGGTCGGCTTGAGAATGGTGAATGTTCCGTAGGTTTCGTTCGGCTCCTTGGAAATGTATATGATTGTCTGGTTTTTTGCGGTAATTTTTTCCAGTTCGCTGAAACGCTTGTCTATCTTCTCTCCTTCCTTCCTGCTGACCGGTTCCTGAAATTTGAACGAATAGCTGGCAGGCTCTACCAGAATGAATAATTTTTTGCCGCCGGTAACAAAGGTCAGGCCGGTTTCGGTGTAATGGATTTCCTTTACGCCCGAATAGGATACGACTTCGTAGATCGAGTATGCCGAGTTCTCGCTGAAGAACGCGGAAACGATATACCCGTGATCCCGTGGCAGTTTATCCTGCGCGTATGCGTCAAACAGGTCCATGAGCCGCATGCCGTGGCCGCCCTCTGCTGCTGCCGGCGCTGCGGGTTTTTTTACAGCGGGTTTTTTGACTGCGGCCTTCGCTGCGGCTGCGGTTTTCTTGACTGCGGGCTTTGCAGCCGGCTTCTTTGCAGACGCGGGTTTTGCCGCGGGCTTCTTTGCAGGAGCCGGCTTTGCGGCAGGCTTCTTTGCAGACGCGGGCTTTGCAACCGGTTTTGCCGCAGGCTTTGCAGCGGGCTTCGTTGCGGGAGCCGGCTTTTTGGCAGCGGCTGGTTTTTTGGCAGCCGGTTTCGGTGCGGCAGCCGGTTTCTTGGCTGCGGGTTTTTTGGCAGCGGCTGGCTTCTTTGCAGCCGGTTTCTTTGCAGCGGCAGGTTTTTTAGCCGCAGGCTTTTTGCTTGTTGTGGTCGCCATTAAGGTCCCCCTTTAAATTTTATGCAACTCAGTACGAGTCGGCTTCAATAATGGAAATTTGAAGTTACTGTATTATAGACCGCTTATTCAAAAATATGCAATAGTTTTTTACGCGGGTCTTTCGCATTTGTTACGCCCTCAGTTCGCTCACGGTTGCCTGCCTTTCTGTGCCGCGAGCTTTGCCATCCATTGGTGCGGGCGGGGGTCTTTCGGGTCGAGCGAAGCCGCTTCCTTCAAGAATTCAAAGGCTTTTTCCATGTTTCGCTCTTTGGCGTATAAAAGCCCCAGGGCCAGGGGGATTTCGCTTTTTTTCTTTATGAATTCGCGCGCCTTTTCCAGCACGAGAATCGCGTATTGCGCCGCGCCGGAACGCTCAAGGCAGCCGGTGTATTCAAGGAGTATGTCAAGCTGGCGGGGTTTTTCCTTGAGCATGGATTTAAGGTAGACGGCGGCTTCCCGGTAGCGCCCGGTTTTGCGGTACGCATAGGCCAGCACCCGCCTGAGGCTGAAGTTCGAAGGCTCCCATGCGAGCAGCGCTTCCAGTTCGCCGACCGCTTGCGCGTACTCGCATGAATGAAGCAGGTACAGCGCCCGATCCCGCCTGATCCGGACATTGTCCGGCCAGCGATTGACATAGCCGTCGTAGTATTCCCGCAAGTCCCTGACCCTTTCCTGAATGGCGCGCATTTCCGCCTGGCGTTCTATTTTTGACAGCAGCCCCCTGCGGCCATCGCCGGCGCGGCTCTCGGCGCTTGACAGCAGTTCCAGCGCTGAGATGCCGCCCAGCCACGCTTTTTCGTGGCCGTCCTGTACGCTAATGGTTTTTTTGAACCAGTTCAGTGCGAGATCGGCAAGGCCGATTTTCAGGTAATTTTCACCTAACGCATACATCAATTCCGGTTCAGGCCCTAAACCGGCTATTGCCTTTTGCAAAAGCGTAATTGCCTCTTTGAGATCATCCGTTGTTTTTGCTTGGAGGAGCACGCTAAAGCGGCGGTATACATCGTCCTCGCCCGCAATTTTCTTGATGTTTCGCAGGGATTTTTCTAAGGCGTTCCAGTCTTCGCCTTCCCACGCCGCCATGAGCAGCCCGTACCACAGATGGATATTGCCCGGCTCTATTTTTAATGCCTGTTCCAGATGATTAAACGCCGCCGGAAAATTGCGGAGCTTGCGCTGGGCTTCCGCGTACATCGCGTGGATTAGCGGGTCGCGGCCGTATTGCTTTATCCACAGGAGGCAGCAATCCGCAGAGCGCCGCCATTCCCCTGTCTCCAGAAAAGCGCGGATCATATAGAGATCAACAAGCTGGCTGTTCCACGGCAGTTCGGGCAGGGAGGGATCCGCGGCGCGTATCTGTTCAAGCTCGTCAAGCGCCTGTTTCTGCTCGCCCAGCGCCATTAAGATTGAAGCGCGGTGCCAGCGGATTCGGAGGTCTCCCGGACTCAATTCCAGCGCCCGGTCGTAATGCTCCAGCGCTTCGCGGGTTTCACCTAACTGGCGGCAGG
>JGI24698J34947_10001559_pt1 | contig 12126 bp, 18 predicted proteins | sample TergutMp193P3_FD_34947 | JGI IMG/M metagenome (IMG submission 34947)
ACCGGAGCGCGGCCACCAACACAGGCAGCCAGAGCGCGGCCACCAACACAGGCGACCAGAGCGCGGCCACCAACACAGGCAGCCAGAGCGCGGCCACCAACACAGGCAACCAGAGCGCGGCCACCAACACAGGCGACCAGAGCGCGGCCACCAACACAGGCTACCGGAGCGCGGCGGTGGTGAAAGGCGAAAGTTCCGTTGCGTTATCTATGGGAATTGAGGGAAAAGCGGCCGGCTCATTAGGCTGCTATATCGTGCTTGCCGAATGGAAGCAAGGCAAAAATGGCGAGTGGAAAATCAAAGCCGTAAAATCAGCGAGAGTAGATGGCAAGAGAATAAAACCCGACACATTCTATGTTCTCAAAGACGGGAAATTCAATGAAGATAATCCTTGACCTTTGCGGCGGAACCGGCGCGTGGTCGAGGCCATATAAAGAGGCTCGATATGACGTAAGGCTTGTTACCCTTCCCGATCATGATGTGCTGACCTATATTCCGCCAGAAAATGTCTATGGGATTCTCGCCGCGCCTCCCTGTACCGAATTCAGCATATTAAACCGTGATAAATATAATAAGAACGAACGATTCTTGGAATTTGATAAATATAAGAATTCGGTTAATCTAGACATTCTAAAAACCTGCCTGAAAATAATAGAAAAATGCAATCCAGTATTTTACGCGATTGAAAACCCATGCGGTCTAATGCGGAAGTACATGGGCAAACCGCAGTTATCTTTTCAGCCGTATCAATACGGAGACGGCTGGACAAAGAAAACAGATATTTGGGGTGTGTTTAATATCCCTCAAAGCAAACACACATGGGAAACCTGCCCGAAATTGAATCTTTATACAAGACCGGGAAGGGAAAAACCCGCGATAGCATTTTTGCACAAATCTGCAAAATCGCTTATTCCGCAGTTTACAGATTTTGAAGTGGATACAGACGCAGCGTTGCGCGGTATTACTCCACCCGGATTTGCTAAAGCATTTTTTGAGGAAAACCCATGATCTCCCTCCGCGACTACCAAACCGCCACGATCGCCGCCGTGCGGAAAATGCTCTTCGTCGAGAAAAAGCGCGCCGTAGTGCTGCAGCTTCCGACAGGCGGGGGCAAGACCGCCATCGTGTCGGAGATAAGCCGCACCATCGCGGACAAAGGCAGGCGCGTGTGGTTCATCGTGCCGAGGCGCGAGCTCGTCGCGCAAAGCAAGGCTCATTTTACAAAATGGGGTATTAAGTTCGGCGTGATAGACGCGGCGCACAAGGAATCACGCGCATACAAGGCGCACATCATATCCTTGCAAACCCTTATGCGCAGGCTGGACAAAATCAAGGAATTTCCTGACGTCGTGTTCTTCGACGAGTGCCACCTGAACTACGACGCGCAGAGGAAAATCATGCGCTATTTCGAGTGCGCGGAGTGCATGGAGTCGTATTTTGTCGGCGGCGTGAGGGTGTGTCTTGAGAAGTTCCTCCAGCCGTGCCAGAAAGTCAAGGCGTGCGAAAAGTGGAGCGTATGATTATGAGTTATGGATACAATAATACCGACGGAGGAATAAACTGGAAGGCATCTTCACAAGCTCGTCAAAAAATGAGTGTTTACGCAAGAAACAGAAAGCATGGACATAAGCAAAAATTAATTGAAGCACACAAAGGTCAAATCCCATGGAATAAAGGTAAGACAGGGGTTTATTCAGACGAATCAATAAAAAAAATGAGCGAAGCCAGAAAAGGAAGTACAGGACAGAAGGGAGAAGAAAATTCTTGTTCTGTTCTTACAGAACAAATTGCGTATGAAATAATATCGTTGCTAAAAATATGATTAAGCCTAGCGGAAATATCCAGAAGATTGAAAGTAAAAAAATATTTAGTCGCTAATATCAAATACGGTAAAGCATGGGGGTGGTTAAGTGCCCTGTAAGTTTATCGGTCTTACTGCCACACCTTCGAGAACAGACGGTAGGGGATTAGCAACGTTATACGATGATGTTGTTTATGGCGCTTCCATTCCTTATTTAACTCAATGCGGATTCTTGTCATCACTAAAATATTACGCGCCGCCGACCGAAGGCGTCAAAGCGTTGAAATTCCGCAGCACCGGCGAGGTGGACAACGACGAGCTTGATAAGCTCCTCACCGATCGCGCCATTTATGGCCGTGCGGTGGACTACTACGAGAAGCTCGCCCGCCTTCCCGGCGGCATGTATCGGCGCGGCGTGGGCTTCTGCGCCGGTATCGCCGCCGCCGGGAAGCAAGCCGAGGAATTCCGCGCGCGGGGTTTCAGAGCCGAACACGTCCACGGCTCCATGCCGGAGAAAAAACAACGCGCGCTCATTGACGGCCTTGCTAAAGGCAGCTTGCAGGTACTCTGCTCCGCCGACCTCCTTCTTTATGGCTGGGACTCGCCTAACGTGTCCTACGGCTTCCTCTTGCGCCGCACGAAATCAAAAGCCTTATTCTTCCAGATAGTCGGACGCATTCTCCGCGTCGCCGACGGCAAGAGTGACGCGATTTTCGTTGACCACACCGCGACGGTAGACCTGCACACCGACCCCGCGTACCCCGGCATCCCCCCGTTTTACCTTGACTGCGTGGAATGGAATTTCAACGGCAAAGCGGGCAAGGAGAAAACCAAAGCACCGCCTCCTGAAGTGCGCCTATGCCCGTATGAGGATTTCCGCGTCTGCACAAAGAAAATCCGCTGCCCTGAGTGCGAGAGATACGTGCCGACCGAAGGCGAGGAGCAGATAATCGAGAGTATACCGCTACAGGAGCGGATGGCCGCTATGACACCGCAGGTGATATCGCCGGCCGAGAAAAAAGAGTGGCAGGACGCGGTCATTGGCTGCGTACAGGCGGCGCGTGAAGCCGACGACGAAGCCTACGACAAGGCCGTGAAGGCGTTATGCGACATCGCGAAAGAACTGAATTACAGGCCGATGTGGTGTTACTACCAGCTCACCAGCAACAGGTACACGGTTGACGAGAGGGCGATCCACGCCATCGCGCGGGTGATGGGCTACAAGCCGTACTGGGCGAAAAAGGAAGCCGAGCGCATACGGGCGCAATTACAGGAGGCGAGCGCGTGAGGCGTGAAGTGATTGGCAACTGCGAGCTTTATCTCGGCGACTGCATGGAAATTCTGTCGGACATAGGAGCGGTAAATACTGTCATCACTGATCCAGTATGGCCGAATAGTTCAATACCTGAATTTGCACACCTTGATCCCTATAAACTCTTTGCGGACGCATGGCGTCTGATTTGTACAGAGCGAGCGGTTATACAATTGGGGTGCGATTCAGACCCTGCAATTTTACAGCCGATAAAACTCCCATTTTTCCGTGTTGCTTGGCTTAGATACGCAATGCCGCATTATAAAGGTCGCCTACTATATACCTCCGATATTGCATATATGTTCGGGAAGCCTCCAGCGAGCAGAAAAGGCAATCACGTCATACCAGGTGAAGCTATTTCTAAAAACACGCTTGGCAAGGAGGCAGATCACCCATGCCCACGGAAATTGTCTCACGTTTCGTGGTGTGTGGAACGTTTTTCAGAGCCAGAAGATATTGTTCTTGATCTTTTCATGGGAAGCGGCACAACCGGCATCGCGTGCGTAGAACTTGGACGCCGCTTTATCGGAATTGAGATAAACGAAAAATATTTTAACATCGCCTGTAAACGTATTAAAGAAGCGGCAGCGCAAGGGACGCTGAATTGGAGGTGACACAGTGACACATAACGCATGGTTAATAGAGATTCTGAACGCTTGTAAATACTGCAAACATTTTGGGATAGGGTGGAATCTGCACTACTATTGCTGGAAGCACAACTGCTCCATCTGCGACGCGAAGTGCAGTAAGACTGCAGTAAGACGAAGTCTTTGCGGGAGCAGTGGCAAGCGACGGGAGGCCGGAAAATGTTTGACATAGCAAAGGCTTTAAAGCTATTTGTTGAAATTGACAAAAAGTTCGGCCCTGATTACCCCGACGGCGATGATAAAACATTTGAAAGGCTTATATCGCTTTGTCGTGAAAAGAAAATACCGCCAGAAACGGCGCTTAACCTTGTTTGGTTCTGCCGGGGAATAGAAGAGGGCATCGGCCCGATTCTTAGCGGTGAAAAACAAACGGATTGGTACAAATGAAAACCCCTGAATCCGCCGTGCTTCGCGCGTGCCTCCAGTACCTGCGCCTTCGCCATCACCTTGTCTCGCGCATCAACAACGGCGCGTTCCAGACGGTGCGCAGCGGCTGGATAAAGTGCACAGACACGCCGGGGATTCCGGACATCCTGGGAATTACGTTTGACGGTAGGGGTCTTGCGGTGGAGTGCAAGTCGGACACGGGGAGGCTGAACAGGCATCAGGAGATATACCGCGCCGCGTTCTTGGCGCGCGGAGGCCTCTACGTTGTCGCGAGGGGTGTTGAAGATTTACAGGAGGCAGGGTTGTGAACAGGGGTTTATTAAGAAATTGGATATTTGAGCATACAGAGGAAGAGGGCCGCAAGGAAATTGATAATATAACAATTCTATCATATCCATACGAAAAATACGGAGAATTTGTATTGGCTTTTAAGTTAGAAAACGGAACGAATATTCGGTTTTGTAATCTATCCAGCGGTTTTTCAGATGGCCTTTATATTGGCTATGAAGAAACCTTATCTTTTGTGGAATATCTCGGAAGAAGAATAGAGCTTGCGTTTAATTATTTTAAGGGAAAAAGCAACAAAGAAATAGAGAAACTTTTAAACAAGCAGTTATCTAAAGATCATTATCACAAACGTTCTCTTAGCGAAGGGGAGGTGTTCAATGGGTAGCACACCACGGGGAATAAGCGCCAGCCGAGGCGCGGCGGTGCTGGGCTTGTCGGAATATCAAACACCGTTATCTGTCTGGCAACTTTTGATGGAGGAGCGCGAGCCGGGCTGGAACTCATCGCACGGATATACATTGCCGCTGGAGCCCGACAACGCCGCGATACGGTGGGGGACTGCTTTTGAAAGCACCATCATCAAGCTTGCGGAGCGGGCGCAGGGGAAGAAGATAGCGTACAGAGAAGAATTCTTTTCTTTTAACGAAAAAATCAATGCCACGTGCATAGGACATACGTTTGCGGGTTATATCACTTGCCACATCGATGGATTGTATCTTGAAGAATCATTAAAGAATGATCGCGGAACCCTCCACGAAGGCAAGACAACCACCGCTTTCACCTTCCGCGAAAAGTGGGGAGAACCGGGAACCGACCACATACCGCGGGCGTACCAGGTACAAGTCCAACACCAGATGTTATGCACCGGTGCTGAAGAGGCGGTTGTCTCCGTTCTTGTGTTCCCGGAAACGCCGGATAAATGGGAAGCTGCGGGGTGGCGGGTAATTTGCGGAACTGACGGCAAATCTTACGCGCTTACAATGGACAGCGAAGGCGGCTTCACTAATCCATATGAATGGGCCTCTGTCCTTGCCGACATGGGCTTTTTCCACCAATACCCCGTCCGCGCGAACGGCGAAGCGCAGCGTCTCATGGCCGAGGTCTACCGCGAGTTTTGGTATCGCAACGTCCTCACCGGCACGCCGCCTGAACCACGCAACTACGAAGACGTGAAACGCCTCTTTCCCGAACCGAAGTTAACCATCATCGTGCCTGACTACATCGAGCGTAAAATCGCCGAGTACAAAGGGATCACCGAGGAGACCAATAATGCCAAAAAGCGCAAAGACAGGCTCAAGACGATTGTCACAAAATACGCGGCAACACACGTCGGAATCGAGGACGATGAAAGCAAAGAGGCGGTGATTTTCCGCAACGGGAGCGGGGACAAGCTCGCGTCCTGGTCGAAAACGAAAACAAACTCGCTTGTTTTCAGGTGTTAGGGGGAAACCATGAAAGTCGAAATAAACGAGGATTTTTATTGCTCTGCTGATTCATTCAAAAACAGCATTTGTCACCATAACCCTCCTCAAGAATATTCCTGTTTGAGGCTTGTGGGATCATGTAAATTCTATCACCGCAAATGGCCTACCCCGGATCAATACCGGGAGGAGTACGGTGAGGAGTACGCAGGACATCGACCGGTGTGGTGGAAGCCCGTGGAAGGTAACGGAATGTGGAGAACAAAAAGCTACAGGGCTGTAATGGGTGTACTGGAAAGAGCAAAAAGAGAAGGCGGACTTTACTATTACTCCAACATTTTAATCGTTTGTGCTTGTACGCCTTGGGATAGGCCGCCAGCTGATTGGAGGCCAGTATGACAGTCAAAGTATTTATGAATGATAGAAAATATGAAAGTTTGGGGAGGTTTGAGGGATGAAACCAGCAACCCTTAAAGAGACATTAAAGCCGCCGTTTGGGCGCGAAAATGTGAGCCCATACATGATGGTAATGGGTATTACATAGCGGATATATATAGCCTTAAAAGATTTAAGGAGTATGAAAACGGCGAAGAATTACAAGATGAATTCAAGGAATTTGTAGTCGCCGCCCTCAACGAGAAGTGGTCGAGGGACTATGGCGAGAGGAAGCGGTGGATAAAGACATGGCGTGATTCAGAGCAGAAATTTGAAAGCAATTTTTGGGAGTGTCCAGAATGTCATGGAATCGCTTATAAACATGAAGAATACAATCATTGCCCGCATTGCGGCAAGCGGCTAGACCCGCCAAAGGAGGAAGGATGAGCATAACATTAAACTCAAGGCAACAAAAAGAATATGATGAGCTGTTACTTAATCTATTCAAGTATGCCGACATGGGCGATCAAAACTCCATGCGCGAGTGCTTAGAAGAAGCGTTGGAACTTGGCTATGAGATTGGCGCTAATCCATATTAGTTAAGGAGGCATTGAATTGTTAGACATACCTATAGGCAAGGCTCTGGCGGCACGGGAGCAAAAAAAGAGTGGTTACGAACTAGATGCGAGGGTTGTGTTTTGCTCGGAAACATTGAATGTGTTGATCTTATTTGCGGTGCAGATGAACGCAAAGACGACAAGAACGTGATATTCGTTCTGGTGGATTATACCCCGCCGGCGAACATAGTGTTTGTGGACGGAGCACCGTTAGGCAATACACAAAGCGGAGGATAAAGATGAGAGACGAAGTAGCAGCGTTCCCTGTTGCTTATATAACAGGCAATATTGAAAATGGGTTTACAAATCATGTAACCCTTGGTATGACTTTGCGGGATTATTTTGCGGGGCAGGCGTTGGCAGGATTATTGGCAACGACCGTGGACTGGAGCGAAAAGTACGACAAGGAAACAGCGAATAAGGTTGTCAGCAAAATGTCCTACGATCTGGCCGAGGCCATGCTCGTGGAAAGGGAGAGGGAGAAGGAGAAGAAAGATGACCGGAATTAAGAGAATAGCTGCTGAACGGAAGCGGCAGATTGAAGAAGAAGGCTGGACTGCCGAGCATGATGACGATTGGGATGATGGCGAGCTTGCGAGGGCGGCTGCTTGTTATGCGTTGCCAAAAGGAATCAGGAAAGAAAAGGATGATTGGGGTGTGTCCATGCGAAAGAATTTATGGCCTTGGGATGAGATGTGGTGGAGCCCATCCCCAAAAAAACGTATCCGCGAGCTTGAGAAAGCTGGCGCACTGATAGCCGCTGAAATCGACAGGCTTTTACGAATGGAGAAGAAAAAATGATAACAACCTGTCCAAACTGCGGATTGCCGTCGCCGGACGGCGGCGAGGTTCTGCGCTGCGCGAAATGCGGTTATACAAAAGAATTCATGGAGGTCGCGGAGTTTGCCAGGCTCGTTGGTGTCAGTACCAAAACCATAAGCCGTCTTGAAAAGGCAGGGCGCATAAAGTTGAACCGGATTAACCGCCTCAATATCCGCGTCCACCGTTCTCAGTATGACCGGCTTATGGGATTGTCTTCGGAAAAATAACAAAATAATTTTGACACATTTTTGACATTTTGAGCTAAAAGGGTGTAAAAATATGTCTTTTTGTGTCCTTGACAGTCTTTTTCATGTCGTGTATAATCCACTACTGTATAGAAGATATTGTGATATGGAATGGCAAGGAAAAACGCTGTCAAGCCTTCCAAGCTGAAGACGTCGGTTCGACTCCGATCAGCCGCTATTTGGAATGGAATTACTTATTCCTGAGTTCTTCAATATCGCCTATGCTGTCAAAACCGGTGAAATCGTAGTCTACTTCGGCAAGGGTGAGAATCGTGAAAGTTAATACCTCAACTCCGCTCTCAAGGTGTCCTCCGAAAGCGATTTCCGTGTCTGAATGAACGATGTGGGCGTGGACACGGCCTTCGATAATAAAGCCGCTGATACTGACAATATCCGAGGCTTTTTCACCCCTGGTATAGTCGTTCCTTGGCGGGTTTTGCCGCGTGCCGACAACATGAAAGTGGTGGCTCCTGGCCGAGCCTATGCCAGAAAGTATCACCGCGTTTTTTATGTTGTGTTTTTTGGCGGCTTCCTCAAGGGCGGCCAACAGGTCATCCCCCGGATTCAGTCTTATAAAAATCACGTTTTTTATTGAAGTCCTATCAACCAGCATGGCATATCTCCTTTATTCGTTTATTTTCCGTACCTGTTGTACGCGAAGTCGTGCATTGTTTTAACGAGTTCTTCCCCCAGGATCACCGGTTTCCCGATGACGCGGGCCAACTGGTAAATATGCGCCGTCATCTCAAGAACGGCCGCCACCCTAAACGCGTTGTCCATGTCCACACCGGCGCAGACTGCGCCGTGGTTTGCCAGGAGGCAGGCGCGGCCCTTTTCGCCAATGGCCTCGACGCAGTTCTTCGCCAGCTCAGGGGAGCCCGGCAGGGCGTAAGCCGCGCAGCGAACCACGCCGCCCAATATCTGCGCCGCCTCGTCAATGACCGGAGGAATGTCTTCCCTCAGCACGGCGAACACCTGCGAATAAACCGGATGAGTATGAACAACGGCGTTTATATCGGGACGCGCGCGGTAGATGCCAAGGTGCAGCTCCATTTCTATAGTAGGCTTGCGGCTGCTTTCCATCACCGTTCCATCGCTCTTTACGACAACGATATCATCTTCACGGATAATGTCGTAGCGCATGGCGCTTGGCGTAAGGTAGACAAGGTTTGTTCTCGGATCGCGCGCGCTGATGTTTCCCCATGTTTCAACGGTAAGGTCCGAGCGCAGCATCCTTAAGCCGGCATCCACTATCAACTTCCTATACATGATTACTGCACTCCTGATTTAAGCTTTCGCTTTATTCCGGCAATGATTTTTTTTGCTATCGCCGGCGCCTTGATCTTGTCCGTATCAATAACAAGATCGGCGAATGAATAATCATCATTGTCGATTTTGTATATCCGCAGGTATCTCTCATGATCCTGCCTGTCCCTGACGGCGGTGAATTGCGCGATGTCGCCGATACTGCCACCTTCCCGCTTCTGTATGCGTTTCGCGCGGGTTTCAGGTGCGGCGGTCAGGAACACCTTGAAATCGGCTTCCTGCAGCATCCATATTGCCAGCCGGGAACCGAGAACGCAGCCGCCTCCTTCCATGGCCAGTTTCACCTGACGCGTATCCACCTCTATGTCCCAGGAATCATCCTCCTCCGCCAGGGCAAGCACATCCCTGAATTCGAGGCCCCTTTCCTCAGCCAGCGTGCGGAAAGTGAAATTGATGAATCTGAGTTTCAGGGTCTCGGCCAGAATGCGGCTGACGGTGGTATTGCCGCAGCCGCTTTTTCCCGAAACGGCGATCCTGACGCCGGAAAGGTCTTTGTTATTCGACATTTCTTAGCTGCTCCCGAATATCTTCCAACGCGCTTTTCATTTCCACCACCGCCCGGCTTACCTCAAGCACCGGAGTTTTGGAACCTATGGTGTTTACTTCCCTGTTTATTTCCTGTGAAAGGAAATCCAGTTTTTTACCCGGGCCGGGATTGCGCTCAATCTCAACCTTGAATTCATTCAGGTGGGACGAAAGCCTTGCCAATTCCTCGGAAATGCTGTACTTCATCAGCAGAACCGCGGTTTCCGCGAGAACGCGGTTCTCATCGATTCTGTTTCCAAGAACTTCCGTGAAACGGTTACGCAGATTTTCTTTAATTGAAGCCTCAAGTTCCGGTACATGGGAGCTTATGGTCAGCACGGAATTCTCCATAACGGCTACATGGGAGAGTATATCCTGGGCCGTGTGTTCACCTTCGCGGCCGCGCTCGGCTTCAAAACGATCGGCGGCCGTGGCGAGAACGGGTTCGATGAGGGCCCAATATTTTTCCGCGTCCCTCCGTGTTTCACTTTCCAGTACTCCCTCAAGGGGCAGTATCATCGACAGGTTTGGTTTCTCTTTTATATCAAGGGCTTTGGCCAATTCGCCTATTGCCGTTTTATACTTCATCGCGACGCTTTTATTTACTGAAACTGAAACGGGGCTGTCCTCTTCCCGTATCCTGACGCTCAACTCTACTTTCCCGCGGGCAATGCGGGAACTCAAATACTCCCGTATCCTCATTTCCAGGGAAGAAAGCCAGACAGGAAGATGAATTGAAAGATCTAAAAAACGGCTGTTATAGCCTTTTAACTCCACAGCGGCTGTGATATTTTCTTTTGTGGATTCACTGTAGGCGTAACCTGTCATACTTTTCATCAGGAACCTCCAATGGAAGGCCGTGCGGCATTTGTCGCTTCAGCTTCACGATAAGAACCAAAGAGTTTCTCACCGAGTTTCCAGTTGTCTCCGGCGCCCATGGTAATGAACAAATCCTCAGGCCTTAGAATATTCTTCAATAGTTCATACCCGTCAAGCGGCTCTTCAACAAAAAAAACGTTTTCACCGCGGCCCGGAGCGGCGGAGAGATGCGCACGAGTCTTTTCAAAGAGGGTCTTTCCGCTGACGCCTCCATTATAGACCTCCCGCGCCGAGGAGTAAATTTTGTGCAGGAAGACAATATCGGCATTGTCAAACGAGGCGGCGAATTCGTCAAGAAGGGCCGCCGTTCTCGTATAGGTGTGGGACATAAAACTCAAAACCAGTCTGCGCCCAGGGTAGAATTCCCTGAGGCCCGCGAGAGTACTCTTGATGGCCGTTGGGTGATGGCCGTAATCATCCATAAAAAGAATTCCGCCCGCCTCGCCAAGAATCTCCGAGCGGCGCTTTGATCCGCGGAATTCTTCAAGAGCGGCTCTCACTCTCTTTCTTCTTTCTTCAGTCCAGCCCCCGTTACCGTCATCGCCGAATTCCTTTCTCACAAGCGACGCGGTCAGGGCGATTGCCGCGGCGGTATTTTGCGCCGTATGCCTTCCGGGTACGCGCAATTTGAGTTCTCCGGGAAAACCGCCGATGCACATAACGATCCTCTCATCCCTGACCTCATACGTTTCGATACGGTAATCCCCCACGGCGCTGAAGCCGTAGGGAACAAGTGACAGGCCGGGGTTTTCCTTTCGCAGGGCAAGCGCGACTTCCGAAGCGCCGGGATCATCGGCGCAGTAAATGAGTTCGCCTCCGGCGGGAAGGAGCCGCCCGTACTCCATGAAAGCGTCCCTGATATCGTTATAGGCGGGATAGCAGTCCTGATGGTCGCTTTCAACACTGGTAAGGACGATCCGTTGGGGATGGAAAGATAGGAAGTGCCTCTGGTACTCGCAGGTTTCCGCCACGAAATACTTACCGCCAAGGCTGAGGGTGGAACGGCCGCCGAAAGCGCTTACGGCGCTTCCCACCAGAATCTGTGCCGGTAAACCGGCGGCGTGGATAAGCGTTCCCGCGAGGGCTGTAGTTGTGGTCTTACCGTGGACTCCGGCAACGCCCGTTGAATCAAATCCGGCAGAATACTCGCCCAAAGCGTCCGTATACTTGCGAATGGGAATACCGCGCCTTTTGGCTTCGGCCATCTCGGCATTGGTCTCGAAGGAATAGGCCGCGGAATAAATAACCAAATCCGGTAGTCCGCGGCATTCGATGTGGGAGGCCTCGAAGGATTCGTAATAGGGTATCCCCAGCTCCCTGAGTATGGCGTCGGTATAAAAAACTTCATCCCGGTCCGAGCCTGATACGCGAATACCGCGATTGTGCATCAGTTCCGCCAGGGCGGACATACCCGTACCCTTTATGCCGATAAAATAGACGCTACTTACGGAATCCATATAAATGGTATATAAGAAATACAT
>JGI24698J34947_10001560_pt1 | contig 12124 bp, 8 predicted proteins | sample TergutMp193P3_FD_34947 | JGI IMG/M metagenome (IMG submission 34947)
CCNNGNAACGGTAAAAACATCGTATTTGCTCATAAGCGTGTTCCTGGCCAATTTCAAATTGATGGGATTGTCATCAACCAGGATTACTTTCTTCCTGCCCTCTAGCATATGTTTAATCATACACCCCCCCCCTTGATCTGTAAAGTATCCAAAAAGATAAAAAATCCCCAAAAAATTAATATACCCGGAAAAACATATAATCCATATTTTGAGCCGGGACATCTGGTTTTTTTGGGGGAAATATGCTAGAGTGGCCATTGACCTAAAACTTATGACGGATTTTGTTCATCTCCACGTACACTCGGACTTTTCCCTGCAAGACGCCGCCGCGTCGGTGATGGGCCTCGCGGACAAGGCGGAAGAACTTGGGATGAGGAGCCTGGCCCTCACCGACCACGGCAACATGTTCGGGGCTATGGAATTTATCGGCGCTTGCGAAGAAACCATCAACAAAGAGGGCCGGCACGAGAAGCGGAAAAATCCCGTTAAACCCATAATCGGCTGCGAGGTTTATGTTGCCTCCGGATCCCGCTTCGAGCGAAAAAGAACCGAAAACGAAGACGAGTATTACCACCTCATTCTTCTGGCGATGAATCGCAAGGGCTACTGCAATCTGGTAAAGCTCTGTTCCTTTGCCTACATCGAGGGCTTTTACCGCAAACCAAAGATAGACGAGGAGCTCCTCTCTCAATACCACTCGGGGCTAATCGCCCTTTCAGCCTGCGTTTCCGGCGAAATACCCCGCCTTATCCGGGCGGGGAAACCTGATGAAGCTGAAAAGAAGGCCATTTATTACCGGAACCTCTTCGGAAAAGACGAAGGGGGGAATCCCAATTTCTACCTGGAAATACAGGATCACGGCATTCCGGCGGAGAGGCTGCGGGGTTCCCTTTCCCAAAGGGACATTAGCAAGGCGATTATGGATATCGCGAAGCGCACGGACATCCCCCTGGTTGCGACTAACGACGTACACTACCTCAACCGGGAAGATTCGACAGCCCATGATATACTCCTCTGCATCGGTACGGGGAAAATAAGAACCGACGAAAGACGGAAGAGGTACTACGGGGACCAATTTTACATGAAAAGCGGGGATGAGATGGCCGCACTTTTCCCCGACTATCCCGAAGCCATCGCCAATACGGTACGCATCGCCGGGCGCTGCAACGCCGATATTCCGAAGATCAAAACAAAGGATCTGCCAAAGTACCTGCCTGATTTTGAAATCCCGAAAGGCTATGACAACTCGGACGCTTACCTCAGGCGCCTTGCCACGGAGGGCCTTTGCAAGCGTTACGCCAAAGAGAGGAATGAAGGCGGGAAGTCCTGGGAGCTCATAAATGAACGGATGGAATATGAGCTGAATACCATCATACAGATGGGCTTTACCGGCTATTTCCTAATCGTCGCGGATTTTATCAACTGGGCCAAAGAGCACGGGATACCGGTGGGACCGGGCCGCGGCTCCGGCGCCGGTTCCATCGTTGCCTATTCGTTACGCATAACAGATATCGATCCACTGAAGTACAACCTCCTCTTTGAGCGTTTCCTTAACCCGGAACGCATCTCCATGCCAGACTTTGACGTGGACTTTGCCAACGAGGGCCGGGAAGAGGTGATCAACTACGTTACGGAAAAATACGGCCGGGAACGGGTAGGGCAAATCATCACCTTCGGGACGCTCGGCGCAAAGGCGGTAATCAAGGATGTGGCCCGAACCCTTAGCATATCCATTCCCGAATCGGAAATGATCACAAAGCTCATCCCCAACCCCAGGGATCCCAATGATCCCGTGACACTGCAAGTCGCCTTTGAAAGGGAACCAAGGCTTCGGGAACTGGAGCGGGATCCCAGGTATACGGAGCTTTTTACCCTGGCGCGTAAACTGGAAGGCCTCAACCGTCATTCAAGCATTCACGCGGCCGGAATGGTAATAGGGAAATCCGACCTTTCCAATTTTGTTCCCCTTTTCAAAGACCAAAAGTCAGGCATCATCGCCACGCAGTACAGCATGAACTTCCTTGAGCCGTGCGGCCTTGTGAAAATGGATTTCCTGGGCCTCAAGACCCTTGATGTGATCAAACACACCGAAGAGTTGATCCGCCAGAGGGGTGGGGAATTCGCCGATTTCAGCGTTAATACCATGCCTGAGGATGACGAGGCGACTTTCAGGATGTTAGGCGAAGGGAAGAGCTTTGAGGTTTTCCAGTTTGAATCGGATGGAATGCAAAGTGTCCTGAAACGCGCCAGGCCCGGTTCCATTGAGGATCTTACAGCCCTCAATTCACTGTACCGGCCCGGGCCCATGGCCAATATCGATCAGTTCGTGGATTCCAAAAACGGAAGGCAGGCGATCAGGTATCCCGATCCCAGCCTGGAAGGGATCCTACAGGAAACTTACGGGGTTATCGTATACCAGGAACAGGTTATGCAGGTAGCCCAAATCATCGCCGGTTTTACCCTGGGTCACGCGGATGAGCTTCGACGCGCCATGGGGAAAAAAATCATGGAGAAGATGGTCAAGGAAAAAGCCCAATTCATTTCCGGGGCCAGGGATCGGGGCTACAGCGAAAAAAAAGCCGCCGAGATTTTTGAGCTTTTAATACCTTTCGCGGGTTACGGTTTTAACAAGAGCCATGCGGCCGCTTATTCGGTTGTGGCCTATCATACCGCGTACCTCAAGGCCAATTTTCCCGCAGAGTTCATGGCCGCTAACCTCACCAATGAAATTAACAGCGCCGACAAGGACAAACTCTCGGAGTGTATCTCCGAAGCCCGAAAAATGGGGCTCACCATCGATCCTCCGGATATTAACAGATCCGATAAAATTTTTACCATAGTGGCCGGACGCATCGTTTTCGCCCTTTTGGGGATCAAGGGCATTGGGGACGGCCCTGCGAGCGAGATAGTCAATTACCGGCGGGACGGCCCTTACAGGGATTTCATGGATTTTCTGAACCGGGTGGATATCAAAGCCATAGGTAAAAATGCAATTGAAAGGCTCATACAAACCGGCGCATTTGACAATCTGGGCACAAGCCGGGAAACCCTCCTGGGAAACCTTGAACGCGCTGTGGAATATATTCAGAACATCAAGGATGAGAAGAAGTTCGGTCAGGGGAGCCTCTTTGGGGATACCGGGGAAAAAGAATACCAGGACTTTGAGTTTGAGAAATTTCCCGAAATCGGCAGGGAAGACAAACTCAAGATCGAGAAGGAACTTATCGGATTTTATTTTTCCGGGCATCCAATGGATGAATATAAGGGCATCTGGCAGAGCCTTGTTAAGGTAAACCTCGGAAATGAGGAAACCCTGGTATCAGGCAGCCAGATTCTCGTGGGGCTTCTTAAAAACATCAAGATCATCACCACAAGCAGGGGAGACAAGATGGCTTACGCCTTGCTTGAAGATTATAACGGCGAAATTGAAATTACTTTTTTTCCCGGCGCCTGGGAAAAATGCAAGGACTCCCTCGAAACAGGCAAGGTAGCGATCCTCAAGGGGAAAATAGATTATCAACAGAGCAGGGACAAGCGAAGCTTTACGGTGGACGAATGCCTTGATGTTGATGAAGCCGAAAAGCTGTCCAAAGTGGATGAGGCCCGTTCCCGCAAGTGGGATAAATACCGTAATATATGGAAGTATGCCGCCGAGCTGGATTTGCGCCTTCTCGATCTTGGCAATTTGACCAGGGTCGAACCGGGAACATATACCGTACTGGGTATACTTAAGTCTTTGAGAACCCTCAAAGACAAAAATGGCAACGAGATGGCTTTCGGGACAATTGAAGGTCTTCAGGGGGAAATAGATCTGCTTTTCTTCTCCCGTGCCTGGAAGAACTGCAAAGCGTTGACGGCAGTGGATGAGGTTGTAGCTCTTAAGGGAACAGTTGAGCCGGCAAGGGATAAAAATTCAGGAAAAATCAAATTTAATGTTTCCAGTGTACAGGATCTCAACAAGCTCCTCCGGGCGGCGGCAAAGAAAGCCGCAGAAGCTTCGGAAACTTCCCCGGAAGTTCCCGTCGCTGTTTCCAAAGCGGCCATGGAAACGGTGACCGAATCTGCCCCGTACCGGGAAATCCATATTCGCCTTGCCGCCAGCGCAACGAATAATGAGGCGGCTCTCAACTCCCTAAGGGATCGCCTGTATGAGAACCCGGGGAGTTGCCCGGTATATATTCATATACCGGCTTCTTCCCAATCAGAAACAGTAATCCGTACCGCGAATCAAATTAACGCGGGTTTGGTTTTATTGGACTTGTCGCCGGGAAAATGTGCGGCTGTTGCCGACGTGTGGGGCAAGTAAAAACGGAATTTACAGGAGGAGCGTATGTTTCAAATCATCAGGATTTTGAGTTCCCTTGTCAGTATTTACATGCTGATAATTTTCATCCGGATTATCCTCACATGGTTCTCGGGGATGGATCAAGGCAGGATTCTGGAAATTCTGTCCATGATAACAGACCCTTACCTTAACTGGTTCCGCCGTTTCCAGGCTTTCAGATTTGGTTACATGGATCTTTCACCCATTGTCGCCCTGGGTGTTCTCTCCCTTGTCAACCGCGTCCTGTATACCCTCGCCGCTTACGGGACCATCAGCCTCGGTATAGTCCTGGCCCTGATACTCCAGGCCGCATGGGGCGCTGTTTCATTTTTCCTCGGCTTTTTAATCATTGTCCTTGTTTTGTGCCTGATTGCCAACCTTTTGAAACTGGGCAGCAATTCATTCTGGAGTATAATTGAAAGCATTTCCCGGCCCGTACTCTATAGAATAAACCGCTTTATTTTCAAAGACCGTATCGTGAATTTCACGACAGGTATAATTGTTTCCCTCGCAGTGCTGGTTGCTGCCTACATGGTTTTGAACATAGCCGTCTTCTTTGTCTCAACATTGCTTGTAAGATTGCCGATCTGACAATGTTTCTCCGGGAACTTAAGGAACCAGTCACTTGCCTGAAGGGCGTCGGTTCCGAAACCGCCGCGAAGCTGGCCCGCCTGGGAATAACAACTGTGGCTTCCCTGCTCTGTCATTACCCGTGGAACTGGGAAGACCGAACTCATCCTGTCCCCCTCAAAGACTGGAAGACAGCGAGCCATGTCTGGACGGAAGTAACGGTATTGGCCAAAGACTGGTTCGGATACGGCAGCATGAGAACACTAAAAGTCTATGTCGAGGACGAAAGCGCCAGGGCTTGCCTGGTCTGTTTTAACCGGCCGGGCCTGGGAAAAATGCTTCAGGTTGGGACGCGATGGAGGCTCTTCGGGCATTTTTACTTTAAACACGGCGAAATACAATCCACGGACTTTGACGTCGAACCGTTAGGCGTTATTAACCCCGGGAACTCTCATGGAGCGTTGAATAACCCGATAGTGCCCATCTATCATCTTACCAAGGGGGTTGAACACAAAGCCCTTCGTAAATTCACCCGCCTGGCATTGAAGCAATTTGGCCCCACTCTGGAAGACGAGCTTCCTTCTGGCATTATTAACCGGGATGGGCTGCTTCACAAGCGCGATGCCGTAAGGGCCTACCATTTTCCCTCTTCATGGGAGGAGCTGGCCAGGGCCCGCAAAACCCTTGTCTACGAAGAACTCTTCTACCTGGAAGTAATGGTCGGGCGAAGGGCAATGCAACGCAAAACAATTAACAATGAACAGGTAACAATTAACAACTTTGTTAAGTCTTCACTGTTACCTGATAACTCTTCCCTGTTAACTGTTTTGCAGCGCCGCCTACTTGAACGCCTCCCCTTCTCCCTTACACCGGGCCAGGAAGCGGCCATCAAAGAGATCAACCGGGACATGGGCGGACCCTTCCCGATGGCCCGCCTCCTCCAGGGGGACGTGGGTTCCGGCAAAACACTTGTGTCTTTTCTCGCGGCATTAAATGCCGTGGAGATGGGCGGGCAGGCGGCGCTAATGGCCCCAACGGAACTCCTCGCCAGGCAGCACGCGGAAAACGCCGCGCGACTTCTTGAGCCGTTGGGCATTCGCCTGGCCTTCCTTACCGGGAACCTTAAAGCGGCTGGCAGGGCGCAACTCCTCAAAGCCCTTGCCGCCCGGGAAATCGATGTGGTCGCCGGAACCCATGCCCTCTTCTCCAGGGATGTTGCGTATAACAATCTCTCTTTCGTGGTGGTGGACGAGCAGCACCGCTTCGGGGTGCTTCAGCGCCAGGCCATCATGGCTAAGGGCAAAATTGCCCAGGGCAGCGATGCCCAGGGCAGCATACCTGACCTTTTGATGATGAGCGCGACACCCATTCCCCGGAGCCTGGCCCTCACGGTTTTTGGTGACCTGGACGTGTCGGTGATTCGGGATATGCCGCCGGGGCGGAAACCCGTCAAGACGCATCTTGCGACGCAATCAAATGAAACAAAGGTCTACGAGCGTGTACGCAGGGAACTGGAGGCGGGACACCAGGCCTACTTTGTCTACCCGTTAATCGAAGGCGGGGACGAAAATGATCTTAAAGACGCTGTGACCATGGCTGAGCGGCTTTCAAAGGAAATCTTCCCGAAATTCCCCCTCAAGCTTTTGCATTCCAAAGTAGACGAGGAGGAGAAACGCCTCACAATGGACGCTTTCAGGCGCGGCGACATCAAGATTCTCGCTGCCACAAGCGTTGTAGAAGTGGGGGTGGATGTTCCCAACGCAAGCTGCATGGTTATTGAGCATGCGGAACGCTTCGGCCTTTCCGCCCTGCACCAGCTCCGCGGCCGGGTCGGCAGGGGGCAGGATCAGGCTTACTGCTTTCTTGTTTACTCCGATCAGGACGAGGGACAAAGCCGCATTGCAAAGTTCCGCAAACTTGGGATCAACCCTCAGGACCTAAGCGAGGAAGAACGAAGCCCGGAGGGAAAGCGGCTTATGGTAATGCTGGAAAATTCCGACGGCTTTGTCATCGCCGAAAAGGATCTCCTGTTCCGCGGCCCCGGCCAGATCTCGGGCCTTGAACAGTCCGGCTACCTAAAATTGGGTATCGCCGATCCGGTAAAGGATGCCGGGGAACTTGCAAGGGCACGCACCGACGCATTCGCCATTCTGGAAGCCGATCCCGGCCTTGAGCTAAACGAACACCGTGTCATCGCGGAAGTCCTGAAACGTGCGGCGCCATTTGGCGAAGTGGGGGTGTAAGGGAAGTACATTAGGAACCTATTGACTCGACTTAAAAAACGAATACTATAAGTTACATGGAACGAAAAAACTATAAAGCCATCGACCTTTTTTGTGGTTGTGGGGGAATTTCTCGGGGGCTTGAAATGGCAGGATTCTCGGTTCTAGTCGGAATTGACATAGAAAAAAAATATTTAAAAACTTTTATACATAACTTTCCCCATGCCAATGCAATTTGCGATGATCTTCGCAAAGTAAATGCGGAGAATATTCTATCATCCTTAGGTCTTAAAAGGGGCGAGCTTGATTTACTGGTGGGCGGACCTCCCTGTCAAGGCTTTAGCAAAAATGTCCCTCGCTCAAAAAGAGAAGCGGATAGTTCAAATAATCTATTAATGGAAACGTATTTAGATTTCTGTGAGAAAATTTATCCACAATGGATAATAATTGAAAATGTCGCTGAAATGAGAAATGGCTTCAATTCAAGGTATTCCCATAAAATTAATGAAAGACTTGCATCATTAGGTTATAAAGTAATTGACAATGTTTATAATTCTGTGGATTTTGGTGTCCCGCAAAAAAGACGCAGGGCTTTTTTTATTGCCAGAAGGGACGGTATTTTTCCTGAATCTCCAAGACCATGTTATTTTAAAAAAGAGGAGGGATTAAACTTTGAGGAAAATAATCATATTACAGTATGGGATGCAATAAGTGATTTTCCAAGTATTAGGCAAGGAGAAGGAACTGAGCCTGCGACATATGCTTGTGATCCAAAAAATAAATATCAAGAGACAATGCGATCAGAAGGGGGGAAATACTATAACCATATTGCACGTAAATTAAAACCATTGCAAGATGAACGCCTTCAATCTCTTAAGCCTGGCGAAGGAATAAAAAACCTTCCCGATGAAATAAAACCAAAGGGGGGATATAGCGGTGCATATGGAATATTGGGAAAAGACATGATATGCCCCACTATAACACGTTGGGTATTCCATCCGGGATCAGGCAGGTGGGGACATCCTGTAGACAAAAGATTAATTACTATCAGAGAAGCGGCAAGATTGCATGGATATAATGATGACTTTAGATTCATCGGCACATACATAGAACAAGCTGGGCAAATCGGGAATTCTGTCCCTCCAATTCTTGTAATGCAAATAGCGAGGACTTTTTTTGCTACTTCGAAATGCTCTGTAATAAAGCCATAAATTGATCCTGCGATAATCTATCATCGGCTTTTGGAAATATAAACCTGATATGATGTTGGCCATTCCCGTCCGGCCACCAATTTTTCTCTCCGCTGAAGTGCAGTTGATTTTCCCCAAGCCCATGCCAAGCAAACCATTTTTCATTTTTAGACTTACAAATACCATGTAATGCCGGTAACTGCTCTTTTCGTACTGTGTTTTTCTGTGTAGACCATTTCCAATAAAAATCGTTTTTATCAAATATAACTGGATTATCTTTCGTGCATAACAATTTCTCAAAGTAAAGGACTTCCCTTCCTTTAAATACAACAAGTCGTGAATAATATATTTCTGCTAAATTATATTTTTCAATACTTTCAACGGCATGCTCATTACAAAAATCAATTATCGCATTTCCTAATTCCATTAACCCTTTTTCCGATTGTTGCGATGCCTTTATTAAATAATCGGTATCTTTGATTTTTGCCCTTTTCCATGTTACGGGCGTAGTATCCTTAGTTGATTTAACCTGCCAGCCAATATGGTTTTCAGAATTAATAACATCGATGAAATCATATGTATTTAGCGCTGTTCCTTTTCTTACATGGGCAAGAACATTCTCCATGAACGCACCGGGAATTGTTTCCAATGCAAATGGAAGTTTTATGTATCCCCTAAGAATACCGGATATTGTTTCCAATTGAGTTTTTGTTTGAGTTTTTGTAGAAAAATTATTACCCATTTTCAAATTCCTTTAATAATTCAGCCGGTGCAGTGTTAAACGCCCTACAGAGCGTGAAAATGGTTGTTAATGTAGGATTCCTGATTCCCCGTTCAAGATCGCTTATATACGTTCTGTGTAAATTTGCCAATTCGGCAAGTTTCTCTTGAGAGAGATTATTTTTCTTTCGCTTGTTCTGCAAAATAATCCCAAAATTTGTAAGGTTATATTCCATGGTGAAATCATATTGGGTTGTATGAAGACTATAAGTCTACAGACTATGAGTTACATTTTATTTAGATATAGTTCAAATCAGAATTATTTACGCTTTACTGCTTTTCTTAAATCTCAAAATCCTCAGGCTTATACCACGAATAGAATCTGCCGGACTTGGGTATAAATTTAAGCACACAAAATTCCGGATCGGTGTATGATTTTTCCGGGTAGGCGTTCCTGAATTTATCCTGCCAGTATTTTTCCTTGACAGCCATGTCGGAAACAATTTCCATTTTGCCCTTGAGCATGCAGCCTTCCCAAATCAATCTGCGGCTATAGAAGTAAACGTTTGCCTTTGGATTCGCGTTTAGTGTTACGGCAAATTTTGACGAAGTATTCGTGCAAAAAAACATTTCGTTTAACGAGTCCCTGTGCTTGCCCGGAACCACCGCTTTGGTATACGGATAACCGTCAGCCCCTACGCAGGATAAAATAAAAGTGTTAACTTTTTTGTACAGGTTCTCAGCTTTTTGTTTTGTCGTCATATTACTGGTTAGGACCAACCTTATATCCGCTTCCCCTATTCCCTGCTCCGCGCCCTCTTGTAGAAAACCCTATATCTTGTTATCTTTCCGAAAAGGGCGCTTAGCTCAGCTGGTTAGAGCACCACGTTTACACCGTGGGGGTCACATGTTCGAATCATGTAGCGCCCAATCATCAACCAATTCCCCCCGGAGAAGCATTTTCAGGGAATCATCAAGACTCGCCTGTTCCCCCTGCGGGAAGGAAAGAAACTCCATGGAAACCAGCCGGCCGATTCTGACAAGACGGCAGACGGGGGAAAGAATGAGTTCCCCCGAGCGCAGGGAACAATTCTCAAGCCTTGAGTTTAGGCTTATGCTGTCAACAAGCGCTTTGTTATCGGGCAGGAAAGAAAGCCCGCCTCTGGAAATATCCATAATCTGCCCGGTTATAAGGACGCCGCTTTCAGGGTGGTTAAACGCAAAGCCGAACCTCTGCCAGGAATCTATGCGAAAGCGGCGGCTCCTGCGTTTTTCTTCCACAGGTAAATGGCGTTCCAGGATATTCTGAAGCCTTTCTATTTCCTGTGTGTCCAAAGATTCGTAGACAGTACCGCTTACCCCAATAAACGAAGCTTTTGAACTGTCCTCCATGGAGAAATTCTCCCCCTTAAGGATAACAATGGGGCAATCATCTTTGGTTCGTTCGGTTCTAAAGAATTGAACCATGGTTTTCCAATGCCGGGGAAAATCCACGGCGCTGATAATGATAGCCTGTGGATCGATTTCATCAATGTTGTCCATTGCCTTGAGGGCATGAAAATAGCGTATGATTTCAAATCCCAGGGGTCTGAGACAAACGAATATTTGTTTATAGGTACTGTTAGAACACAGCACAAGGAGCAGTTTCATGGTTTACCCTGTTATTCAGTTCCCAAATTGACTACCGAATAATCAACAATGGTCCAGATATCGTCACGCTTTTCCAGATACCAGGTATATCGTTTTCTTTCAGTATAGCTTCCAACCCTGAAATATTCCAGTACGGTGACTGTCCCTGTCTGGGCATTATAGACAGTGCGCTCGATAACAAAGTCCATGGGAATAAGGGAAATTTCCTCGTCAATTACGGAGTTCTGTAAATCCTGCTGGTACCGGGCTATCATCCGCTGGCGGCCCTCTTCGGATTCGGCAATAAACTGCCGCCGCCTATAGGCGTCGCGTGAAAGCATCGCCTCAAGGTCAAGATATAGGAAGAATTTCTCCCATTGGCTTTTTTGCCGGGCAGTAAGGAGGTAAGTTACAACTTCATCCGGCGGGAGTTTTTCCCTGACAAGGATGGCATTGGTTTCCACATCTAACTCCAGGGGAATGCCGTCAGGGCCAAGGAGGGATCTGGGGCGTAGGGTGAGGGTGAGCCGGTTCGAATCAAGGGGCAGCCCCGAGGAGGCGAGGGTTCTGCCAGGGGCAATGAAGGGGCTTATGCCTAGCGAGGTTTCAAAGGCGTGGTAGAGGCCGGGGTACAGTTTGGCCTGAACCACATACGAGCCGCTCTGCGTCAGGGCTGCGTAATCCCGCAGATCCTCAACAAACGAAAAGGATTCGCCTGGTTCGATGGAGACTTCCCTGAAATAGACCTGCTGGCTCTGGCTTCGCCTGCGTAAAAGAATATCCGCGGCTTCCACAGCGCGGTTGCTGTTGGTTCTGACATCAAAATCAACCGAAAAAGCCCTTTCATCAGCCAGGCGGAAGTGAAAGGTATAAGGCCCTGTATTTGTCAGTGTCATCAGGATCAATATTGGATCCTGCTCCAGATAGTATATCTTTTTATCATAGTACCGGATGTTAAACTCGATCCCGTTCTCCGCCGCTGCCGCCGGAAACACTGAAAGCATTGCCAGGATCAGTGGCACAAGTACAAAAACGTATCCTCTTTTCACTTTTTACCCCATTCCACGGTAGCGTTCGATCCCATTTCTATATTATAGTAATCGGTATACTGATATGAATACCTTATCTTTTCCTTCGCTTAAAACGCTGATAACCCGTTCCCGGTCAGTCGCCGAAATCCTCAAAGCGCTTGGGGAAGGAAAATTCCCGATGGAAATCGAGAATGCCGAGGGCGCTTTTCCCGGCATCCTCATCTCCCTCATCTTTGCCTCCGTGAACAATGCCGTGAATGCAGTCGCAAAGAATGTCAGTATCATTGCGGTGGTTCCCTCGGACACGGAAGCGGGCATCCTTGCCCGCGACCTGGAAACCAGCCTGGCCGCTTTGGGACACGAAAACAGCGCCATGGTTTTCCCCTGGTGGGGAGGCATACCCTATCGGGACATGCCCCAGTATTCGGCGGTTTTCGG
>JGI24698J34947_10001561_pt1 | contig 12121 bp, 9 predicted proteins | sample TergutMp193P3_FD_34947 | JGI IMG/M metagenome (IMG submission 34947)
GGGGGGGGTATCCCCGGCGGCGGCCTTGCGCGCGGCGGAACGGCTGAGGGCGGCAATATCGGCGATGCCTGAAACCTTAAAACTGGGTTTGTTTGGGTTGCGATCGTTTGCCGGATCAACGCTTCCCTTTAAGGCGGTAAATTCATCAAGGGTAAGGATGTCGCGGCATTCGCTCCAGGCTTTTGAAAAAAACACCAGATCAATGTCGCCCTCAAAGTCGCGCAGGGTTCCAAACGCCATGTCGTTGCCGTTTTTGTCTTTCATCTCACGAATGGCGGCAAGCTGCCCTATCGCCGTGTAACTGCCTTTTTCCACGCTGGCAAGGCTGCCGCTTTTTAAGTCCGCCATGTAAAGCCACGCATTGCGGAACTTTTCCCGTTTCCGCTGGAGCGCTTCTTCTTCCGCTATTGCCGCCTCAACTTCCCGGGTGTCGATGACAGCTTCGGCAATAAAGCTGTATTTGTCGCGGTCTTTTTGATAATCAATTTTGCCCCTGATAATGGCGATTTGATCTTCCTGCAGCCTGCCCTGACAGGCTTCCCACGTCCTGGAAAAAAAAGTCATGTCAATTTCACCATTGTAGTCCGCAATGGTTACATACGCCATTTTTCCGCTTTTGGAGTTAACAACTCTGATAGCTTTAATAATACCAACAAGAATTTGATTTCCCGGTTCCACGGTGGGGCGGCCTGCCGCCAGATCTCCCAAATTAACCTTTACCGCTTTTTCCCATAAATCCCGATAATCATCCATAGGATGGCCGGAAAAATAAAACCCAATAAGCTGCTTTTCAATTTTTAATTTTTCAAGACGGCTTATTTCAGGAAAGTCTTCAAACACAAAATCGGCGTATTCTTTTTCGCCCGTGTCGCCAAACAGACTGGACTGGCCGAATTTTTTTTCATCTTTCTGACTTTGAGCGTACTCTACCGCCCGTTCCAAATTCCCCAGCAGATTTTCCCGGCTTATGCCAAAATGGTCAACAACCTCGCCCTGGCGGGCGGGTTGTTGTATTGGTAAGGTATTTGTCTCGGGGTACATACGTACCCCTCGCATACTATCAAAAGCCCCGGTTTGAATGAGCTTTTCAATAACGGCCTTTCCCACCAGCTTAATATCTACCCTTGCCAGAAAATCCATAAAGTCGCGGTAGGGGCCGTCCTCCCGTCCGCGCACAATTTCATCGGCGGTGGCATCTCCCAGCCCCTTTATTCCCAAAAGGCCATAAACGATACGCCCGTCCACAATGGTAAAAAGTTTGCCGGAATGGTTTACATCGGGCGGGTCTATCGCGATGCCCACCTTGCGGGCCTCGTCAATACATTCAGAGAGTTTATCTTTATTGGCGCTGTGAATTTCGTTGGTAAGGTTAGCCGCCATAAATTCCGCGGGGAAATTTGCCTTGAGGTAGGCGGTGTGGTAAGCCACAACCGAATAGGCCGCCGCATGGCTTTTGTTAAAGCCGTAACCGGCAAAGGGAACCAGCGTATCGAAAATTTGGCCGGCCTTGGCCTTTGAAAAACCTTTTTGTACCGCGCCTTCAATGAAAGGAATTTTTTCTTTATCAAGAATTTCTTTTTTCTTTTTTCCCATTGCCCGGCGGAGCAGATCGGCTTGCCCCATGCTGTAACCGGCGATAATCTGCGCCACTTTCATAACCTGTTCCTGATAGACAATAACGCCGTAGGTTTCCTTGAGTACATCTTCAAGGCTGGGATCGGGATACTGAATCGCCTGCCGCCCGTTTTTTGAATCAATAAACTGGGAAATATTTTCCATTGGACCAGGCCGGTACAGCGCATTAAGGGCGATAAGGTCTTCAATTTTATTGGGCTTTGCCTGTTTAAGGATATTTCTCATTCCTTCAGATTCAAACTGGAAAATTTCAAAACTCTGCCCTTCACCTAACATCCTGAAAGTCGTTTCATCGTCTTCGGGGGCGGTTTCTACGCTGAAATTGGCATACTCCCCCCCCCTGCTGCGGATAAGTTCTTCGGTATGCCTAATGACATCTAACGTTTTAAGCCCCAGAAAATCCATTTTTACCAGACCGCAATTTTCCAGGTGGTTCATGTCGTACTGGGTAGCAATAGCGCCGGTTTTGGAGTCTTTGAAAAGCGGCACTAGGTTGTGCAGGGCGGACTTGCCTATTACCACGCCGGCGGCATGAAGGCTGGAGTGCCGGTTAAGCCCTTCCAGTTTGCGCGCCAGCTCAAAAAGTTCGGTGTACCGGGAATCGGCCTCCATGTCCTTTAACTTTGGCTCTTCTTCAAATGCCTGTTCCAGCGTAATTCCGGGCCTGAAGGGGATGAGCTTGGCGATTTTTTCCGCTTCATCAATAGATATACCCAGCGTGCGGGCAACGTCTTTAATTACCGCCTTAGCGCCCAGGGTTCCAAAGGTGATGATCTGCCCGACGCGTTCCTTGCCGTATTTTTCGGTAACGTATTTTATCACCTCGTCGCGGCCTTCATTGGCAAAGTCAACGTCAAAGTCGGGCATAGAAATACGGTCGGGGTTTAGAAAGCGTTCAAAAAGCAGGCCGTACTTGAGCGGCTCAATGTCGGTGATACGCAGTGAATAGGCGACGATGGAACCTGCCCCCGACCCCCGCCCCGGCCCTACGGAAATGCCATGCTCCTTTGCCCAGTTAATAAAATCCATGACGATGAGGAAGTAGCCGGTAAAACCCATTTTGATGATCATGTCCAGTTCATATTCGCAGCGTTCCTGTATCTGCCGCCACACAAGAGCGCCGGCATGGTCGCCCGTGTGATCGTGAGCATGACCAACAGCATGGCCTCCAGCATGGCTGCCGGCCGCCTGTTCCTTCGCATAACGGCGGACAAGCCCTTCCATTGTCACATGACGCAGATACTCATCCGCGTTGTTAAACCCTGCGGGAATTTCAAAATCAGGCAGATATTGGGTCAGTTCTTTTACGCCAATTTGCGGAATGTCGGCGGCGCAGCGTTCGGCAATGCGAACGGTGTTTGCAATGGCGTCGGGATAATCGGAGAACAGCGCCGCCATTTCATCAGCGGTTTTGAAGTAGAACTGATCGCCGAAATATTTTTTGCGTTTTTCTTCAGTTCGGTTTTTGGCAGTGCCGATGCAGAGCAGAATGTCATGAGCTACATAGTCCTCCTGATTAAGATAATGTATGTCGTTGGTTGCAACTAACGGTATGCCGGTTTTGCGGGAAATGGCGGTAATTTCTTTATTAATGTCCTGCTGGGAATAGGAGCCTTTCAATACCGTGGCGGGGATTCCGTGATCCTGTATTTCAAGGTAAAAATTGGGGTTTCCCTGTTCGTCCGCGCCGAACAGTTCGCGGTAGTGCAGGGCTTTTTGCTCCGCCTCGGCGATCTTTCCCGCCCGGATAAGGCGGGGAATTTCGCCGGAAACGCAGGCGGAAAGGGCGATAAGCCCGCCGTGGTATTGTCTCAGCAGTTCTTCATCAACACGGGGGCGGTAATAAAAACCTTCGGTGTAGGCAAGGGAGCAAAGTTTAACCAGGTTAAAGTAGCCTTCGCGGTTTGCCGCCAGCAGCACCAGGTGATAGTATTTGTTCTCGTTTTCAGTTCCTTTTTTTTCAAAACGGGAGTTAGGTGAAACATATATCTCACATCCGATTATGGGTTTTATGGGGTTTTCCCGTTTTTGGTGCTGCTTCTTTCCCTCATCATTGATAACGATAGTCTCTTTGCAGGCTGAGATAAATTCCATAATCCCAAACATATTGCCATGATCGGTCAGGGCAAGGTGGGTCATTCCCAGCGCTTCCGCCCTGTCCGCCAGGCTCATCACCGAAACGGCGGCATCCTGCAGCGAAAAATCAGAATGGACGTGGAGGTGTACGAATTTATTCATGGTTGGTTGCTCTGGGAACTATATTACCGTGAAAAAAGCGGCAATGTATACCCACAAAAAAGCCCCTGAGAACCAAAGTTCCCAGGGGCTGGGTCTACATAAAAACGGAATTAGAAGCTGTACTGAAGCACCACGGGAATGGAGAAATAGCCGGGGCTGTACTTGGTTTCGCTGTCAATGGACAGCGGGAAAGAATAGGCAACACCTGCCTGGATATGGCCGTTGCTAAAATCCTTCCGGGCGGACAGGCCAAAACCGAGGGCAAAGAGGCTGTCTTTACCGCTTACGTCTTTATAGACGCCTGTGCCTTGGCTTTCACTTTTCAGGCCCAAACCGGCGTCAAGGACGATGGTTGCAAAGTCAAATTTGTAGGAAGGGGCAAGCCGAACAACCAGTTCCAAGCCTTCTTCTTTCTTGTTGTCTTTATCTGTCTCAACAGAAGCGCCGAAAGCGGTATCAACGCGGGCTCCAATGCCAAAGGCTCCGGCGTCAAATTGAGCGCCCAAGCCGATACTTACGCCCTTGCTTACTGTTTGTACTTTTTCTTCTTCATACGGCAGCCATATTTTCGCGCCGATGTCTAACGTAAGATTTTCAACGGCGGTCAGGGCAAAGGCGGCTTCAATGCGCGCAAGGTCATAGTCCGCATAACCCGACAGGAAGTCTTCATCGATCAAGATCTCACCATCTTCATCATATATCCAATCCGGTAGGCTGTAATAAGCTGTATCCCCTTCTTTCCCTGAACCGAGGTAGCCGCCAATCCATTGCAGGCGGACGTGGCCAATGTTTTCAATTTCATAACCGATGCCAAATTGCATACCGCGGTACACATCTTCGGCTCTGGGCGGTGTCTCCGTGTTCCATACCACTTCGTCATCGTCTTCGCTATATCCATCTTCACCACCAAACCACAGGCCGTCAGCGTCGAGCCTGACGCCAATAAAAAGTCCTGGTATGGGGGAGCTGCTCAACATAAAGCCCATGCCGGTATTAAAGCGTGAAAAAATAGCGTCTTCTTCAAAATCCCATCCTCCCACACTTGAACCATAACTGCTGCGGAGTGAGAAATACTCAAACCCATTGTTTATAGAGCCAATTTTGCCGCGGAGCGTGTCATCGACAAACCTACCGGCGGTAACCTTCAGATAATCATTGCCAAAAGGTTTCGCCCAAATGTTGGCGCCAAGGTCATGGTAATCAAATTCTTTACCGGTAGCGGCAAGACCAACTCCAAAACCCACATAGTCGGTTGAACCGCTTATTGAGATTTCGGCGTCAATGTCACTCCCCCATGTTACACCGGTACCCGCATAAACTTCCCCATCAACATCGTTGTTCTCTGCGTCTTTGTACCCTGTTTCGATAATTAATGGGGCGAATGCCGCACGGCCCCAGCCCTCAACGGAAATACCGTCCGCTACCTGGGCAAAGGCCATTCCCGCGAAAAACACGAGACCTACTGCAAGCGCAACTACTTTCTTCATAATTACTCCTCCTCTTAAACTTGTAGAAGGGACTCAGCCAACGGCCGTTTTATTCCCTTCCTTACAGTTTCATCATACATCTACCTTAAATACACACTTTTTTCATTTTTGTCAAGATGGTATGTTTTTTAATGCAATTTATTTATGTTCTCTTGCAAAAAAGCCGATTTTAATATACAGTGAAGTAAAATGGTAGGGGTATACTTGTTGCAGCGGATTAAAGCATTTTCTCAAATTAAGACATTGTCTCAAAATATGGGTAAGGTTTGTCTGGAACATAAACAAGCCATAGTGCGCCTTTTGGTGGTTTTCTGCCTGTACGGAGCGCTTATAGCGCCTTTTTCCTGGTCTTTTGGGAGGCCGGGGCCTGTCCTGGCGGAGCAGATACAGGAGACTGAAGCGGTACAGGCCGGCGTGGGCGGGGGCGGCTACCTTGGACAAGCCGTTGACAGCGGGCAGTTGGAGGCGGTTTTGTCTCTGGGAACGGGGACTTTGGAGCCGGAATCTTTCTCAAAGCCCCAAATGTTGCTGTACAGTACCTATGCCATACAAAAAGGCGACATTATTGGCGATTTGGCGATGAATTTTGGGCTTAATGAAGATACGATCATTTCAATAAACGGCATAAAAAACACCCGATTGATACAAATAGGCCAGGTTTTGCGTGTACCCAACCAGGATGGGATAATGTACACGGTGAAAAAGGGCGACACATTGGATCAAATAGCCCAAAAATACAGTGCAGACGCCCAGGCTATTCAGGTTGCAAACGAATTGTTTTCTGAAACGGTTCTGCCCGGGACATTATTTATCCCCGGGGCGCGGCTTGACTGGGTGGAACGGCAGGAAATAAACGGCGATCTGTTTATATGGCCCACAGCCGGTTATATCACCTCGTCTTACGGTTACCGCAAGTGGCCCTTTGGCGGCAACGCCCACCATTTCCACTCCGGCCTGGATATTGGCGCTTCAACGGGAACCGCGGTGCGGGCTGCCATGTCCGGCAGAGTCAGCGCGGTAGGCTGGGACGATGTACTGGGGAATTATGTGGTGATTAGCCACCATTCAGGCTACCGTACCATGTACGGTCATTTAAGCGTGATACGGGTAAAGTCCGGGGCCTATGTAGGAACCGGCGAACGCATCGGCGATGTTGGCAGCACCGGCCTCAGCACCGGCCCCCACCTGCATTTTACCGTGTTTAAAAACGGCGTTACCGTAAACCCCCGCAATCTGTTGAAATAAGATTGAGATTTTCAAGCTGTGTTTTGGGTGTAAAATAAAATCGGTGACTGGCGCTACGATGCGTACTGACCTGCAATAGTAACTACAATGTATTGACAAATGCCTGAAAAAGTATATTATTCAAATTAGGAGGTTTCAAAATGCCTACTATTCAAGTCAGGATTGATGACCAGACAAAAACAGCTTCTACGGCGCTTTTTAATCAACTTGGAATGTCTATGTCAGAAGCGATAAGCCTTTTTCTGAGACAATCCATCATGAGGGGTGGAATACCCTTTACGCTAACCGTACCCGGAAAACAGCAACCCAATACCGACATTTTGGAAAATGAGGCTATTATTGACGCGCTCAAAAGGTATAAAGCCATCAATAACAAACCTGATTTCGATATAGCCAAAATAGAACCGTTTTTTAGAACGCTGAAAAATATTGATTACGATAATACCATGAGAATGACCTTACAGGAAAATGCGGTAAAAGTCAGACTCAATTATAAAGGCAAGGATTATGTTCTTGACTATAATTTTGAAGAACCGGACAGCGTATTTATACTGACCCGAAAAGACGGAAAACTTTTTGTCAAAGACTGCAAGCTGTCTAAAATCCTTGAAACGCTCAAGGATTTTTAATAATGCGCTACCCGGAAATTCTTCTCCCCCGGCGAACTTACCCTGTTCTTAAAAACAAAGATATTACAGATAACGCATTGGTGCGCGAAACAATGATCAACGTGTATCCGTTTCTTGAAAAAGCGGGGTATGAACCGGACGATATTCTGCCTTTTGTTGTCGCCCCTCAGCCGTCATTGCGCGAAGTATTTGAGCTTTCGGCTTTTCTGTACGGTTATTATATGGAGAAATGCATATCCTCTCCTTTTCCCACAAACCGACAAGGGTAAATTATTGGCATTTTGAACTGTGGGTCAAAGACAGCGCCGGAAACCGTATCCCGCGAGACAAGAGCAGCGCCCACACAAAATACCTGGCAAAGTCGATTTTGGAATACATAATCGCCGAAGCGATCATATTTAAGGCTTCTGTAAAGATTTTTCAGCGATCTGATTTTGATCGCTATTCTTAAAATAAAAAAAGAGTACATTAGTATTGGCGCAAAACCCAATTTTCAATAAGTACATTAGTATTGTAGTAACAATAATGCGTACCCATAAATTTTCAAGCCGTGTTTCCCTTTTTATCCCTTGATTTTTTTATAAATTATGAGTATATTGTTAAATTATGGAGGGCTTGTAATGCCTGTTTTGTCGTTATTTTACGGCGTTGTTATTCGTATGTATAAAGAAGTCTCAGGAAAGCACCATAAACCGCATATTCATGTTGAATACGGGGAAGAGGCAGTTGTAATATCATTAGATGGTGAAATTCTTGAGGGAGCAATCCCGAAATCAAAAATGAAATTGGTTGAGGCATGGATGGAAATACATCATGATGATTTAGAAGCAAATTGGAAATTGCTTTCAAATGGTGAGGAATATTTTAAGATTGATCCCTTAAAATGAGGTGAATTTATTATGTTGTGTCCAAAGATAATTAATGTAGAACCGCTTGACGAATATAAAATAAAATTAGGTTATGAAACTGGTGAGATTAAAATATTTGATGTATTACCTTATATGTCGGGCAAATGGTATGAAGAATTGTACAATAATAGCTATTTTAAATCCGTTCATTTGATTCCAGGTGGAAAAGGTATCGAATGGATGCATGGACAGGATATAGCTCCTCATGAGTTATATGATTTGAGTGTTAATATATAGGTTGGGGATAATTATGTTTTCTGAAAGAATTAATAGAAGTGAGATTATATATTCAAATCAGAAATTATTAGATAAGAGTGATAATGAATATTGGAAGAATGCTTCAATAGAAGAAAAATTACAGACAATAACATATTTAAGGGAGTGTTTTTATGGGGAAAAAGCAACTACCGGAAGACTTCAAAGAATTTATACAATGTCTAAACTTGAATAATGTTAAATATTTACTTGTTGGAGGGTGGGCGGTTGGATTACATGGACATCCAAGAGCAACAAAAGATATTGATTTTCTTATATTCATAGATGATACTAATTTAGAAAGACTTAAATATGCTTTGAATGATTTTAAAGCTCCGCCGGTTGATATTGATTATCTTAAAGAAAAGGGTAATATTATTAGATTTGGAGTTTCTCCAATCAAAATTGATATTATAAACGAAGCTAGTGGTATTGATATTAAAGATTGTTATTCAAGAAGAGAGAGTATTATAGTTGAAAATATTGAGATACCCTTGATTTCAAAAGAAGATTTAATAATAAATAAAAAATCGACTGGTAGATTATCCGACATGGCAGATGTTGAAAAACTTGAGTATAGTAAAGGCAAGGACAAACCCAAATAACCACACACAAAAAAAGGGGCGGCTGTAGCCGCCCCCGATGTGCAAACATCCAAAAAGTGTTTCGCCTAATCCCCTAAGGTCTAATTAGGTCTGGTACTGCTGGTGCTGTACGCAATGGCGTAGGTTCCGGTGTAGTAGTAGGATTCTACCTTAACATAGACCGTACCGCTTGAACTGGCAGTAAAACTTCGCGGATAACTGTACCCTGAATCAGCCCCCTCAAAAATAGGGGTTCCGTTGCTGTACTCGGCGCTTACATATATATCCACTGTTTTTGAATTATTGCCGTCATAGCTGTCATTCCACCAAATCTGGTATGTTGTCCCGCTGGTAACGGAGAACGAATACCAGGCTTCAAGGGTTGAACTGGTGAAAGAGTCATTCCTCCACTGATTCATGGTAAGCGGAGTTGTGGAACGGGAACTTGATGAAGTCGTTGTCGCCGAGGTATATGAGGACTGAGGACCTTCCCCAGAGCTGTTGACGGCGGATACTTTGTAATAATAGGTGGTGTTTGCGGATAGTCCGGTGTCCGAATAATAAGTGGAGGATGACTCTCCTATGGAAGTATAGGAACCGGAGGCGTTCGAACTACGGTAAATATAATAGCCGTATGCGCCGGAAACCGAAGACCAGCTTACCGTGATACTGTTGCCTGTTGCCGATGCGGTTACGCCGGTTGGAGCGCCTGGTGCGCCGGGTTGAGGAGTGGGTCCCCCACTGCTTGATGAACTCGTTGTCGCCGAAGTATATGAGGACTGAGAACCTTCCTGTCCATTATTGTTAATGGCGGATACTTTGTAATAATAGGTAGTATTTGCGGATAGTCCGGTGTCCATGTAAGGGGGGGAGGATGTATCGCCCACAATATTATAGGAACCGGAGGCGCTTGAACTACGGTAGATTCTATAGCTGTCTGCGCCAGAGACCGGATTCCAGCTTACCATGATGCTGTTGGCTGCTGCCGAAGCGGTTACGCCGGTTGGTGCGCCTGGCGCGCCGGGTTGAGGAGTGGGTCCTCCGCTGTTGCCCGATTTAGTCAATGTTATTGTCTGTCCGCCATCATACATTTTTACAGTCAGGGTGCTTCCTGAAATAGTTACTTGTGCAACTTCCATGCTGGAGCCGTATTCATATACGCTTAGTGTTGCAGTATTACCTTTGCGGGTATAGCTGCCGGTCTCATAACCACCACTAGTATAGGTCAATGTCCAGGTACTGCTGGTGAATGACAGTGTAGCACTGTCCCCATAATAACTACCGCTCCACGATGTACCGCTAAACGGATTCCCTCCTTGTTGATTCGCCACCTTTTCCCGCAGCGTTTCAATGTCGTCTTCAAGGGTACAGCCCGCAAACATCACCATGCATAATGAAAGCAGCGTTAAAGAGATTACCGTTAACCATTTGTTTTTCAACATTATTTTCCTCCTTATTTGAAGCGGTAGGTATAACCCACCGAAATTTTATTGCTTGCGCCGCTAAAGTTTGTCCGCAAGGTGTAAGAAATATCCAAAAAACCTCCAACATTAAAACCGGTAATGACGTCAACGGCAAAGATATTTTCCGAGTAGTCACCTCCGGGGAAGTCTTCCGTTTCAGCGAAGGTATAGTTTAGCATCATAAAACCGGCCCCGGCCCCGGCATACCAACCACCGCCTCCAACAGGCAGGAAAAAGGCAAGATGAGCAAAGGGGTACATGGAATAATAATTCGCATCAGGATCCCCGCTGAGCAGTCCAAAGTCAAAACCTAATTCCAAAAATGCATTGCGTATCGGCGCAATGGTTCCGTGTACGGTTCCAATTACCAGGGGAGGGGCAAGCGCGGAACCTACGGAAGCGCCCACTGTCCACAACTTTGCCGCATTGTCCGTTTCGGGATTACGTTCCTTCGGTTCTCTTGGCGCTCTTTCCGCCCGCGCCGGCCTTTGTGTGCCTGCCGGTTGATCCGATGGGGCAATCGCGCCGCCACCTACTCCTGCTATTAGTTCTCTGGCTATATCCCGCATCAGGTTCTTGCTCAGGCCGTCGGAAATGTCCTGATATTCCCGATCCGCGCCCGTGATCATTTCGCCCCTTTCAATACTCAGAACCTGGGCTCCAAACAGATTCATCCTTCCCAGGCTCATAACGCTGCTGGAAAGAATATAATCAATGCTCCGGCTGGTCCCCAATGCCATCGTACTGGCGGTTTGGCCGGAACGCTGGAACTGATGTTCCTTGATAACATCATCCACCGAATTGTTGCGGGGAAATACCGCGTACCTGCCTAAACTGACAATTTCAGTCGCCAATATTTGCGCCAGTACCATCGCGTCATTGGCGTTTACATTTGCCGGTACGGTAAAGGACGGAATCGCCAGACCGGGCAGGTTATGGTATTCTTTTTGGCTTGCTTCAACCAACCGCTGAGACAATGCCGGCAGCAATCCCCGGATTTCTTCAATAGATCGGTAGGTTTGATACACGCCGGCAATTTGCTGAATCTCCGTAACATCAACGATAGAAATGAGTAACAGGTTGATATTGCCGATCCGGGCAATATAGCCTGATACGACCAAATCCGCCGTGTTCAGTTTGCCAATTTCACTGATAGCGTCCGAGTTGATAAGCCCCGATTGCCGCTGGAATTGCTGTTCCCCCATGATTCGGTCAATGGCGCTGTTTCGTGGCTGAACGGTAAAAGCGTCCAGCAACGTCCGCTGGTTGGAAAGGAGTACCGAAATGGTCTCCCCATCCTGAGCCTGACCTCCTGAAAAGGGCAGAATGGCAAGCCGTTTTTTTGCCTGCGCTTCCAGGGAAGGCATGGCGAGAAACGCTAAAAGAACGGCGGCCACAAGGTAACGTGTCTTCATCATCATTATTTCTCCTTAAATTTTTGTTGCTATTGTTGCGTTAGTATTCCTGGTAGGGATTGAAAAAATGCCCTGTCGTTATTAATTTCATCTCCGCCTTTGCGGATAAGGTATTCCATATCCATCTCACTATAGGTATGACGGTCTGACTGTTTCAGAACCCGGCTTCCCCGGCGTAAGGCAACGGTAAGATCCGCGGCGACCATTGCGGCTCGTTGATTTACCCGAAAGGTGATGAGAAAGTTGAAGTTCGTATCGGCGG
>JGI24698J34947_10001562_pt1 | contig 12119 bp, 13 predicted proteins | sample TergutMp193P3_FD_34947 | JGI IMG/M metagenome (IMG submission 34947)
GGGGTCGCGCGGCGGGGCTGGGGATAAAACGCGTTCTGTCTACCCCGCGCCCCGTTGACCCGCGCGGCGCGGCGTGCTACGCTTGTTGGTGGTTGTTGGATGGGAAACGAATTGTTTGAAAAGGTTGTTATGTGGAAATAATTACAGAATCGCTTGAGAAGGCGTTGATAACTTTAAAAGAAGCCTGGGCAGAATATCAAAAAGATCTATCCAATACATTTGTAAGAGATTCTGTTATTCAACGCTTTGAGTATACATTTGAAATATCGCATAAAATATTGCGGCGATTTTTATCTGAAACAGAGGCAAGCAGGGCCGAAGTTTCCGAAATGCTTTTTAATGAATTGATTCGTTTGGGGTGTAAGCGCGGACTTTTATTGAACGATCTTGAAACTTGGGATAAATACCGCAAATCGCGTAACCTGACCAGTCATAATTATGATGAGTTTAACGTCGATAATATCATTGTAATTATTCCTGTCTTTATTGAAGATATTGAGTATGAACTTGCCAAAATTAAGGAAAAATCGAATCAACAAACAGTGCCGCTTCATATTGACGAACAGCACATTAATATTATTGTATCATTAATAAAAAGCATACAAGAGCTTAATGATTGTTCTGTGTACCTTTATGGTTCCAGAGTTAACGGAAAATCTGTTAAATTTTCCGATGTTGATATCGCCCTTGATAATCATGGCAAACATGTTACAGAGACAATAAAACAAAAGTTGTCGGCGCTTCTTGAGAAATCAATTCTTCCCTACCCTGCTGATATAATTGACATAAATTCGGTATCTCCCGTTTTTAAGGCAAAAGTTGAGAAAGATTTTGTGAAGATTTTGTAGGTGGAGAGTGATAAAATGATAAATGATGAAACAACTGCGATTAAAGATACAATGAGCGGTGATAATTTCAAGCGAAGTCCCGAAGTGAAAAAGTATATTGATGAGCATCAACATTTGTTTTGGTATTCTCCTGCTCCCAAGAGCGAAACAGTGAGCGATGAATTGTTGGTTGAAATAGTATTAAATTATGGGAGTATGGATGATTTGAGAGCTTTATTTAAAATGATGAGTATCAAAAGCGTCGCAAAAATATTTTTTGATTTTATCAATAAGAGTGAAAGGCGGAAAGGAAATTATCACGAGTTAACATTCAATTATTTTTCCCTTCTGTTTAATCGTTATGCGTCTTGAAATATTAACATCGCAACAACGCGAATTGCTGCCTTTTATTGCAAGTTTCAGGCGCAGTTTTTATCTGGTAGGAGTTACAGCTATAGCCTTGCATATTGTGTATCGCCGTTCCATTGATTTTGATTTATTTACTTATAAGAAATTAAATAGATCACATATTAAGCAAAAAGTATTCGAACTGCCATACCACAAGCAGATAATTTTTGATGATATAGATCAAATACATTTTTTTATTAACGATGTAAAAATAACATTTCTTCATTATCCCTATNCGGTGGAACATTGTGAAATGTTGAGCGGCGTAATATCCATGCCTTCTCTGCTCTCTTTATCAGCTATGAAAGCATTTGCTCTTGGGCGCAGAGCAAAGTGGAAAGATTATGTGGATTTGTATTTTATTTTAAAGGAATATTTTTCTATAAAAGATATTGCGGCAGAAGCCGGGCGAATTTTTGGACAGTTATTTTCGGAAAAGTTATTTCGAGAACAGTTGGCATTTCATAAGGACATAGACTATTCGGAGCCGGTTGAATATATGCCGGGCATTAACGTTGCTGAACAGGATGTAAGAAACTTTTTAATTGACAAATCACTGCAAGATATCTAAAAACAATTTTAAGTGACGCAATAACTACCATTATTCTGTTTCAATAAAATTATAATGAGCGACAAACTTATATGTTTTTAAGGCAAAAGTTGAGAAAAATTTTGTGAAGATTTTGTAATCTGCTTACTTTTTTTGCGGCATGAAAAGGATGTTATGCGGAAATAATTACAGAATCGCTTGAGAAAGCGTTAATAACTTTAAAAGAAAACTATACGAAATAATAAAACTGTAAATCCGCTGAATACTGCACATATTATTTAAGGAATAAAATTGCCGTCAAATGCTGAAAATAACAAGCGGATAGTAAAGAATACTCTGGCGTTGTATTTTCGGCAGATAATAACGATACTTGTGTCGTTATTCACATCGCGGATCGTTTTGCAAATGCTCGGCGTTACCGATTATGGGATATATAACGTTGTCGGCGGCGTTGTGGTGATGTTGTCTTTTTTAACCGGTTCTTTAGCGGGAACAACGCAGCGGTTTCTTTCGGTAGAATTGGGAAAAAATGATTTTGTAAAGCTAAAACAAGTCTTTACAAATTCACTTTCACTGCATATAATATTTATATTTTTGGCAGTAATTCTCGCTGAAACGCTTGGATTATGGTTTATCAGAAACAAATTAGTTATTCCCTATGAAAGAACAAACGCTGCGTTTTGGGTATATCAGTTTTCTGTTGTATCATTTGCAATAGCTGTTTTATTTACTCCGTTTGACGGAGCTGTCAGAGCACATGAAAGATTTGATTTCTTCGCGAAGATTAGCATTTTTGAAGTAGCCATGCGGCTTGCAATTGTGTATTTGCTTACCGTACTGCCTTATGATAAACTTATGGCATTTTCACTTCTGGGAATGTGTGTAGGATTTTTATCAAAAGTTATTGTATTTATATATTGCCGTATAAATTTTGAAGAATGTAAATTTAAGTTATCGTGGATAAAATATTCTATTCGAGAATTATTAGGATATAATGTTTATGCAATTATTGGCGGGCTTTCTTATGTTATAAGATTTAATGGAATAAATATAATTTTAAATTTGTATTATGGACCTGTTATGAACGCGGCGCAAGGTATCGCAAATACGGTATTTTTTGCAATTTCTTCATTTTCCGATAACGCCGCTTTAGCAACACAGCCGCAAATTATTATGAGTTATGCTCAAAATAACAGGGAGCGGTTATGGAGTTTGATAACAAAATCATCCCGGCTTTATTTTTACCTGCTTTTAATATTAGCATTCCCATTTATTTTGGAAATGAATACGGCGCTTAGTATTTGGCTTGGAAATTACCCCGAATATGCTGTTATTTTTGCGCAATTATTTTTGTTAGAGGCGCTGCTGAGGATTTTATGCTATCCGTTAAGTTATGCCAATTCAGCGGTTGGAAAACTGCGTGAAGTTACGGTTATTGGATTTTTTTGTAGATTACTTATATTGTTTGTTGCAGTACTTGTGGGTGTAAATAAATTATCACCTGCATATATTTATATCACTGCTATTTTTTTACAGGGAATTAACTGGTTTGCTATTGTAATAATAGTAATAAAAATGCAATTAGGTTTTTCTGTTCGTAAATATTTTGCAGATGTTTTTTTGTCTATATTTAGAACGAGTTTATTTACCGTTCCCGTTCCAATTATTTTACATTATTTTTTTTCAAAATCAACGTTATCTTCTATTGTAATTGGTTTTTTTACATTAATCTGGAGCTCAATGATAGTCTTTTATGTAGGGCTTAATATTTATGAAAAACAAATGATTGTAAATCGTCTGCCTTATTTTATAAGAAAGCTTATACTTTTTAAGTAACAGTATGATGGAAAAAAGAAAAATTATTGCATGAAATACGCTGTAATAACAGGCTCGACAAAAGGTATTGGCAAAGCTATCGCGGAGAAAATATTGTCAAACGGGTATTATGCGATATTGAATTACGCCCATGATGAAAAAGCCGCGAAAGAAACACAGGAACAATTTAACGGGAAATTTCCAGAACATTTTGCAATATGCAAAGCTGATCTGTCATCACTTGACGGATTATATGAATATCTAGAATTTATCGGCCAGCATACAAATACGCTGGATTGTCTTATACTTAATGCAGGTATAACTGACCGCAGCCCCTTTAATGATATAACACCCGAATCATGGCAGCGCGTTATGGATACTAACCTCACCGTGCCTCTTTTCCTTGTACAGAAATTAAGCTCGCTTTTGTTAGTGGATGCGAACATTTTATTTATTGGGTCACTTCTGGGTAAGTTACCGCATACAATGTCTTTAGCCTACGGCGTTTCTAAAGCCGCCCTGCATTTTATGGCACAGTGTCTTGTTAAGGATGGAAATATTATTAAAAATTGGAAAGAACTGTATAATTTATTGGATACAGGCGATTTTAAAAATATTTCGGGTAATACAATAAAAAAATATTGCCGGTATAATGACGGAAACTCGTGTAAAAAACTTTTTAAGAAATTAACGGTTGTTTTATGAAACGGGTAATTACATACGGTACATTTGATTTATTGCATTATGGACATATAAATTTATTACGCCGTGCAAAAAAACTTGGCGATTATTTGATTGTATGTCTTTCTACAGATGAATTTAATAATAAGGAAAAAAATAAAGAAACATATTTTGGCTACAATGAGAGAAAACAATTATTGGAAGCGATAAGATATGTTGATCTTGTTGTACCGGAAGAATCATGGGAACAAAAAGAAGCGGATATAATTAAATATCACATAGATATATTTGTTATGGGTGATGACTGGACGGGAAAATTTGATTTTTTAAAAGATAAATGTGAAATTATTTACCTGCCAAGAACAGAAGAAATATCAACAACAAAGATAAAAGAAGAATTAAGAAATATATAAAATTAAAAGGAGAAAAGTTATGAAAAATCGCAAAAAATTTAAAAGAAATATTATTTTTCTGTTTATTTTTTTTATTTATGGCTGTTCAATAAATCAAAATATTAACAGAAATAATACTGCGCGGTCTATTGAAAATATTAATGGGGCATCACAGATTCGTCTAATCGCCCACAGAGGATATTGGGCTGTTGACGGAAGCGCTGAAAATTCAATTAAAAGCCTTCAGCTTGCCGCGGAATTGGAAGTATACGGCTCTGAATTTGACGTACAATTGACTGCGGATAATATACCTGTAATATACCATGATAATATAATCATAGGAACGAATATCAACATTCAACAGGTAACATACAATACAATAAAAGGTACAATTTTACCAAACGGTGAAAAACTTCCTACGTTAGATGCTTATTTGGAAGCGGGTAAAACGCTGTCTATCCAGCTGATACTTGAATTGAAATCTCATGCAACACCTGAGCGGAACAGAGAAGCGGCAAGGATAGTAGTAGAAAAAGTTAAGATATTTGGTCTGGAAGGCAGGGTTGACTATATAACCTTTAGCTTAGAAGCGGGCAGAGAATTAATCCGGCTTCAACCAGATAGTAACATAGGGTATTTAAACGGCGATTTGGCGCCTGTCGAATTAAAGGAATACGGCTTTTCTACTCTATCGTATTATTTTGATACAATCTTTTCTAATCCTGAATATATAGTTGAGGCTGGAGAACTGGGAATAAATAGGGCTGTATGGACGGTAAATGATATCCCTCTTATGGAAAGACTGATTAATCAAGGCGTAAATTTTATTACTACAGATATACCCTTGCAGGCAAAGGAATACTTTGAACAAAGATTGTATTAATTTTTTCAAAAACAATTGTCAATTAATACAAAGTGAAAAAAGAATTGGATCAAAATACAATAGTTAATCTCCGCAATGTATTACTTGATATATTGGATGAATTTGTCCGTATTTGTGATGAAAACAAGCTTACTTATTTTCTACATGCAGGGACATTACTTGGAGCGGTAAGGCATAAAGGATTTATTCCCTGGGATGACGATATTGATGTCGCTATGCCGAGAAAGGATTATGAAATATTTCTTGAATTATATTATAAACTTGAAAATACAAATTATTATGTGCTTTCAGATAGATCACCTGAAAATACAAGCTATTATTACACGCCTTTTGCAAAATTATGTAAAAAAGGAACTGTATTTGCCGACAAAAGCATCAAACTTGATGAATATTCCGGTATTTATATTGATATTTTTCCATTCGATAGATGTTTTTTACTCTTTGCTCCTTTACAAACGAAACTTATATATTATGTGTTAGCATTATTTAAATATAAATCACATATATCAATTCCTAAAAATATTTTAAAGATAATCATCTGCAATTTGTTATCTTTTTTTATTTCAAAACATTTTCTTATAACATTTTATAGAAAACTCTTTTTATTGTTCAATAACTATAAAACAAAGTATATTTCATTTTTTTCAGGTTTTTATGGATATAAAAGAGAGTCGCATAAATACTGTACTTTATTTCCTCTTTCAAAAATTGAATTTGAAAAGAAATATTATTGTGTGCCTTGTGATTATGATTTATTTCTTAAGGAAATGTACGGCAATTATATGGAATTGCCTCCTGCCGAAAAGAGAATAACTCACAACCCTGAATATATTATATTTAATGAAGCTGAACAGGAAAAATGTATTAAAAATTAAAATACTTTATAAAAACAATATTTTTTTATGGTTTTAGCCCGAAAAAATGCAGGACTTGTGAGGCAACTAACTGGTTTCCTGAACAAATCCATCGAAGATGTCGCTCCATTGTTAATTCGTTATAACTTACGGTTTATTTGTACCGGACTGGTATTTACAAAAAATGAGATTATGCTTTTATGTAATCACAAAATATAAGTTATGTGCCATTTTTCCTGAACTAACATGAAAAATGGCTATAATGTATGGAAGGTGTTATGGTAAATAATATATTAAAAAAAATATGCAAAGGAATTATACCGTATGGTATAATAATATTATATAAAAAGAATAAAAAGAAACCTGTTTATAATAGTAAAAAAAGCCAGCATTTTTTTGAAACTGAAATTAAACATTTGGAAAAAGGATTAATAAAGGTAAAACGCGAAGATTTTCATTATCCTTTCTATCTTCGCAATGATTCATCTGACATAGACGTTTATAAAAACATTATGGATGAACGTCAATATGACTTTAAAACGGCATATACGCCAAAGGTAATAATTGATGCTGGGGCAAATATCGGCTTATCTACAATATATTTTGCGAATAAATATCCCGAAGCAATGATAGTAGCAATTGAGCCTGAAATTAGTAACTATGAATTGCTATTGAAAAATACATCTTTTTATTCAAATGTATCGGCAGTTCAGGCAGCACTCTGGGATAAAGACGGTGAAATAGATTTATATAATGTTGGAAGCGGTTACTGCGGCTTTACAGTTTCGAAAAATCCTGAAAAGATTCCAAGATCATATGTTGTGCATAAAGAAGGGATAGTAAAAACGGTAACGATAGAGAGCATACTGAATAAATATGGAATAGAGAAGATAGACATATTAAAAATAGATATAGAAGGTTCTGAAAGGGAAGTATTTAAAAAAAGTGAAAATTGGATAGACAAGGTTACAGCAGTATTGGCAGAATTGCATGAGAGAAAGGTAAAAGGGTGCAAAAAAGCATTTTACCGCAGCACAAAGAGATTTAATAAAAGTTGTGAAAGCGGCGATATGATATTTAAAATAAGGAATAATTTTATTGAAATTGAATGATGATATGCGGGAGACTATAGGGAAAGTATTATTGGATAGGTCTCTTCAGTTATTTTTTATAAAAAAATGTTTTAAACAGGTAAAATATTTTTCATGGGAAAAAACAGTAAAGCAAACATATCAACTTTACTGTAAAATAACTAATACCCTCCCCCGCCTCAACCTAGTTCAAGTCATAATTATACTATATAGATTAACCGGCATAAGAGGTTTTAAATACAAAAATATACAGGTTGATCTATGAAAATTCTGCACATCAGCGCTTCTGATAAAACAGGCGGAGCTTCGATCGCCTCTTTTCGTTTGCATAATGCCATGCTTTCAACCGGTATTGATTCTAAATATCTGGTTTTAAACAGAACAATTAACGACAGGATTGATATAGTAACTGTATCAAAGTATTCTCGTTATATAAGAAAAATAATTAATATCGTACTTGAAAAAATTATAACAAAAAATATGTGTAAAATAAAAGGCTTATATTCATCATTCAAATACGGTATTAGCATATCTAAAAAGCAAGAAATTACTGAAGCTGATGTTATATATCTCCATTGGATAAATTCATTTGTCAATTACCGTGAGTTAAAAAAAATATTAAAAACAGGAAAACCTGTTTTTTGGTTTATGCATGATATGTTCCCTATAACCGGAGGTTGTCATTATTCATTTGATTGTACTAATTACCAAACGCAATGCCGTAAATGCCCATACAATAGCAATGGTATAGATTGGTCAGTACATCAATATAAAGCAAAGGAAAAAATATACAAACAATTTGATAACCTTATGTTTATAGCCCCCAGTAAATGGCTTTTTGATTGCGTAAAAAAGAGCGGATTAACGAGAAATAAACAGGTTTTTCATATTCCTAATCTGATAGATACAACTGTATTCAAACCTGTTGATAAGAGTGCAGCAAGAGAATTGTTTTCATTAGACAACAATACAAGCGTCATAGGGTTTGGCGCGAATTCCGCATTAACTAATCCTTATAAAGGGTGGGACTATTTGAAAGACGCTTTTCATTTTTTATCTAAAGATGAAACATTACAAGAAACAAAAATAGAAATACTTATATTTGGAAGCAGCTACAACAAAAAAATAGTTGACAATCTGCCATTTCCGGTTCATTTTATAGGGCACTTGCATGATGATTATTCTCTGGTAATGGCTTATAACTGTATAAATATCTTTGTTATTCCTTCTCTTGCGGAAAATTTTCCTAATACCATTCTTGAGAGCTTGAGCTGCAATACGCCCGTTGTGGGGTTTGATACAGGCGGTATTTCTGACACTGTAAATATAAATACAGGTTATTTAGCGGAATATAAGAACAGTGAAGATTTGGCTAAGGGTATCGCTGTTGTGTTGAAAGAGGGAAAAACTAATGTAAGAGAATATGTAAAAACATTTTTATTAGAGAATGTATTAGAGAGGCATATAAAAATGTGGAATAACAAAATCATTCAATAAACATATAGGAAAATAATAATTGGATCAAGATACAATAGTTAAACTCCGCAGTGTTATGCTTGAAATAATGGATGAATTTGTGCGCATCTGTGATGAAAATAAACTTAGTTATTTTTTGGCTTACGGTACACTGCTTGGAGCGGTAAGGCATAATGGATTTATACCATGGGACGATGATATTGATGTCGCCATGCCAAGAAAAGACTATGAGAAATTCCTTAATATATATTATAAACTTGACAAAACAGATTATTATGTACTTTCAAGCAGAGATATGAATAATAATCATCATGAACACTTCGCAAAATTATGTAAGAAAGGAACTGTATTTGCTGATAGTGCCAAGGATGAATATACAGGTATTTATATTGATATTTTTCCATATGATAATTGCGTTCTATTTTTTGCGTTTATACAGACTATATTAATAAAATTTGTATTACAACTGTGCAAATATAAATTTTATAAATATATGCCTAAAGAAAAGAATAAAAAACTTTTTTTTATTCTATTCATTAAACCGTTATGTTATTTCTTTTCACAGCGTTTTCTTTATACATTGCATAAAATATTATATCTTATGTTTAATTCCTTTAATACAAAATATATATCTTCTTTTAACGGATTTTATGGATGTAAAATAGAGATGCATAAATATAATACTATATTTCCACTTACAAACATTTCTTTTGAAGGAAAAAAATATTGTGCGCCTTGTAATTATGACTCTTATCTTAAAAAATTATACGGTAACTATATGGAATTACCTCCTGTTGAAAAGCGAATAAATCACAATCCCAAATATATTATATTTAATGATGCCAGTTAATACTACTTTAAAACTAGCAATTTTAATGACTTGCTACAATCGTGTCGAGAAAACTCTCAAATGCCTGGATAGTTTACATAAAGCTTCTGTACCTGATAATGTTAAATTCGATATCTATTTGGTTGATGACAATTCTCCAGACAAAACCGGAAAAATAGTTAAAAATAATTATCCTGACATTAATGTTATCCCCGGAACAGGCTATCTTTACTGGAATCGTGGAATGCGTCTGGCATGGAAAAACGCACGCAGGCAGCATGATTATGATTTTTACCTTTTGGTTAACGATGATGTATTTATAAACACGGACGCCATAAAAATTATTTTTTCTGATTACTATTCTTTATTGAATGATGGTATAGAAGCAATCGTCTCTGGCGTATGCAAGTGTTCTAATTCACTAGATGTTACGTACGGAGGAAGTAATGAAGAACATAAAGTTATTGTTCCAAATGGTTTACCACGACTTTGTAAATATACAAATTGCAATTTTACGCTAGTATCAAAAAAAATATTTCATAAGATTGGTTATTTATCTTACAAATATATTCATGCGGCAGGGGATCATGATTATGGACTTAGGGCAACAAAAGCCGGCTTTAAATGTTATATTTCTTCATCTGTTTTGGCAATATGCGATGGACATATTGAAGAACAGGACTGGTTAAGTGCAGATTTTTCTTTACAAAAAAGATTAAAAAACCTTTTTTCGATAAAAGGATGGGATTATTTTTTTTTCGCTATAGAAGATCATGGTCTATTTCTTGCAATAAGTCATATTGTCAAAGGTTTTTTAAGAGCTGTATTTCCAACAATTATTAGGAAAGTTAAATAAATGGCATATATATTGCTTTTAGGTTCTGTTATTTTTATCTCTCCAATTACAAAAAAGCAGGAAACAAAAAATATTGTTTTATTGTTTTATATTTTCCTGCTATTTTTTGCATGTACACGTTTTGGTATTGGGACTGATTATTTTAATTATTATACTATATATACTCGGTCACCTAAAAATTTTAACAGTTTAACACTTTTAAAATTACTTTTTTTGGAAGTTGAACCGGGATTCGCATTTATAATAATATTATTTAAAAGTTTAAATTTGTCATACGTTCAATTTATCGCGTTTTGTTCATTTATCCCATTAACACTAATATTTTATACTATCCAAAAATACTCCATTAACAAAGCATTTTCTCTTTTTTTATTCATTGCAAATTATTACATTGTATACATTGAAAGTGCCCTTAGACAAGGGATAGCCATGAGTATTTTCTTATATGCTATCCTTTGTTTTATATCCACAAAAAGAATAATAAAATATTTATTTTTAATATTGATTGGTATTTCTTTTCATGTTAGCCTAATTGTCGCATTATTTATTCCAATAATTCTTAAATTTAATAAAAAATTATTTTTAAATAAATATTCGGTAATTATTTTATCAATAATAGCCTTTGCGGCTGGAATTGTTTTCTTTCGTTCAATTGTAAGTATAATTCCAAGAGCTAATAATTATATTGGCGGAGATAATAATTACTCTGCCATGATTTTAAGATCATTAAACATAATTTTGGTTTTATATATATATAAAAAGGTAAATAACAATTTATCACAAACAGAAATATCATTACTTAAAATATATATTTTTGGTAATATACTTTATTTTTTTGTTTGTCCAATTAGCCTATTTTCACGATTAACAGAATATTTTATTTTCTTAGAAATAATTCTGGTACCATGTATGATAAAATATTTATGTAAAGGAAAATATTTTGCGCTTGCTGTATATATATTACTATTTTCCTTTTTGTTTATAAAAGATATTGATTCATTCCTCTACCAAAGAGATTATTATTCAAAAAATATATTGTATTATAAACATGTTACAGTTTTTAATAAAGAAGAAATATCTAACGAAATTCCAAGAGGTGAATATGCAAAATATTTTGGTAATTCCAGATATAAGTAATTAACAATAACAAGAATATGCCGTCTATTTTTCAAATAGCTATACAGGTAAATTGCGGCTCGGTCGGACGCATTGCGGAACAGATAGGAGAAACAGCAATAAACGGCGGATGGGAGAGTTATATCACCTATTCGCGCAGTTATTTTCCAAGTAAATCAAAAATTATAAAAATAGGGAATAAATTTGATACTTATTGGCATGGAATTAATACACGGATATTTGATAATCATTGTTTGTGTTCAGTATATGCAACAAAAAAGTTGGTAGATAAAATTAAGCAAATAAAACCTGATATTATTCATCTACATAATATTCATGGA
>JGI24698J34947_10001564_pt1 | contig 12116 bp, 10 predicted proteins | sample TergutMp193P3_FD_34947 | JGI IMG/M metagenome (IMG submission 34947)
CATAACATACCTGAGGACTTGTATTGGCTGGGTATACTTGACCGTGGTGTTAGACCTTTACGACCGGAAAGTATTGGGCTGGGCGATGAGCGCGGGCCTTACTGCCCGTGAAACGGCCGTGGTCGCCCTGGAAATGGCGGTCAGGAACCGGACCCCTGGGGAGGGGCTGATATTCCACTCGGACCGGGGGATACAATATTGCGCCACTGATTTTCGGGAGGCTTTGGGCAGGTTATGCCCGTCCGTTCGCCAGAGCATGAGCCGGAAAGGCAACTGCTGGGACAACGCTTGCGCCGAGTCATTTTTCAAGACGTTGAAGAGGGAACTTGAAACACTGGATGGGAGGCGATCGGAGGCTGAGGTAAGGCAATCTGTATTTTATTACATTGAGGCATATTACAATCGTGTTAGAATGCATTCGGCGCTTGACAATGTTGCGCCTAATGTGTTTTACTTAAGCAACGCCGCTTAATGATGTGTACCTAATGGGGTAAAGTCCAACCCCCAAAGCCGTATATACGCTCTTAAGGCAGCTTTTCCCGTTTTCCCTGCCTTTGATGCGCAGCGCGTCCAAATACACTATCGCGTAGGAGCTTTCCAACGGCCTGTTCTGCCATTCGCTCACTTCTTCCAACACGGCATTCGTCACCCGGCTTATCAAATCAGGCGACACTTCCACATTGTAAATCTTTTCCAGGTGCCTCTTGATGTCTCGGTCGCTCATCCCAAAGGAATACATCGAAATGATCTGATCGTTGAATATCGGAAGGCGCTTCTCATGCTTGGGGACTATTATAGGCTCGAAGCTTCCGTTACGGTCCCGAGGAACTTCGATGGTTGTGCTCTGTTTTTCAAGCATGACCGTCTTTTCCGTATGCCCGTTCCGGCTGTTCCCGCTGTTGTCCCCGGCATTGGAATTCTTTTCGTACCCCAAATGCTCCGTCATTTCTGCTTCTAAAGCCCTTTGGAGTATTTTTCCGGTAAGCTGCTTTATTAGCCCGTCTTGTTCTACTACTTCGTCTTGGGTCAGTCCCCGGAAGTGGATATTATCGAGCAGTTGGTCGATAATGCCCTTCTCTTTTGGCGTCTTCTTTCGTGCCATAACCATAATCTCTCCTTCGGTATTTCTATCACATTATGGTTATTTACACAATTTTTCGGACAGGCTCTTTAGTTCCAGTTAACTTTCTGTTATTACCGACTGGACTGGTCAATTAAAATTATTAGAGTTAACAGTTGTATAATTTTCTTATTCTTTCATATTCTACTTTTAAAGCATAAAATACGTTTAACGTTCAACTTGTATTTACTGCTTCAGACTGTCTATGAAGTGAACTATAAGTTTTTTACCGAACTGAAAAGTGAAATAATGAAGTTTGGAATTCTTTAGGAGCCTAGTTAATGCATTAAAACTTTGTTCGTTGCTTTTCCATATAATTGTTATAACGTTCTTTAAGTTCTTTTTCAGAGTCCAAATTAATACTTGGTGCCCCCACTATATTTTTTAATGACTCCAGTTTATATTTTAGTGAAGATTGAATTCTATCACGATCCTTTTTGCTTTCCCTGATTGTCACTTTTTCTAGTTCAATCATAAAACCATAATTTTTTGTATCATCCAAACATATTTTTATTCCCTGCCATTTATACTCGATTCTTTTTCGAAACCATATTGCTAATATTTTATAATTCAGTAAAGAAAAAATATTATACACATCATCAAAATACTTTTTACCAAAGAGAATTTCTATTTCTTCACGCTGCGAAGCATGCATAATGCCTTTTTTAAGCCACAGCTTTGAGTTCTTGTCACTTCTTTGTAGTCTCAAATCATAATCTGAATCAAAATAATATGTTTCTTGATTACCAGCCCATAAAAATTCTGCCTCAGAGTCCAAGTAGGATTTTATACACTTATAATCTCTTTCTGAAATGAAACTTCGAACTTCAACTTCGAACTTCTTTTTTTTCATTTAACCCTCCAAATTATAAATTAATCTTCCTTATAGGACAAATAACTACAATGCTCTTCTTCTTTTAATTCTAATTTAAATTTCTTCTTTATGTCCTCTTTTATTTTCCCAAATTCATTTCTATACTCTTTTTTTGCACCGTTGGATTCGTAATGGATAGAAAACGTGCTAGTGCTGTCTTTACTTACATTCATTTTAAAGCAAATTCTTTCTTTTTTTTCAATATCAACTTCTTTTAAAAATGAAAACTCTCTTAATTTAGTATCCATACCATCTCTAAATATTTTTTGATAATAATCATATTGCGTCCAATAATTCTCAAATAATATTTTATAATTGGGAGATGCACTTTTAAATTTCAACGTTTCGCGAATATGCACTTCCTTTTCAGAAATATTTACTAATTCCACACTACTTTCAATATCTTGTTTACTCTTATAAAAATCATCATAAGTTTTTCTATCCCATTCCTGTAGTTCATCGCAAACGATTAAAAGAAAAGGCATAGTTGTGGTCTTAATGTGATAAATATCATGACATGTATGTATTGCGATGGAACGTAATATTTCCCTTCTAATATAGTATTGAACAATGTCATTATTATTTTCAAAATAGTAACTCGTACCAGTATTGTAATCCGATTCTTTAAAATAAAGTAGCGTATTAAACAAAACATTCGCACTAATACTCCCATGGAAACATTTACTCAAGGAATCATAAAATTTGTTACTATATTTTGGTTGAGACCTGACAAAATATTTCTTTCTGATTTCATCCCTCTCAGTTCTCGAGCTCATAAATCTTATGACATCCTGACTTATTTTGTCCTGGGTATTCGAAAAATTTACCGAGACCGTAACATTAGGGTTAAAATTAAAGTATGCTGTAAAATATTTAGTATGCTCGTTATCGTTAATTTGTTTCAACTTTTCGAATGGATAACCTAAATCATGACACAGAGAAATAAGTGTCCACATGCTTAATATTTCAAATTTAGATATTGTTACTTCTGAAATACAATCATCCTTCTCTGTAAGAAGATCTTCTTCTTTTGGTTTTATTTTGGTATCAACCCTAATATCAACGCCATCCAGGATAATTTTTTCTATCATCGGCTTCTCATCAGATGTAAATGAAGTAGTAAGCAAAATATACATGCCAACAAGCCATGTCCTGAACGCATGTATAACATGATCTCTATATTTTCCACTTGAGGCATAAAGAATACCCTCGGATTTTGTGTAATGTTCAAAATATGTTATTAATTCATTTATTTCCACTACCGGCACTTTTTTATCGTTTTCAAAAAAAGGCTCTCTTCTATCATAATACCTCAAGCATTTAATTGATTTTTTGATTAATTTTACCCATAGTTTTCTTATTGTTTCTTCATGAGAATATATATTATCGTTATTCTCAAGTAATTTACATAGTTCATTTAGCTCCCCTTGTATCTTATCATCTAAAATATGATCTTTAGGGTTCTTCATATGTTCACAATCATCTGATATCTTAAATTCACTAATTTCTTTCAGTAAATTAATATCTTTCAAAACCATTTTATTTACTCCATATTGATACATTGACACATAGCGTAAGTACAATCATGATGCGAATGATCAATTATCCCTGTTAGATATTCGTATAAATCAATTTCACTATAAATCGGATATTTATATCGTACCCCTTTGAAAGCCTCGCAAGGTAATACATGACCGTCAGATGTAATACATATTTTGCCGGTTATAGCGTCGCATATCCCGTTGTCATAATTAAAGGAGTGGCTTGCTTTTACATTATCCAGCGATATTATTTCACTAAGTGCATTATCTATTTCATCCCTGCTGGGTTCAATCGCTTTTTGGTTTATTTCGGCGTTTCCCTGAATAACTAATTTTAATACATTGATCCTTTTGGAGTTTTTTCCAATGTCAGAATTTATTATATCAATTATTTCTCTGCTATTATTTCGCAATAATACAGTATTAATTTCATACTTGACTTTGTTTTTCATTAAATACCTGATAAAGAACAATGTCTTTTCCAATGAATCCTGTTTTCCGGTTATTGAATTATGAATTTTGCTATCAATGGAATATATCGAAACGATAATCCTATCTATCAATGGTAAATAACTCAATATGTTATAATTATATAGTACGCCTGATGTATAAACATATACTTCCATACCTTTCTTTTTTATGTAATATAGATATTTGTCAATGTTGTCATTCAAAAAAGGTTCACCACCCGATAAAATTATCCTGCCATAATTAAGCGAAGCTAAAATGTCAATGATACTACAAAAGTCTTCCAGAGCGATGGATATTTTCCCTTCAGGGGAGCCGCAGGAAGAGCAATGAAGGCAACGATTTAAACAATAGTCACCTATCTCTATAACCGCGTTTTTATTTGTGCCAAGTTTTCCGTAGATATCCAAATACATAATTAGACTATAAATTGTGTATACGACAAAAGTCAATACTCTCAATGCATAATTTTGAGCTTTTACATTTGAGGTTTTTTAGTCGCCAAATGGGAAAAATCCCAAAAATTCTCTATTATTACCACTCCTATGCTGACCTGTTTGTCCCCCCCACCCCTTGCCCCCTCCCCCCAATCTGCGCTACACTATTCCAAAGGAGACCTCACTATGCTCTATCCAAAGCGCTCGCAGAAACTAACCCCAGCGGACTTTCAGAACCCCTCCTGCGAATACAGGGCCACCCCTTTCTGGGCGTGGAATACCACCCTCGACAAGGATGAACTTGTCTGGCAAATAGACCAGTTCAAGAAAATGGGATTCGGCGGCTTTCACATGCACGTCAGGACGGGCATGGCCACGGAGTATCTGAGCGAGGAGCACATGGGCATAGTCGGCGCGTGCGTGGAGAAGGCCCGCAAGGAGAAGATGCTCGCGTGGCTTTACGATGAGGATCGCTGGCCGTCGGGCGCTGCGGGGGGCTTGCTTACCAAAGATCCTAAATACAGGATACGCTACCTCCTTTTGACGCGCAGGCCGTACGGGATGCCCGCGGAAGATGCCAGCGGGAGACCTATCCGGAACTCTCCGGGGAGGAGCGAGAACGGGGAACTTGTCGCCTGCTTTGATGTGACGCTGGACAAAAATGGCGACCTTGAGAGTTACAAGACAATCGGTGAAAAGGACAATGCGGCGGGTTTCAAGCTCTACGCCTATATCGAGACCGCCCTTCCCAGTCCCTGGTACAACAACCAGACTTACGCGAATACCCTGGACCCGGCGACCATTCGCGAGTTTATTCGCATTACCTACGGGGCTTATGAGAAAAAATTCAAGAAAGACTTTGGCGGTGTTATTCCCGCAATCTTTACCGACGAGCCGCAGTTTTCGCGAAAGGAAACCCTGAACTTCGCGCAGGAAAACAGGGATGTTTCTTTGCCCTGGACCTTCGATATCGAAGAGACTTACAAGGTTGCGTATAACGGTGAAAGCCTCATCGGCGGCATTCCGGAACTGCTCTGGGATCTCGCGGGGGGCAGGGTCTCTGTTATTCGCTACCACTACCACGATCATGTTGCGGAGCGCTTCGCGGCGGCTTTTGCGGATCAGTGCGGCGCCTGGTGCGCGGAAAATGGTATCATGCTCACCGGCCACATGATGGAAGAACCCACGCTGGAAAGCCAGACCCACGCCCTGGGTGAGGCCATGCGCTCCTACCGCTCTTTCCAGTTGCCCGGTATCGATATGTTATGCGACAGGCACGAGTTTACCACCACAAAACAGGCGCAATCCGGCGCAAGGCAAAACGGCTTTCCCGGCACCTTGTCAGAACTCTACGGTGTTACCAACTGGAATTTTGATTTTCGCGGGCACAAACTCCAGGGAGACTGGCAGGCCGCGTTGGGGGTCACAGTCCGGGTGCCGCACCTCTCTTGGGTCTCCATGAACGGCGACGCGAAGAGAGACTATCCTTCTACCTTTAATTATCAGTCGCCATGGATCGCGGAGTATCCGTATGTGGAGGATCACTTCGCGAGAGTCGCCTCGGTTTTGACAAGAGGCAAACCTGTCTGCCGTGTCGGCGTGATCCACCCCATAGAAAGTTTTTGGCTGCATTGGGGCGCGAGAGAAAAAACAGCCGCAATACGGGCGGAGATGGACGAAAAATTCCTCTCCCTGTGCGACTGGCTCCTGCGTGGGCTCATTGACTTTGACTACATCTGCGAGTCGACCCTGCCACGGTACTGCAAAACGGCGGACATTAACGCAAACGGCTTTCCGGTGGGAGCGATGAAATACGATGTTATTATCGTCCCGGCAATGGAGACCATCCGGCAAACTACCCTGGAACGGATTGAGGCGTTCAGAAATGCCGGGGGAAGGCTGCTCTTCCTGGGAGAACCGCCGGCATACCTCGACGCCTATATCAACGACGGCGGAAGGAAACTCTGGGAAAGGAGTGAGCATATCGGCTTTGAAAGGTTGCGTATACTGGACGCGCTCAAAGACATTCGTGAGATCGACATTCGCGGCAGTTCGGGATCGCAGACGGGGGATCTCCTCTACCAGCTCAGGGAAGAAGCGGACGGCGCCAGATGGCTTTTCATCGTGCACGCCGAGAACCCGAAAAACCCCGACCTTCCCAAAGGCGATATAATCAGGATACGGGTTCGGGGCGAATGGGCGGCAACGTTATACGAAACCACAAGCGGGGAAATTAGCCCCTTGCCTGTGGACCAACAGAACGGCTGGACTACCATCGTGCGTCCCCTCTACGAACACGACAGCATCCTCCTTAAGCTGGACAAGTCGGAACCGGTAAAAACCGGTGAGGAACCAAGCCTTGTTACAAGCGACATCGGTTACGAAGGCAAGACCACCCTCCCCGTGCCTCCTTCCTGTGTCCGTTTTACAGGCCAAGTGCCGATTACACTGGAGGAACCCAACGTGCTGCTCCTTGACATGGCGGAGTACGCCCTGGACTCGGCGGCATACAGACCCAGAGAAGAAGTTTTAAAACTTGATAATATCATCAGAACGGAACTGGACTGGCCGATACGTGGCAACCGAGTCGCCCAGCCATGGGTCGAACACGACACGAGCACTCCTCACACCTTAAAATTGCGCTATACATTTGAAAGTGAAATCGCACTGTCCGGCGTGGAATTGGCCCTGGAGAACGCCGCCGCATCCATCGTGACGCTTAACGGTGAAAAGGCCGGCACAGTAAACGGCTGGTATGTGGACAAGTGCATAGGCAAAATAAGCCTTCCCGCAATCAAAGCGGGAACCAACNTTATAGAGGTGAGCATCCCTTATGGCCGCAAAGTTGATATTGAAGCCATGTACCTCCTCGGCGACTTCGGCGTCAATGTTACCGGGGCGTCATGCGTCATAACAAAACCCGTCCGCGCCCTGGCCTTCGGGGACATCACGCGCCAGGGCCTGCCCTTCTACGGCGGTAACCTTATTTATCACCTGGAAGCGGAAACACAGGGGGAGAAACTCACCATCCGTGCGACTAACTACCGGGGGCAGCTTTTAAGGGTAAAAGTAGACGGGAAAGATTGCGGCCCCCTGGTTTACTCCCCGTATCAGATTGAAGTCCCCGTCAAAGCGGGCAGACACAAAATCGACCTCATCTACTTCGGCAATAGGATCAACACCTTCGGCCAGTTGCACTGTGTGGAAAGGGCGCCTTCTTTCTGGTGGGGGCCCAACTCATGGCGTACCGTCGGTTCAAATTGGTCTTATGAATACCAGTTCTGGCCGCAGGGGGTGCTGAAATCACCGGAGATAGTCTGAGAATTAACAGGAAGAATTGATATGCAAAAGTTATCGGAGCGAACGGCGAATTTCACCGATTCTGTCATACGGCGCATGACGCGCGTTTCACTGAAGTATAACGCGGTGAACCTGTCGCAGGGTTTCCCGGATTTCGAGCCGCCGAAAGAGATACTCGATCGTCTTGCGGAAATCGCCCATACGGGCCCGCATCAGTATTCAATTACATGGGGGGCGCAGAATTTCCGTGAGGCGCTGGCCGAAAAGCAGTCGAAGTATATGGGGAGGCAAATTAACCCTAACGCTGAAATCGTGGTCACCTGCGGCAGCACAGAGGCGATGATGGCGGCGATGATGACAGTCGCCAACCCCGGCGACAAGGTGATCGTGTTCTCGCCGTTCTATGAAAACTACGGCGCTGACGCGATCCTCTCAGGCGCTGAACCGGTATACGTCCCGCTGTACCCACCGGCTTTCAATTTTGACGCGAATGAGCTGGAAGCCGCGTTCAAACAGCGCCCCAAGGCGCTCATCCTCTGCAACCCCTCGAACCCGTCCGGCAAGGTTTTCACCCGCGATGAATTAACCGTTATCGCGGACTTGGCGAAAAAGTATGACGCCTATGTCATCACCGATGAAGTCTACGAGCATATCGTCTACGCGCCGCATACGCACACCTACATCGCCGCCCTGCCGGGGATGTTCGAGCGTACGATCTCATGCAGCGCACTTTCAAAGACGTATTCCATCACCGGGTGGCGACTCGGCTACATCATCGCGCCTGAAGAGATCATCGACACCGCAAAAAAAGTCCACGACTTTTTGACGGTGGGCGCCGCCGCGCCTTTACAGGAAGCAGCGATTCCGGGACTGCGTTTCGGGCAATCCTATTACAACGATCTATTGCAGACATACACCGAAAAGCGCGCGCTGTTCATGAAGGGCCTCGACGATCTGGGCATCAACCACACAACGCCCGACGGCGCATACTACGTCCTGCTCGATATTTCCGAATACGGATACGAAAGCGATCTTGTTTTCTGCGAAAAACTCGCGGAGAAAGTCGGCGTAGGCGCGGTGCCGGGTTCCAGTTTTTTCAGGGAGAACGTCAATCACCTGATACGCCTTCATTTCGCCAAAAAGAGCGACACGCTGTACGAAGCGCTGAACCGGCTGGAGAAGATGAAGGAGAAGATGAGCGTTAGGTGACACGACAAAATAGCTTAATTTTCCCCAGGGAGGATTTGAACCCCCACAAGTAGATCCAGAGTCTACCGTGCTACCATTACACAACCGGGGAGCGTACCGAGACACAGAAGGCTTTACAAACCTGCCTGGTTAAAATGCTACAAAATTGAGAAAAGATTGTCAAGTGTTGCTTGCCGGAACCTTACTCGCTATCGTAGTTGATCAGCGTGGTTACCGGCGTTGGGGTCAAGGCCTTTTCGTAACCCAAAAAAGGAAGGCCAACCACGCCGAAGATATCGGGGACTTCCGCGCCGCCTGCATTGAGGAGTGCGCGGGCGGCGTTCAGGGTTCCCCCGGTGGCTATAAGATCATCGACAAGAAGGATGCGTTTGCCGACGGGAACATCTTCCCTGTGGACCTCAATCTCGGCCTGCCCGTATTCAAGGTTGTACTTCTTTGACAGGGTTATTCCCGGGAGCTTGCCCTTCTTGCGGATGGGGATGAGGGGGATGCCCATACGGACCGCATAGGGGGCGGCAAAAAGAAAGCCCCGCGCCTCAATAGCGGCGATGGCTTCTATTTTCTTGTCTGCGTAAATGTCCACCATGGATTCGACACAAAACTGAAAAGCCTCGGGACAGGCAAGGATGCTGGTTATATCATAAAACAAAATCCCCTTTTTTGGAAAATCAGGAATCTTCCTGACATATTTGTCAAGGTCAAATTTTTCAATCATTTTTACCTCCCTGGGAAGCCTGCGAGACCACGCCCTGTGCCCAGCTTTTAACGCCGCTGCCACCCGCCAAAAGGGGCTCCGGATTCAGGACCGCCTCGCAGTCCTTGACCAAACCGGCGAGGTACTTCGCCGCGCTTTCGGAGCCGGACGAGAAAACCCCGCAAGGCCGCCCCGCGAGGTTTATGTGCTTCAACACGTCGGCAAGGTAGGCAAAGGCGGTGGGCCTCGGTTTTTCGCAGCCCAAAAAAAACACGTCCGCCGGCAGAATGTCATTCCCCATAAAGTCGGAAGCCGCCTTCATTGACACCTTGCTTCCCTCCAGCGCCGCAGCGATTTCCCCCGCCAATTTGGCAATCCCCGCGGAACCATCGGTAACAATAAGCACGGTCTTTCTTGCTTTCACCCATCAAGTTTAGAACCCAACATCGAATGTGTCAATCTGGGGATGAGAATGGGTGTTAGCAATCAATAATCATGATCATCATGATTGACTTAACAATTTTTTATGAATATAAATAAGTCACAGAGATTGGAGATTTTGTTAGTATGAAAGCGGATACGCCTGAACTGGTTTTTAAAACCCGCGATGATTTTCGTACATGGTTGTCGGAAAACGCTGAAACAAGCGACGGCGTATGGCTTGTATTCGGAAAGACAAAAGCGCTGGTCACCCTCTCCGCAAACGACGCACTGGAAGAAGCGCTTTGTTTTGGCTGGATAGACGGCCAGATGAAAAGCATTGACAGCACAAAATACCTGAAGTATTTCGCGCACCGCCGCTCAAAAAGCGTTTGGTCAGATAAAAACAAAAAAACGGTGGAAACGCTACGCAAGAAAAAGATGATGACTGAACTCGGCGAGAAAGCCGTGGAAGCCGCGGTTAAAAACGGCACATGGGACGCTTCAAAGAGCAGCCTTATAACCGACGAGCAGGTCGAAGCATTCGCCGAAAAACTCACCGGCATATCGCCCGCGTACGAAAACTTCAATCAAATGCCGCCATCAGTCAGGCGCACTTACACGAGGCGGTATCTGTCTTTTAAAAGTGAGGAAGCCCGTCAGAGGGATTTCGTAAAAATTGTTGACAGGCTCAACAAGAATTTAAAACCCATGTAAACCGGAGGATGTTAAATGGAGAAATTTGATACGGCAATCAAGATTATGAACGAACGTTTTGGGAAAGACACCCCTATCGCGATTGCAACGCTGGACGGCAGCCGTCCTTCCGTCCGTACGGTAAGCGGCTATTATGAGGATGGCGCGTTTTATGTTGTTACTCATATGTTCTCAAGCAAGATGAAGCAGATAAAAGCCAACCCCGAGATCGCCGTCTGTAGCATCGAGTATTTCAGCGGCCATGGCATCGGCGAGAACCTCGGCTGGGTTCGCGATGAGGGCAACGCGGCAATGATGGCAAAACTGCGCAAGGCGTTCGCCTCGTGGTATACCGGCGGCCACGTCAACGAGGAGGACAAGAACACCTGTCTCCTGCGTATCCGTCTCACAGACGGCGTAATCATCGACGATGAAAAGAAGTACGGTGACGAATGGCAATATAAGGTGGATTTCGTTAAAAAGACGGCCTAAAAAGGGATTTTACACAAAAAAATAAAAACGCAAAAAACACTTGACAGACGTCAAAAAGGTGGTATAATATCCCATAATAAAGCAATTAAAATATTTACTACAATAGTATATTAAAGTATTAATAAAATATATTAAAGCCGGGGCGGACATCACGTCTGTCCCGGCCTATTATTTTGTAATCTATTGACTTTTTCAAGAATTTTCGTCAATCTGAGCCTGTATACGGTTATCCATTGGCCCCTTCGTCTATCGGTTAGGACATGAGATTCTCAATCTTAAAAGAGGAGTTCGATTCTCCTAGGGGCTAAGGGTGGGGGCTAAGAGTCAAAAATACGTGAAGTTTAAAGAGAGGCAAGAAAGCTTATCATGACAATAAATTGACCCATTGCCAAGAGGAGCTTTATANTCAATGTATGGGGGGAAGTGACAATCTTCACCGGATGGTTTCGGGGCTCTCTCTGGATGAGCGGCAAAACCTTCTGGAAAAACTTAAAGCCCAGGCCAGGCTGGTTGACGAGCAGCTTTATTTTGAAAATAAAGATGCTCATACCACCGATATTGCGTCCGTCTATACAAAGCTCCCCTGGTATTCCCGCTTTTGGTATTACATTTTAAGCTTTTTCAAGTCCAAATCCCCGATAAAAATATTTGAAGACAATCAGGTGACGGTTTTGGGGGCTAAAATTGAGGAGAATTCCCCGGGGCTGTATGATTATCAGAATGGTACGCTTCTACCCGTTTTTTACAGGCAGATGACGAGGCTCAAAGATGCCGCGAAGTTTTTCTATTCGGCGCTTGACGCCAGTGTGAACAGGGACAGGGGCGCTTTCTTTTCCTTTCTGGGTTCCCTTGAAATGGCGAATGT
>JGI24698J34947_10001566_pt1 | contig 12115 bp, 6 predicted proteins | sample TergutMp193P3_FD_34947 | JGI IMG/M metagenome (IMG submission 34947)
TTGTCAATGTCGGGAATCTCAAAAATAATCTGTATCATTGAAACAACCATGTTTCATGATATTATAAACATAAATGCCGTTCTTGCGAAGAGCTAAAAGATTGATTCCCGAAAAATCCATCGCTCGGGTCCTTTGGTATGGAAGACCGGCTTTGATTGTCTTTTTGTTTTTTTTGTCAATGCCGCTCTGTGTTTTCGCGCAGGATGACGGCGAGCCCGAGGCGGAAGGCGAACCGGAACTTGATATTGAAGAAATGCGCCGAAGGATTACGGGAGAGCCGCCCGGGGAAATCATGGCCTTTTCCCTGTGGGACTCAAATGTGTCCCTTTTTTTTACAGGTTCGTGGAAGGGCGAGCTTCAGGGGAACGCGGGTTTTTCAGTTTCTCCTCTTGGTACAGTTTTTGCTGCGCCTGAAACTCCGCTCTTGTACAAGCAGGAAGTCGATCTTACCATGTCACTGTGGATCAACGACAGGTGGTTTGTGGAGGCCAATTTCCTTGACGATTCAGCGCAGAACACCTACCGCGCCGGTTTCCAGGGACTGCCGGGGGAATTTTTGCAATACGCCGGAATTGGAAACACCGGCCTTGATTTTCCTTCTTTTCCCTACCTTGATCTGGGCGGCGACTCTCCTTCCTCTTTCGGAATCTACAGCCGCTTTGCAAGCGACAGTTTAAATATTCACGCGCTGTTTCGCTATGACGCGGCTTCCAGGGAAGAGAGAGTTTTTACAGGCGGCAGGGAAAGAACATACACATACATTCAGCCTGAAAATTCCCTGCGCGGAATTTCATTCGTATTGCCGGACATAAATATCGATTCTGAAATCACGGTTTATATTGAGGATGAAAAGGGAACCGTTCGGGACTCCGGCGGACGGCGTTGGCGGATTGCCGGACCGAGCGAATACGCCGCCGGGAAAGCGCAGGGGCTTTTGGATCTCAGCGTAAGAACCGAGGGAATGATCGCGGTTTCCTATTCTAAGGGAGGGAACGCAAGGCCGTGGCTTTCTTCGATGGGAAATTACAATGGTTCTAACGGAGATTATTTGTACGCCGTTCAACGGTTGTTCGATGGTATCGATCTTGCAAGTTATCCGCAAAGCGGCGGCGGCTCCTCAAGACCCGGGGAAGTTATCTTTGGCGGAGTTTACGCGCTTGTTGTAAGAGAGCCGGGTACCTTCTCTCCTTTTGAAAGACGCAGCCGCTACGATGCCCCGTCAAGCGCATCGGAGCAGGCAGAGCTTGTGAGCCTTTCATCGGGAAATAAAATTGCCGGCTACGATCTTGTCCTTCTCGATACAAATACAGCATCCGCCGATCTTCCGCTGTATACTGCTGCCGTAAGCAGGAGAGGCGTTTACGAACTTGTCCCTCAGGGAAACTTTTCCCCTCGTGATCCCCGGCTTCTGTGGCCGTTAGCGGCGGAGTACCATGAAATCTACCTTCCGTCCGCCGGTATTTTTACGGGCGACATAACCTTGCGATTTACAAACTACAACAATCAGGGCGGCTATCATATCGGCACCGACGTAGTTCCCGGCTCGATTCAAGTTTGGCGAAGCGGGATACAGGACGCCAATTTCAGCTACAACAGCTCAAGCGGCGAAGTTACGATTTTCGGGCCTGTCGGTTACAATGAGAACATTCGCATAACGTATTTGAAGGTAAGCTCAGGAACGCGCATTGGCAGTATTGCCGCGGGTGTCGGAGCGGTCTATGGCAGCGAAGAAAGTCCGTTTTCGGCGCAGGCGGCGATAGGCCTGCGCACGAACCTGAATATGCCGGGAGAAGAATCATTTACACAAGAAGATGTAGACAGTACGGGAACCGTAGGTCTTGGCGCGAAAGTACAATGGGATTTTGATTTTTTCAAAGCAAGTATTACGACGGGCCTTGCCTTTGTTCAGGCCGATACGACAGGTCTTTACCGCGCCGCCGGAATGGAAGGAAATGAAACGATCCTGTCCCTGCCTCCCGGAACTTCTTTTCTTTCGCACCCTCCTGCATCTGCGTTTGTTTCCGGTCTTGATCTTTCAAACCGGGCGGGATTGATCTACAGAAATTACAACAGTAACAGCGTACTTGGAGACAATCTTATGTATATTGAAAGGGACGCGCCTGTGGTTTCCGGAATTGACAGACCCTATCCTGTAAGAGATTCACAGCTTGGCGATACTCAAGTTCTTGCGGCGGAGTTTACACTTGACAACGCGCAAAGATGGACGGGCTTTCAAGTTCCGCTTGATTACAGTACGGGTCTTCTTTCACGAGCCGGAGAAATAGAATTTCCGTACAGATTTTACGGCTTTAGCGGAAACACGGCGAATTTCAGATTGATAATTCAAATCGGCGCTCTTTCAGGCAGGGATTTCGCGTTTGCGGAGAATCCCGATCTTGTCTGGGAAAAAGAGATTTTCTCCTCAGGCGGAACTTTTGACACAAATGCGCACATCGCCAGTTTTTCTTTAAGCGATGACGACAGGCTGAAATTGACAGACGCCCGCTATTTGCGCGTAATCGCCGTCCTTGATGACGGTCTTGCCGGTGAAAGTGTTTCAGGGCGCGTGTTGATCGCCCCGCCTATTGTGCGCGGCGCCTCGTTCAGGGCAGTTACCTTTGACGGCTCTACTGTAAAAGGGAGTCCCGGCTTTTCTTCACCTAACAACCGCGTAACGGCGCTTGAAACGATGGATACGGGAGACGCTTCTCTTTCATCAGCTTACAGTGAAATTATAAAGCGGCTTCATCCGGTAACACAGTCAGCGAATACCCAGCGCGTTATGAGAATCGACTGGGAAAATATGGAAGCGGGTCTTTGTGCCGGTATTGACGGAAGGCTTGGGGAACTGCCGCTTGTTGATTACCGCGAGCTTTCCTTCTTTGTAAAAGCTCCTGAAAATACTCAAGGCGCGATAAGTTTTATCGTCGCGGACGGGCCGCAGTCGGTTTCCAACAGCCGTCTTGCTGCGCGCGTTCCTTTAAGCGCGTTCAGGGCAGGGCAGTGGTCCAAGGTAACGATACGCTATCAGGGAAACGGAACAGGGGTTTTTGTGGACGGCGCAAAGGCGGCGGATGCTTTTTTGTCTTACAGGCCGGACAGATCGCGGACAGACGATTCGGCGCAGGCGCAAAGATCGGATTATGTCGCCGTTTTTATCAGCCCAGACATCTCACAAAAACTCAATGACGGAACGATCTATATTGACGAGATAATCCTTGAAGACCCTCTTACGGTATTCAGGATGAACGCGGGCGCGAATGTTGAGTATTCAAGGCCGGGGACTCTGCTTTCAATCGGCAGTGTTCCTGTGTTAGCTGATTTTTCTGTCAGAAGCGCGGTTGAATCGGAAATTCAGGCGGAAGGCGAAAGTGAAGAATTACGGGCGCAGGGAAGCGCGGCAAGCAGGACAGGAGCGGAGATTTCACTTTTCGGAGTAAATATTTCCGGGAACTTTTCTTTTACCGCGGCGGAAGATACTTTTTTATGGAGCGCGGATCATAAAATTTCAAGAGAGATAGGTCACTTTTATATAGAAGAATCTTTTTACACAACACCGGCGGATGACACGGCCCATCATAATATCAATTTGTCGTTTTCATCCGATTTTTACGCAAGTCTGGCGGCGGACGCGCTTTATGAATTTTCCTCGCTGAAACAAAAATGGAATTTTGGCATGGGCTACAGATCGCAGAAAGATTTTATCCCGTCAATTGCCATAAGCACCGAAGCTCTATGGACGGGCAGGGAACAAATTGCGTCTAACGAAGGATACGGAGAACTGTGGGCAGCCTCATGGGAGCCGCTTGTCCCCGATTTGGGGGAAGGCGCGGACAGCCGAAAAACCCAGACTCAAATTGTCATAACGCAAGGGTCAAAACCCGTCGGGGCCGTCGTTACTCTCGAAGGCGGCTCCAATTTTTCCGGCGCGAACAGCCTTACCGTTCTGGAAAACTCGTCGTTCCTTGACATCCCGCTTGTTTTTAACATATTTTCGCTTAATTTAAGGGCGGGCAGGAGTTTTAAGAGGCACCTTTACTTTTCTGGAGAAGACGCGCTTGATGACGGGCGGAAATTTTTTGAAAGCGTAAACGATTCTCTTTCAGGCTGGACAGTTTTTCCCGGTTACTCGCTTTTCGCGCCGGAACTTGCCGACGCCGTGTACAGGGGGCTTGATAACTCTCCCTCCGCGGATATCGCCGTATATTCGGCATTTACCGATCATTTCAGCACAAACATAGTTTTGCCTAACATTTACAACTTCGCCTCATTTTTCATTCCGTCAAGAGCCGCCCTTCGTCTTGAGAGGGTACTTGAACAAAAATACGACACAAGAGCCGATATGCTTAATTTGAGCGGAAGTCTTGGATTTTCCGCGATCAATATGTTTGGCGCTTTGGGATACCGAGAGCTTTTTAATTTTTATCAGACTGACGAATTTACCCATGCAATAGAGGCCGCTGTAATTTTCCCTGTAAACGAGGAAGTATCATGGAGATTGCGATCGGTTTTAGGCGCGGGTTTCAGGGGATTTTCCGGCGGGAATTTGAATCTTGTAAATACGCTTGTCTTTAACTCAGGCGGCTACTGGCTTGAAAGCCTTATCGCGGACTGGACGGTTCCGGTTAAAAACAGCCTGTTAGGTGTTTTTTACGGCTGGATTGCGGGAGCGGCCGCAAGGCAAAGCTCATGGCTCACCCTATCGAATCTGTTGAATCAGGATTACGAGCAGCTTCGCACCGAAAGCCTTGAACTTGCGTTCGACAAAACAGGAGAATATTTGCGATGGACAGTTACGGCGGCCCATGAAGAGACGGTCAGAATTTTGGGCCGTCTTAATTTTACCGTCTTTATCAAATTAAGATGTCAGCAGGATTTTCAAAGCGAAGTTTTTATTTTTGACGCGCTATTGGGTACCACTCTCAGGGTCAGTTTCTGAAATATCTTCTTCCGCTTTTTCATCTTCGCTTTTCTGCGCTTCTTCCGCTTCGATTCGCGCCGCTTCCGTTCTTCGCATACCGGAAGCGATGTCACGAAGACTGTCCCTGTTGGCGCCTGTAACTTTCCCGCTTTCAATAAGTTTTTCGATTGCGTCGATATCGTTAAAGCCTTCTTCAACCGCGCTTCGCATTTCGGTAATTCCCTCCGTACTATCGCCGTCGGCAATCAGCAGAACACGCGCGAGGGCGAAACGAATGTCGCTTTTTTTAATATTGGTTGTTGATGTTGTAACTTCCGTAATTGCCTTTTGTAACTCTTCAAGCGCCCTTGCGTATAATTCATTGTATTCCAGGGCAAGCGCGTATTCGTATCTTACTTTCGGATCGGAGCCATCGGCGAGCCAGCTTGAAAAAGTGTCGATCGCCTCGACCTTGTTCTGCGCGCTCTGGGTTCTCGCGTAAAGGAGAAGAAGATCCCTGTTATCACGCAGGGAATAACGGTACTTTTCAAGAATCTGCTCGGCCTCGTCGTAGCGTTCCATTGCGTATAACACAAGCGCGTGGTTGTATCCGTCGTCCGCGTTTTCCGGAACAAGCTCCAGCAGGCGGCTGTAATGCCTTTGCGCAATGTCGATGTCGCCTGTTTTGATTCTTGTGTAAGCCGCGGCCCTTAAAGCAAGAACATTATTCGGGTCTTTTTTTAAAACATCCTCAAAATGCCGCGCCGCCTCGCTGTACCTCTGCCTTTCAAACGCGAGGCGCCCGAGGTTGTACTGCGAGGCAGTCATCGTTCTGTCGGACTGCATTGCGCGGTTAAGCCACTTTTCGGCATCTTCGTATTTTCCAAGATCAAAGTAAGCCATGCCGATAGAAAAGTATTCCTGCGCCGATGCCGCGTTTCCGGCACAGCTGCAGATAATTGCAGAAAAAAAGATCGATGTAAAAATGAACGATGTAAAAACGATCAATGCCGAAAAAAGGAACTTCTTCATTTTGTCCCGCCGGGAGCTGTCTTTCCAAGGACAGTATTTTCAATTTCACGAAGCTGTGAGCGGTAAAGGTTCGCGATCCCGTCGCCGTAATCGGCTGTTAGCTGAATAATGTTTCGCGGATTGGCATCACTGTCGCGTCCGTTTATACGATCGCCGGCGTCCCCGAGTCCAGGCATGATGTACGCGTCCTTGTTCAAAACTCCGTCCATCCAAAGCGTGTAAACGTCGCAGTTTTCAAGCGCTCTTACAACCCTCATCGCGCCTTTTAAAGCGGAGATCACGTTAAAAAATTGCACCGAACGCGGCTTTATTCCCAAACTTAAAAGATATTTTATTACCGTAACAAGACTGCCGCCNGTGGCGTTCATGGGATCGGCAAAGATCAGATCCTTTCCGTCAAGCGCCTGGGGATTAAAAAAAGATCTTTCAAGATCGAGTATATATTCCATATCGTTTTCGGATTTGCTGTCGTTGCGGTTAATTTTAAAAAGCGCGAAGGGAGTTACATAACCGTAAGACGAGTACTCCTCAATTTCCTTGCTCATGATCATTGACGGAAGAAGGGCGCCCCTGAGCATTACGCACATTACCGTATTTCCGATGATGCCGTCTATATTGGTGATCTTGTGAACCGCGTAATTTTGAACCGGCGACGTTACCGGCGTTTTTACAATGTGGTAATTTTTCTGGGAACCCGCAAGATTTCCGCAGCCCAGCTTGAAAAGCATCTCAAAGGCTCTTTGGGTATAGTAGCGGAATTCATAATTTTCGGTGCTTACATTTCTCAACTTCGCGATTACGCGGGACGCTTCGGAATGGTCTTCCTTAGGGGAGATAAATGAATAGACATGAATCTGCGGCGTTTTTTCGCATATTTCCTGCAGAAGGCTTCCCAATTCGTTGAAAAGCCCGATCAGCTCGTTTTCCGCCTCTTTATTTCCCGCCTGCCACCTCGGAAAAACCGCAAGCGTTTTTTCATAGAGCGCGTTAACAGAGTGAAGGTCGTCCTTATCCCGCGAAGTCAGGTAGCCGTCAAGTTCCTCGGCTTTTAAAATTACCTTGTCCATGGGTAGATATTATACCACTTTTCGAAGGTTTTTGGAAGTGCAATAAATTCACTTAAGATTATAATATAGGGAATTGAATAAAAAATATTGAAATAATCCTTATAAAGTGATATATTATTGATGAATAAATTTCCTTATGGAAATTTAAAATATGTCGGCGGCGGCAATAACACCGCAAAGGAGTTTCATATGAAGAAACTGGGTTTAATTGTTTTTTTTGCATTGTGTATGAGCGCAATCTCTTATGGTCAGGCTAATAACGGTACATTTACCTTGACCGGTATTCCATCGCAGTACAATGGAAAGTATGTGTATCTTGACGGTGAATGTCGTGATGGAGAGCTTCTTGGCTTTATTAGCTTTAATGAAGCAGCAGGAGATATTACTTTACCTCGTATTTCAAATGGGAGAGTAAGTATACCAATGTGGCTATATAAAGAATCCACCGATTCCCTATCAAGATATTCCGGTAATCACACTGTTGAATTTGTTGAAATTGTAATATGTGATTCGGCTGACGGTGATGATGAGATAGCTGAGATTGAGTTTGAAGATGTTGTTTTTAGAAGCGGCAGCGCAACAAAATCCTGGAATGAAGGTGAAGTTTGGGATTAATAATTACATAATATAATCAACCCATGAAGACAAAAACAAACAAAAAATCAATTCTCCTCTTTATCGCCAGTTTTTTACTAACGGCAATACTCTTAACCTGCGCCACCGTTTCCGCTAATTACGCGGGGCTTGGCAAGGCTTCCGATACGGTTCCACTTACAAGCCGCGCTTTAACAGGGACACTGCCCAACGGACTGCGTTACTATATTCTTGAAAACTCGCTTCCCGAAAACCGGGCCCATCTTGCGCTTGTCGTAAACGCCGGCTCTGTCCTTGAAAGAGACGACGAGAGGGGCCTTGCCCATTTTGTCGAACATCTTGCGTTTAACGATACGGCGCGTTTCCCCAAGCTTGAGCTGATCGAATACCTTCGCTCCCTCGGGATGCGTTTTGGAGCGGACGCAAACGCCTACACTTCGTACGATGAGACCGTGTATCATTTTGACGTTCCCGTTGAAACTGCCGGCGGCGTAAAACAGATACCGCAAAGGGCGCTCGCCATTCTTGACGACTGGACATACGCGGTAAGTTTTCTTCCCGAAGACGTGCAAAGCGAAAGCCGCGTCGTCCTTGAAGAGTTCCGCACAAGGTTAGGTGCAATGGACAGGGCGAGAAAGATCATCCTCCCCATGCTCTTTGCCGGTTCCGCCTACGCGGCCCGCGAACCTGTAGGCTTGCAGAACATAATCGAGAACGCGACATCCGAACAGGTGAGGGGCTTTTATAACCGATGGTACACGAGCGACAATATGGCTCTTGTCTTTGTCGGCGATTTTGACGGTAAGGCCCTTGAGGCTCAGCTTTCGCAACATTTCAATATGCTCGCAGCGCGTCAGCCTGTAAATCGTCCGCGCCATGAACTGCCGCCTCCTGTAAACGGAAATTTCAAGGTGGAGATTATCACCGATCCGGAACTTACCTCGTCGAGTTTTATGATCTATTACAAACAGAGGCAGGGCGCGAAGAGGGGTACTCTTGCCTATTACCGCGAGTCTGTAATTGATTATCTGATAGACGACATGCTTTCGACGCGTTTTGAAGAACTGGCTTCCGATCCCGATGCCGCTGCAGCTGAGTACTGGGGAGGTATCTGGCGCTGGGCCGGCAATTCGCGTTTTTATTCGATGGGCACCCAGCCGAAGACAGGGAACACTGAACAGGCGCTTAGGGAACTTCTTTTGGAAAAAGAAGCCATGCGCCGTTACGCTTTTACAGAAAGCGAGCTAGAACGCGCGAAGTTAAGGCTTGTTTCGTACATGGAAAGACAGTTATCTGAAAAGGACAGGCGCGAATCGCGCTCCTTTATCAGGGGCTTTACAAATCATTTTATTTACGGCGAGGACATGGCTGACATAGAATGGGAAGAGAACGCGGTAAATACGCTCCTTCCCTCAATCAACATGCGTGAAATCGCGCAGGCGGCGCAGAATTATTTTGCGGCTAACGACTGCATTGTCTTTTTGCTCGCTCCTGCGGCGGAGGCGGAAAGCCTTCCATCGGCGCAGAGGATACAGGCGATTTTCACACAGACGCGGAACGCGGCGATAACGCCAAGGAAGGACGAAGCTGTTTCAGACGAATTGATGGACAGAGTTCCACAGGCGGGATCGATTGCAACAGAAAATATTGACGCTGAAACAGGCGCGCATATTCTAACTTTGTCTAACGGGACGAGGGTAATTTTAAAAGAAACAACTAACAGAAACAATGAAATTGTTATGTACGCGATGGCAAAGGGAGGAACCGCCAACGCTCCGCAGAACGCGATAGTTTCAGCCAACCTGTTATCTGAAATGATCAATGTATCCGGCCTTGGGCCCTATTCGCGGACAGAGCTTGTCAACAAACTTGCGGGAAAACAGGTTTCAGCCTCATTCTGGACTTCAAGTTATTACCGGGGATTTCAGGGCTCGTCAACAACAGGCGATTTAACAACGTTATTCGAAATGATTCACCTTTTCTTTATGGAGCCGAGGCTTGATGAAAGGGCGGTAGCCGCCATGATCGATCAGTACAGAACAATGCTCGCCCATCAGGATGATGATCCGCAGAGTGTTTTCTCCCGCGAACTGAGCCGTATAATTTACAATAACCACCCTCTCTTTAAACCCCTTGAGCTTGAAGACATGGACAGAGTTTCTACGGAACAGGCGAGGGCTTTTTTAAACCGCTGTTTAAACCCGGCGGATTACACATTTATTTTTACCGGAAATATCAATATAGAAAGAATGCGCGAACTTTTAACTGTCTATCTCTCTTCAATACCAAACGCCCCTTCGATGAATACGTGGATCGATCCGGGAATAAGCCGCCCCGCCGAAGGCAGAAGGACAATTTACAGTGGACAGGATGATAGGTGCATGGTCTATATAAGCTGGTTCGCCCGCGGGCCTGCCGCTTTTGACGAACAGAAAAACCAGACGGCGGCGCTCTTATCCGAATACCTCGACATACTTCTCACCGATGATATTCGCGAAAACCTCGGAGGAGTTTATTCGATCTCCGCCGGCGCTTCCGTCTCCGTGATACCGTCCGGCGAATACAGGCTAAGCGTGTTTTTTCAGTGCAATCCCGCTCGCGCCAATGAGCTTATCGCCACAGTGCAACAGCGCATAGCGGAAACAGCAAGACTGCCTATTAATCAGGACACATTCAACAAGGCGCAGGAAGCTCTTCTAATGGAACACGAAAACTCCATTCAGAGAAACCTGCACATAGCGCAGAGTTACGCAAATTCGGCGGCGCTTTACAACACGCCCCTTAACAGGCTGAACCGCCGCCCAAATGCGATAAGAGCCGTCCGTCCCGATGACGTGCGCTCTCTCTGCCGCGATATGCTGGTATCAGGCCCTGTGCTGTTGGTGATGTTCCCTCAGATGCCCGGCCTCCAATGAGGAGGACTGTCTTCCATAATAAGGAGTACTGTCCTCAGTAGAGGACTGTCCTCCTATGGAGGACTTGACAAAAATTCTGTTTTTTTGTAGTTTTTAGGCAGATAAACAAAGGCGTTTATTGCCTGACCGCTTACATTTAGACGGTCAGGCCGTAGGCGTCTTTTTTTGTCTACTGCTCAATAGGGAGCAAAAATTTTAATAAGGAGAGAAGTATGAAAAAGGTATTTATTACCGCGTGTTTGATTTTCCTTGCCCTCAGTTTGACACTGACAGGCTGCGGCAAGAAGGAGCAAACCATCAAAATCGGGTTCAACATTCCCTTAACGGGAAATTCGCCGAAACTTGGCGAAAGCGCCAGAAACTCGGGCGAGCTGGTCAGGAAACAGATCAACGACGCCGGCGGACTGGATGTAAAGGGGACAAAGTACAATGTTGAATTTGTCTATGTTGACAACGAGCTTCGGCCCGAATCGGCAGTGCAGTCGGCCCTGCGTCTTATCGACCAGGACAGCGTGCTGGCCATTGTCGGCCCCCTCGGCTCAGGCCGCGCCATTCCGGCGGGCGAGATCTGCAACGACAGGCAGGTCCCGATGGTTTCCCCCTGGGCGACAAATCCGGCGGTAACCATCGCCCGGCCCTATGTTTTCCGTGCCTGCGTCCTTGATCCTGTACAGGCTCCTGCGGCGATAAGTTTCGCCGGACAGCAGTTCCCTGCTGTTACAAAAGCGGCGGTTATGTACAACGTAGAGGACGACTATTCCTACGGCTTGGCGGGCCTCTTCCGTGACAACTGGGAAAGCAAGTATGGAGCCGGCTCTATCGTGGCTTATGAAAGCTGCGGCGAGAACGACAGGGACTTTTCTGCACAGTTGACAAAAATTGTCAGCTCCGGTGCGGAAATTCTCTATCTGCCGATTTATTATAACATTGTAGCCCTCATCGTTCCGCAGGCCAGAAACCTCGGCTGGGGCGACAGGCCGGTACTTGGAAGCGATTCGTGGGGTTCCACGGATATAGTGACCTTGAGCAACAACGCGGTAAGGGGCTATTACTTTACCGATCACTTCGCCGCCGAGGGAGCCACCGGCATCACCAAGGAATTTATCGATCAATACAGATCTGCCTATGGTGAGATGCCCGACAGTGTCGCCGCCCTTACCTACGACTCTGCAAAGATCGTCCTTCAGGCTATTGCTAACGCGGGCCTTACCGGAAATTTACAGAATGACAGACGGGCCATTAAGGACGCCATTGTCGTTCTCAGGAATTTTCCGGGCGTAACCGGAACCATGACATTTAACGTTGACGGCGATCCGGACAAGAGCGTTGTTGTGGTGCGTATTGGAGATTCGGGGGAATTTATCTTCACGGCAAATATTCAGTAAAAGAGGAATGAGGAATGGGGAGTTAGGAATGAGGAGCGATCCCATTCCTAATTCCTATTTTCTTTATGTGTTCATAAGGCGGCAGCATGTTCCATTGTCGTGGTTTTTTCGGCTTCAGGAACCTTTTTGGGCTTCTTAAGGAGACACAGTTTGTCAAATTTCCGCATTTCGGCATCGCTTAAAAAACCTGAGCGGTGCATATCCTGCATTTCCTCGTGAATT
>JGI24698J34947_10001567_pt1 | contig 12114 bp, 10 predicted proteins | sample TergutMp193P3_FD_34947 | JGI IMG/M metagenome (IMG submission 34947)
CAGCTTCTGCCGTACAATTCATCTTTTTTAAATCAATATTTATGTAATATGCTTTATGATGTTAAACAAGGGCATATTGATGAGTTTAACGTAATAAAAAATGAAATAATCAAAGCATATTCTGAAATGTCCGAAATGGACGTTGAATATGATCCAAAACGCGCTCAAGTACAAATATATTTTAGGAAACCAGAGAGTGATATTAAAATACCGCTTGAAAGTGAGGGCTGGGGGATAAGGGAATTCTTTTATTTACTGCTTACTTTGCGTAATTTCCCTGATACGATAATACTTAAAGACGAAGCTTTAACGCATATGCACAAATCCCTGTTGAATGATTTTATTTTAGCAATTGATGGTTTGAAATATCAAATGATAACAACGAGTCATATCAAGGAATTAATAAAAACCCTTGATTTTGGCAATATATTAATTTGTAGAAAATGTGATGGTATAGCAACTGTAAAAAATCTAATGCAGTCAGAGGAAATAAACAAACTGCTGGATGAACTTGGATATACAATAGAAACTGACCCGGAAATTGATTCCCTTATTCAGGAGAATTAATGGGGGTGCGGCATGGCATTTACAGATGAATTAGAAAGCAAGATTCAGGCTGAATATCTTGCAATTTTAAAAAAGAAAAATCCGGCAGAAATAAACGGTAAAACTCTTAATTGCGATTCTTTTAGAAAAATTGCCGAAGAAATAAAATATGTAATGGTGGATGGACAAAATAAAGGATTAACGGCATTAGAAATTACAAATAAAATAATTTTAAAAATTTTAAATGTAAAATTTTTTGTATATAATAATCATGAAATGGCTGCATTAATTGGATATATTTATTTAAGAAGGCAGGGAGTTGAAATAAAAAAGTATTCAATAAGCGGTATTAATAATGATTCAACTCTTGATGAAGTCAGGATTTTGACTGCATCATGGTAATAAAAAGAGAGGACAACCCCAACGGGGTCATCCTCTCGGTTTGAAGTTCTAAAACACCGGATTTCTCCGGCAGCCGGATTGCTCCGGTTCTGTTACATGCGCGAAACCCTGTTAATCAGGTCTATTATCTGCTGGGCGCCGGCGGCGGGTGTAACCCGTCCGTATGCGACGTTCTGGTAGATAAGGAAGAGACCGCTGTTGTATTCAGAGTCATTGGGAATATTCGGGCTCGGGGGCGAAGCATGTTTGCCCGCGATGTCAAGGTACGCGTTGATCCTCTGTGTGAGTTCATCACCGGCAACTGCGGCTCTGGTAGAGGGGGTGATCGGGGTTCCCGGATCGGCTCCCATTATCGCCCATGCCCTCGGATCGTTGATCCTGAAGTTGATGTACCTGGCGGCGGCTTCGGCGTTCCTTGAATTCTTGTTAATACCAATCATCTGGCTCGCGTTGCTCCACAGGCCGTTCTTAACTGCTGCGTTGGGAAGTTCAATAAGGCCGAGGGTATCGCGGGTAGCGTTCTGGTAGTTGATCAACTGGTTCGTGTAAACAAAACAGCAAACGGTTCTACCGGCGATCATGGACGAAGTTGATTCATTGGTTTCCGCGAAATCGGAAGCAACGGATGCAGGGGGGACAAGACCGGCTGCGCGCCAGCGGGCCCACATTTCAAGGTACTGCTGAGCCGCAGCGGCTGTCATGTTGGTTCTTGTTCCTGTCCAAACTGGAGTGCCGTTATCGCCCGCCCAATATCCGAAGAACGCTGATCCTGACTGGGTAGCGCCGTTATCGGTCATGGGGTATTGGTTGTTCGGAAGCCTCGCCTTTACAGCGGTAAGCCACGCTTCAAATTCAGCCCAAGTCATGGAAACTTGAGGAATTGGGGCTCCAACCCTTTCCAGAAGCGATCTGTTGTAAACCAATGCGGGCATATTTGTTCCCATCGGGAGCGCGTACAGGATGCCGTTTCTGGTCCCCGCGCCGATAGCTCCGGTGTCAACAGTTGAAGTATCCAGGATTCTGCTTCTTACAAACTGATCAAGCGGAAGAAGATAATCTTTTGGATCATCATCCGGGGCAATATTGGTAAAATATCCGCCCAACTGTACAATGTCAGCCGCGTTTCCGCCCGCGAACTGGACCCTGAATTTCTCGAAATGCTCATTGGTTCCGGGAGCGGGCTCGCCGGCAACAATAATGCCTGTCTCTTCCGTGAAAATATCTGTTCCGCGCTGGTAATTCCGAATGCGGTTCTCACCGCCCCAGAAAGACCAGCGAATTACGCCAGGACCGGTTGTCGACGGTTGCTGCCCAGCACTCGCAAAAACCATAGTACTTGCCATAGCAAGCACAACCAAAAGCAAGATAATTTTCTTCATATTTGCCTCCTAAAATATAATCTTAAGGGTAAACTACCCCTTGATTCCAGTTGTTGCAATACCCTGAACAAAGTATTTTTGCAGGGTAAAAAATAATACAAAACACGGTAACAGCGAAAGTACCGACATGGCGAACATCGGCCCCCATGAGGAAACGCCAGTCGAATCCAGGAACAGCCTTAACCCCATCGGAACCGTGTAATTTTTCGGTGAATTGAGGTAGAGCATCTGGCTGAAAAAATCGTCCCATGTCCACAGGAACTTGAAAAGCAGGGTTGTGATAAGGGGCGGTACGCTCAACGGCATTATAATCCTTAAATAGATTCCGAATTTACCGCACCCGTCCATGTACGCCGATTCATCCATATCCTTGGGAAGACTGCGGATGAACTGTACCATCAGGAAGATAAAGAAAGCCTCCCCGCCGAAAAATGAAGGAACAATAAATGGATAGAAGTTGTCGATCCAGCCCATATTGCGGAAAATGATGTAACGCGGAAGAGTCTGAACATGCCCGGGAAGCATCATGGTCATCAGCATCATGGCAAACCAGAATTTGTTTCCAATAAAACGCAGACGCGCGAAGGCATAAGCCGTCAGTGAACAGGCGACAGCGTTAATTACAGTACACGAGATACAGATGATGAAGGAATTCAGAAAGAACGTACTGAACGGGACAACGCCGATTCCCTCCCAGCCCTTTGCGTAGTTCTGTAATGTCCATGTTTTGGGCAGGAGGCTTGGATCGCTGAATATCTGAGTGCCTTCCTTGAAAGACGCCATGAAAAGCCAGATAACAGGATAAAGCATAGCGAAACCGATAATGATGATAATGATATGGGTAATTAAAATTCTACCCCCGCCGTCTGTATTTTTCATTCTCCGCTCCCGTAGGTTACTAACGCACCCGATGCTTTAAAGGTTAAAAATGTAAAGAACCCGATAACTATGAGCAGTATCCATGCCATAGCCGAGGCATACCCCATCTGGAAATATTGGAACCCGCGTAAATACAGGTACAGGCTGTAGAACATCGTAGAGTCTATTGGACCGCCTGTCCCTCCCGAGATTATATACGACTGCGTAAACGACTGGAACGCGCTGATCATCTGCATGACAAGATTAAAGAAGATAATGGGCGAAATGCACGGAAGGGTAATCGAAAAGAACTGCCTTACTTTACCCGCCCCGTCAACGCTGGCGGCTTCGTAAAATTCCGTTGGAACCTGTTTTAAAGCCGCAAGGAAGATGATCATGGGGGAGCCGAACTGCCACATCGCAAGAATTACAAGAGTATACAGGGCATATTCAGGACTGGAAATCCACGAAGGCGGATCCAAAGAGCCTTGAGAAACCGCCCTTATCATGACATTGATAACGCCGTCCGTGGAGAACAACTGCCTCCACAGTACCGAAATCGCAACCGATCCGCCGAGGAGGGTCGGTATATAGTAGACTGTGCGGTAAAAAGGGATCATCCTTAATTTTTGATTCATTACCATTGCAACCGCCAGGGCGAAGATCAGCTTTCCCGGGACTGCGGTAAAGACAAAGTTAAGGGTAACAAAAAGGGATTTCATAAACCTTTCGTCCCTGGGGTATTCTTCATTGCCTATTAACATGACAAAGTAATTCCTCATTCCTATCCACCTGGGAGCAGAAATGAGGTTGTACGATGTAAAGGAAATGTACAGTGAATACAGAACTGGGCCGATTACAAGAAGGAAGAAACCCAGAAGCCACGGGATAAGAAACACATAAGAAGTTGCATTATCCTTTAACTGCGCTACCAGTGCCTTTTTAGGCTTTATAATTTTGGTTTTCATAAGTTGGTAGAATCCTATCACAAATCACAGAATCATGCAAGAATAATTTTATAAAATTTTCACAAAATTTTAGGATTTGTCAAAGACCTAAGCACATTGCCAAAAACGTCAATTCTAGCTGTTAAGAAGTTCCAGATGTTTGCCTATGTGCCTTACAAGGGCACTGCGGTACTCCTTTTCATGCTCCCTCCAGAGCCTGTAAAGACGGTCTTTATAGAAGAAACTGCCGTCAGGCTTCTTCCGGCTCAAAATAAGGCCGTAAGTTATGTGGATAAGCTGTCTTGCCTCGTTGTTTTCAAACAAATGGGGAAGATCGCCGTCTTTGAGCGTGGAAATATCCGGTATTTTGGCGAGGTCGGTCGTTACATGGTAGTACTTCCTCGCCTCGGCAAACGCCGTAAGCGCAAAAGCGTGAATCTCGCGGTAAAGGGAGGGGTCTACGGTCGAAACTACCCGCATTGCCTCCAGCCAGTTGGTTCCGGCGGTCTTTACATGGAAATTGCCCCTCGTTTCGCGCCCAATAGCCGGAAACACGCTGAATTTGTCGGAGCCTGAATGGATACTGAGCTTGTACCCCAAATGGCGGGCTATCGCCGCGTGGACTTTTATTTCCTTTTCAAACTGGGAAACATCCCCAATATAGTCTATGCCCTTCTGAAACTCCCCGCAGAACCGGGGCGCGATAGTGGCAAAAGAAACCCCCGCGTCCAGAAGCTCGCGGGCGGTAAAGAAATGCTGTAAAGGAGTGGTTATGGAAGCGGTCTCGTCTATAGAGATTTCAAAATCGGCCTCGTACTTGCCCCCCGCCAAAAAACGGCTGTACATGTCCGCTGCGAACGAAATCGCGCCTGAATAAACTTCCACGCACTGGGCGAGTTCCTTCTCGTTAAAAACAATAGTTACGCCTTCTTCTATATTAAAGGTTTTGTTAAGGTATTTGTCCGCGTAGCTTTTGGGCGCGGGCGGTGCGTTTTCAGGCGTAACGTCGTTCTTTATATGCTCCGAGCAGTCCAGGGTTATCATCGTAAATCCCAGCGAGAGCGCGTACTGTATGTCTTCGGGAGTTTTCAGGTGATCGCCGTCCGCGCCGAAGCCCTTTTTGTACCCCTCGCGGAACACGGCGAATGTTGCGCAGTCCAGCACGTCTTCGTAGGTTCTGCTTGTAAGGTTAAGCTCCCTTATCGACTGCTGTGCAAAGAAGGGGAACACGTCCTTTTTTTCAAACAGGTCGATATGCCCGGGCGTGGCAATTCCAAGACGGTCCCCAAGCCCGAAACTTTTAAGGCTTTTAAGGCCCCGCGCCGGAGCGGTAAACGGAAAGAGCCGTCTTAAAACAACGGCGTTCTCATGGGTAAGCTCTGCGCGGAATTTGCCCCCGCCGAGGTCCTGCCCCTTAAACCCAAGCTGAGAGCCCGTCTTTCCTCCGTCGGCGGCAATCACCAAAAAATCCCCGCCGTCCTTCGCCATAAAAACAACCGCCGAATCGGCATTGTTTATCGACTTTTCATAAGTTTCAAAACCTGAATACTGCATATTATTTATTTATCATATCTTGTTTATTTTAACAATAGGATTTATGCTGAATTACGAGGTTATTTATGGATACAGGAAATATCAAAATATGCTATATCGGCGGAGGTTCCCGTAACTGGGCGTGGGTTCTGATGCAGGACCTTGTCTTTGAAAAGGAAATGTGCGGAACTATCGAATTGTACGACTTAAAACCTGAAGACGCACAGACCAACGCCGTAATCGGCAACAGGCTCCTTGAGGCAAACAACGGGGGACGCTGGAAATTTCACGCCAACCCCTCGCTTGGGAACGCGCTAACCGGAAGCGATTTTGTTTTTGTTTCGATACTTCCCGGCGATTTTGAGGAAATGGCCGTTGACGTACACGCCCCGGAAAAATACGGAATTTACCAGCCTGTGGGAGATACCGCCGGGGCGGGGGGAATCGTCCGCGCCATGCGTACAATCCCCCAATTCCGCGAGATTGCCCAGGCCGTGAAAAAATACGCGCCCGACGCGTGGGTTATCAACTACACCAACCCCATGACTATCTGCACCCGCACCTTGCACAGGGAATTTCCCGGCATAAAGGCTTTCGGCTGTTGCCACGAGGTGTTTAACACCCAAAAACTTTTGGCGGCTGCCCTGGAAGACGCGGGGCTTGCCCCAACCGGAAGCATAAAGCGCGAGGAAATAATCGTAAACGTCCTTGGTATCAACCATTTTACATGGCTGGACAAGGCTTACTGGAAAGATATTGATATTTTCCCTCATTATAGAAGATTCGTGGAAAAGTACGCCGAAACCGGCTTCAAAAAGGCGGGGGCTGCCACGACATTCGCGGCGGGAAGCGCGGCAAACGACCCGGACGAGGCCGAACGGCTCAGGCTGTTCAGATCGAGCGAACGCATCAAAATGGACCTTTTCCGCCGTTACGGCCTAATCGCCGCCGCCGGAGACAGGCATCTTGCCGAATTCTGCCCCCATTCGTGGTACCTTTCCTCTCCAGAACTTGTTCAAAAATGGGGCTTTGCCCTGACCCCCGTTTCATGGCGGATAGCGAACCGCGAAAAGTTAAAAAATATGGCAAAAGCCTACTATGACGGGGCTTCCATGACTCCCGTTGAATCCGGCGAGGAGGGTATTAAAATCATCAAGGCGTTGGCGGGAATGGGCAATATCGTTACCAACGTGAATCTTCCCAACGCGGGGCAGATGCCCGATCTTCCCCCCTCCGCTGTGGTCGAGACAAACGCGTCCTTTAGCCGTGACAACATTCATCCCCTTGTAACGGACGGCCTGCCCGTGGACGTTCGCGCCCTTGTAATGCCCCATGTGTTAAGCGCTGAGGGCATAATAGAGGCGGTGTTTGAGAACGACACGGAAAAGGCGTTCAAGGTCTTTTCTCACGATCTTGCCGTGCAAAAACTGCCGATTTCGGATGCGCGGACCCTCTTTAACGACATGTGCGCGAAAACGTTAAAAAAATAACAGCGCCTATGATAAACCGGCAGGAAGTAATAAAGAGGCACAGCCCTCACTACAAAAAATTGAATAAAGACGCTCCCCTTTCCACGGGAAACGGGACGTTCTGTTTTACTGCCGATTTTACCGGCCTACAGACTTTTTTTGACGAGTACTCAGAAAAAGAGGACGCATTCCCCCTCTGCACAATGGCCGAGTGGGGCTGGCACTCCTACCCTCTTTCAAGCGAAGAAGAATCCCGTTTGCGCCTAACGCCCTACGACACATACGGACGCTCCGTTTATTACGCCACCGACGACAAAGGACAGGAAGAGCTTTTTAAAAAGATAAGGCTCAACGCCCACAAGTTCCACCTTGGAAAGATCGGTTTTGAATTTGCGGATAACAAACTTTCGATGAACGACTGTACGCCTGTCAGCCAGTACCTTTCCCTGTGGGAGGGGATTTTATTTTCCGAGTTTAAAATCGGCGGAGAAACTGTAAAAACCGAAACCTTCGTCCACCCACAGGAAGACTCACTATTTGTCCGCGTAATTTCCCCCCTTCTCAAAGACGGCAAGTTGCGCGTAACGATTGCGTTCCCCTACGGAAGCCACAAAAAATCCGCCGCTGACTTTTCGTCCCCCGATAAACATACTACCAAAGCAAACAATCTTTACATTTCCCATGACGCTGTTGGAGTTGAAATAGAAAGGGAACTTGACGGCACGTCGTACAAGGTAAACGTCGCCGGCAGCGGTTTTACAATTTACGCCCACGACGAAAACCCGCATACCGTTGCCTTAATTCCCCGCTCAGAACAAGTTGAGTTCAGCGCACAGTTTGAACCTGTGAACGTCCCCTTCAAAACCCCGTGCCTCAGTGCCCCTGTGAGGGGTCTTTTTGACGAAGCGGAGAAAAAATGCAAGACATTCTGGGAACAGTACTGGAACTCTGGGGGCTTTGTTGATTTTTCCGGTTCAACGGATAGCCGCGCTCAGGAACTGGAACGAAGGGTAACGCTTTCGCAGTACCTTATAGCGATTCAGAGCAGGGGGCATTTTCCGCCCGCTGAGACGGGCCTTACCTGCAACAGTTGGTACGGAAAGTTCCATCTGGAAATGCACTTCTGGCATCACGCGCATTTCGCCCTTTGGGGAAGGGCCGGGGAAGTAAGAAAAGCCCTTGAATACTATAAAGAGATACTGCCGGTCGCTCAGGAAATTGCAACTTCTCAAGGTTACAAAGGGGCGCGTTGGCCGAAGATGTGCGACGCGTCGGGGAAAAATACACCCTCTGCAATAGCTGTCCTGTTGCTCTGGCAGCAGCCTCACCCAATCATGTTTGCCGAACTGTGCAGGCTCTACGATCCGCGCGAAGATTTACTGCGAGAGTACCGCGACATTGTTGTACAGACAGCGGAGTTCATGAAAAGTTTTGTCCATTGGGAAGAAAACGGAAATCGCTATGTTGTCGGTCCGCCGTACATTCCCGCTCAGGAAAGGCACGATCCGAGAATAGTGTTAAACGCCCCTTACGAACTTGAGTACTTCCGCTGGTCATTGTACAAAGCGGACGAGTGGCTCATCAGGCTGGGAGAGCTTGAACAGGGCAAGAGCCTCTACGGGGAGATCGCTGATAAACTGAGCCTGCCTGCCCAGGCGGACGGCGTGTACCTCGCCCACGAAAATTGCCCCGATACTTTTACCAAACTGCCGTTCTACACCGACCACCCGTCAATGCTTGCCATGTACGGAATCCTTGACAGCGGTAAAGTTGACCGCTCTGTTATGTCGGCGACTTTAGACAAAGTGCTTAAAGTGTGGGACAAAAAAACCTTCTACGGCTGGGACTTCCCCATGATGGCAATGACAGCCTGCCGGCTGGGACGAAACAAAGACGCGGTTGACCTGCTGTTAATGGACAGCCCGAAAAACACCTGCATGGAAAACGGCCACAACCGCATGGTCGGCGATGACGCTCTCCCCCTGTACCTTCCCGGCAACGGCGGACTGTTACTCGCCGTCGCCATGATGGCCGCAGGTTACGGCTGTAAAAAAGGCGCGTCCTTCCCCGAGGGCTTTACCGTTAAGCATGAGGGAATGAGCGCGTATATTTAATCGAACGCTAATTAATACAGTATTCCGACTTGTTCTTCGCCGTGTGCGCCGACTACTGTCTGCCCGTTCGGGTCTACCATTAAATCCATATCTTCAAGGGGGATTAGCCCCAAAAGCGCTTTTTGTGCGCCGGGAATAACCCAGGGACGGCAGACCATACTGCGGTTTTTCCAGTGGACTTCCACCGGATCCGCCTCTTTTACGTTGACGCTGTCGTTGTTCGCCATGCGTACCGGTTTTTCCTTCCGCGACTTAAGCCCCAATTCCTGCTGTAGAGCCTCGGTTATAACCAGCGTTCCCGCCCCTGTATCGACCAGTATAGTTACCGTTGTCTGGCGGATTTCCTGTTCCTGCTTATAACCATGTTCTGCAAGAGTTACATCCCCGGCGTTTTTAAGAGTAATGTCTGTAAATACCTGTCCCATTATACTGCTCCATAATATAACAATACATGCAAATTTTAAAAAGTCAATGGAACTTTGCTACAAGACGCGCTCCCGGTGAAAACCCCTATCCGTTTCCGGTTCGATACGCTGTAACTCAAAAAAGACAAGCGCGTTTGGAGTCAGCGTAATGTCAATGTTGATAGAACCTTCCGTAACATCAAGCCGTTTTGTCGTGATGCGCGGGCGGGAACATTCCCTCAAAATATCCAACTGCCTCTGTGCGGGATACGCGGGGGAACCCATATCCAGCCATGTCTTTAGGGGATTGCACGTAACTTCGTCTACCGTCTTGGCCAGCAAAAGATACGCGCCGTTTTTAATATCAACTGACAGGCGCAAAGGCAGATCGCTGTGTTCCACGCAAGGGTTCCACGCTATCCCGCGTAAATCCCCTTCATCGGACTTCGTTACGATAAAATTTTCATTTTTGACAACTGCCGTTGGGAACAGGTCTTTGTAAAAAACGAACGTCCAGTAAGTCGGCTTGGGGATCATCCCGTTTGCCAAGAGGCCGAAACAGCCGGAGAACGGGGTAAAGGATACGCCCGATTCCTCAAAGACATCCCCGAACGTCCAGTAGGAATAAGACGCGCAAATGTCCCCAAGTTCGCTTAACAGGCGGGCGACATAAGCCGCGTTCAGATTTGTGTCGTGAATGGGGTTGAGCGGGCTGTAGGACGTGTTGAACTCCGTTATGTGTAACTCCATCCCTTTGTATTCGGGGAAACTGTCGATAATGAGTCGGCTCTGCCTTGGTTCGGACATGAACCCCTCATGGGACCTTAGTTTTTGGTAGACATAATGGCCGTCCGCTTCAGGCGATTCCGTGCCGTAGGCGTGCCGTGTTACAAAGTCAAGAGGAGCTTTGTTCTTCAGGCAGAATTCAAGGAAACAGCGGAGCCAGCGTTCGTCGTCCACCCCGCAGATTGCAGGCCCCCCGACTCGTATCCTCTGCTCGCACGCTTTGACTGCCCTGCTCGTTACATCGTACAGCTTGAAGTACTCTTCCATATCCGCGCCCTTCCAAAACCCGGCGAGGTTCGGCTCGTTCCACACTTCAAACGGCCAGGAGATTACTTCGTCCCTGCCGTAACGGCTTATCCAGTGGTTTACCGTCGCCGTTACAAGACGCGCCCACTTGCCATAGTCGGCGGGAGGGGTAACGTTCCCTTTCCAGTAAAATATCGTCTGATCGCCGGATGCCATCTTTTGGGGCATAAAACCCAGTTCCACAAACGGCTTGATCCCCATCGAGAGGTAGTCGTCAAACACCATATCGACATATCTGAAGTTGTACTCCTCTTTTTCAACGCCGTCCTCGGTATAGGTTTGGTATATAGCCATGTCGTCGCAAAAAAGCCCGTGCCCCCGGATGTACGAAAAGCCAATGTCTTTCTGCACCTTCGCAAGCTGGTTGTGGTATTCGTGCCTGAGCGCGAGGTTCATCCGCCCCGTCCCCACGCAAAACGATGAATTGTTACGGAACGGCGCGGTGTCGTTCAAATTGATACGGTATGTGTTCATTTCAATAAATTATATTGAGGGTGAGTGGGAAAGTAAAGGTGAATATGTACGGCGGTGCAGACTGCGCACAGCCCATCCGGGAGCGGAGTTCCCGAAGCCCCGGGGAGTTCCCCCGTTCGTTCGGGGGTGTCCCCTGATCAAAATGTGTCTGAGACCGCCGGCGTTACCTACCTATTCCGACATGGCGAGCAAGTCTTTCACCACGGTAGTTACCCAGTCGAGTTTCACTTCCCACAACGCAAAATTAATCCGGTGTCCGGGAACATCCCGCCATCGTACATCTATGTCAAAGACCGGACCGCCTCGCTTATACATCAGCGAAATTGCAAGAGAGGGATCTCCAGAAGTATCATAAGTCCATCCAACATTATTATTATACACCTCTCTAAATCGTTCAGGATATGTTTCCGCATACGCACGAATAGCGTCAAGAACCTGCTGGTCTTTAGCGTCAATCTCAGTCCTTTTACCGCTGTAGAAGACTGGAAGAATGCTGTCGCCATTATCATTTTCATAAACATTGCCATACTTGCCATCATACTTCCTGACCAGATCATCCCAGACACTTTCATAGGTAACTTCATTGATAATTTCATTACCGCCGGTAGTAGCACAGCCGACAAAAGTCAAACCTAAGACCAGCGCTAACGCAAGCGTTAATGCAAGCGTTAATGCCGGCATTCCCAAAACCCAAAAACTGTTCTTTTTCATAAAAAACTCCTTTGCTTAAACTAATATAAAGCCGGGAAACTCCCGGCATTCTTCCTTGAGTAATGTTGCCGAATGGACAGATCTATCCCGTAAAAATGGGCTTGAGGGAAAAGTGATAACTTCCTTCTATAAAATGAGAGAGAGAGAGAGAGAGAGAGAGAGAGAGAGAGAGAGAGAGAGAGAGA